>Ga0080013_1002455_pt1 | contig 21781 bp, 20 predicted proteins | sample ETNvirenome_6_85_FD_69236 | JGI IMG/M metagenome (GOLD analysis project Ga0080013, IMG submission 69236) | Marine viral communities from the Pacific Ocean - ETNP_6_85 (SPADES assembly) (version 2) | ecosystem: Environmental > Aquatic > Marine > Oceanic | place: Pacific Ocean | collected 2013-06-19 | reverse complement strand
GGCAGAAAAAATAATATCCCCAGGTGTATTTACTGACGAAATAGATCAGTCGTTTTTACCAGCAGCCATTGGTGAAATCGGTGCAGTAGTTATTGGACCGACAGTAAAAGGACCAGCATTAGTTCCAACTGTTGTTGATTCATTTAGTGAATATGAACAGTTATTTGGAACATCATTTAAAAGTGGTTCACAATATTATCAATATTTGACATCACACGCGGCAGAAAGTTATTTAAAACATGGTAGTAAATTAACAGTTGTAAGAATATTAGCTGGTGATTTTAATGAAGCAACAGCATCAATTGGAAATTCAGCAACATCAACAAGTGGTATTGGTAGTGCTTCACTACAAGTTAGGTCTGGTTCGTTTGGTGGTGAACAAGTATCGTTTGGTGATGGCTCTACTACATATGAATTTGTATTTGTTAGTGGTTCCAGTCAGGCAGATGTATGTGATACATATAGTCAAGGTCCATTAGAATTTTTCGTACATTCAGGTTCATCTAATGCTAACACAGCAACTAATTTAACTAACATCATTAATGTCAGTGCATCAGCAGCTGGTGTATCTGCATCAAGAGAGAATCCAATAGATAAAACTGAAGCAAACTGGGTATCAATTTATAGTGGTTCAAATTTTATAGTAGCTTCTTCATCTAATGATGTAGGATATAATTCTTTATATTGGGGAACATCAGCTTCATTTAGTGGTAGTGTAACTTCAACCACAACTGGTAATTCATTTAAATTACATACAATAGCTGATGGTGCCGTTATGAATAATATAGCACAAGATTCAGATAAATTAGCTGGTTCAAATAATACATTATTATCTGGTTCATCTAGTAATCTTAGATGGGAAGTTTCAAATGTAAATGATAATAAAGGAACATTTACATTAGTACTTCGAAGTGGTAAAGATACTATCAAAAGAAAACAAATTCTTGAAACTTGGACTAATGTAAGTCTTGACCCTAATTCAAATAATTATATTGCAAAAAGAATGGGTGATTCCAAAATGAATTTTGCGAAGGATACAGATGGTATTGGATATCTTCAACCAAGTGGTTCTTATTTAAATAAATCTAAATATGCATGGGTTGAAGTTTTAGATGTAACACCAGATTATCTTGATGAAAATGGTGCAGTTAGAATTGCTGCACAATCTAATTCATTACCAGATATTGGTAGTGGTTCAAATCAAGGTGCTTTCGGTGGAGGTTCAAATGGTTGGGCTGGATTTGATGGTATGGGAAATAGTGATGACGATGCATCTAATTCAGAGGCTAATTATAATTTCTACGATAAAATCGATTCTGAATCACAAGGATATTCACCAAATGATTCAGGTAATTCAGGTAGAGGATATGATTCATATATAGATGCATTAACTTTATTAAACAATGCAGATGAATATGACTTTAACTTATTATTAATGCCAGGAATTACACAAGATAATCACGGTGCCGTTGTTAATAAAGCGATTGATGTTTGTGAAGATAGAGGTGATTGTTTTGTAATTGCTGACCCAACTCAATATGGAAAAGCAATAACAGATGCAACTGGTGAGGCGAATGATTATGATTCAAACTATGCAGCTATGTATTACCCATGGATTCAAGTACCAGATGTAAGAACTGGACAAAACAGATGGGTGCCACCTTCAACAGTAATGGGTGGAATATATGCATTCAATGATAAAGTTGCACAACCATGGTTTGCTCCAGCAGGTTTAAATCGTGGTGGTATTGAAAATGCAATACAAGCTGAACGAAAATTAACTCATGGTAATCGTGACACATTATATGATGCAAATGTTAATCCAATTGCAACATTCCCAGGTCAAGGTGTAACAATTTGGGGTCAAAAGACCTTACAGAAGAAAGCATCAGCACTTGATAGGATTAATGTTCGTAGATTGTTAATTAAAGTTAAGAAGTTCATTGCAGCTTCTTCAAGATTCCTTGTATTTGAACAAAACAATTCAGCAACAAGAAAAAGATTCTTGAGTATAGCTAATCCATTCCTTGAACAAGTTCAATCAAATAGTGGATTAAATGCATTTAAAGTTGTAATGGATGAAACAAATAATACTCCAGACACTATAGATAGAAATATAATGTATGGACAATTATTCTTACAACCTACAAGAACTGCAGAGTTTATTGTATTAGACTTTACAATACAACCTACAGGAGCTTCATTCCCAGAATAAGAAATAATATCTTAAACACGGAATAAAATTAAAGAGGACTTATTAAATTTAAGTCCTCTTTTTTTATGTTTTATGATATTTATATATGAAACTGTAACCTTTTTAATTGGTAACTAGGAGAAAAATAATGGCTGAATTAATCGATGCTAATGATATAATGTTCACACCCTTTGAACCGAAATTAAAGAATCGGTATGTGATGACAATCGCTGGTATTCCAGCTTATACTATTAAAACTACTAATAGACCTCAAATAACTTTTGATGAAGTTGAATTGAATCATATGAATGTAAAAAGATTTGTTAAAGGTAAAGGAACTTGGCAAACATTACAATTTACATTGTATGACCCAATTGTTCCTTCAGCAGCTCAATCAGTAATGGAATGGGTGAGATTATCACACGAATCAGTAACGGGTAGAGATGGATATTCAGATTTCTATAAGAAAGATGTAACTATCAATGTTCTTGGTCCTGTTGGTGATATCGTTGAAGAATGGACTTTGAAAGGTGCTTGGATTCAAGATGCTACATTTGGTGATTTGGATTTCTCAGCAAGTGATCCAGTTGAAATTACTTGTACATTAAGATACGATTACGCTGTATTACAATTCTAATACATAAAATTAATAGTTAATATCATAAAAACCCTTAACAAAAGTTGAGGGTTTTTTTATTTTATATATATTTATATATGAAATGTTATGTAAATGGTTCAAAAAAGAGGTTACTATGAATTTCAGTAAAATAATAGAAAAGGTTATAGAACACGAAGGTGGTTATGTGAATGACCCAAATGACTTGGGTGGTGAAACCAATTATGGTATCACAAAGCGATTCTACCCTGATGTCGATATAAAGAATCTGACACGAGAACAAGCGAAAGATATATATAAACGGGATTATTGGGATAAGAATCGCGTTGAATCACTTCCAGAAAATCTATGGCATATATTCTTTGATATGTGTGTTAACATGGGTAGAGGAACAGCTGTCAAGATATTACAGAGAGCAGCGAATGGTAAAGGAAAAAATATTGAGGTAGATGGTGGTTTAGGACCAGCAACCATAAAAGCACTTAAAGGTGTAGAAGTAGAAAGAGTCAGAGCATATAGAGTTAAATATTATGCTGATTTAGTAACAAAGAAACCAGAGCAAGATAAATTTTACTTCGGTTGGTTTAAACGAAGTATGGAGGTATAAATACAATGTCAAATACAAATGAATTATATGAAACACTAAACAATCTATGGGAAGATTTTCAAGAAAATCATAGAGATTTTTCATCAAAAGGTAATAAAGCAGCTGGTGGTAGAGCAAGAAAAGCCATCGGTGAAATAAAAAAAATAGTTACAGATTATAGAAAAGCATCTGTTTCTGAATCAAAATCATAGGAGTTAAAAATGGCAGATAAAAAAGAATTTAAATTTCCAAGTGAAGTTGTAGATTTACCAAGTGGTGGTAAGGTTTATGGAAAAGATAGTCCACTAGTATCTGGTAAACTTGAAATAAAATATATGACGGCTAAAGAAGAAGATATTCTTACATCACAAAATCTTATTAAAAAAGGTATAGTTATAGAAAAACTTCTCGATTCACTTATTTTAACTGATGGTGTGAAAGTAAATGATTTAATATTAGGTGATAAAAATGCAGTTATGGTAGCATCTCGTATTTTAGCCTATGGTTCAGAATATACAGTTGAATTAGAAAATAAATATACTGGTGATAAGTTTGACCACACATTTAATCTTACAGATTGTCCATTTAAAGTTCTTCCCGAAGATATTGATTATTCAACGGGGGAGTTTGATTTTGAGTTACCAGTATCTAAAGTTAAAGTTAAATTTAAATTAATAACTGGACATGAAGAAAATAAAATTGATGCAGAAGTTAAAAGAACTAAAAAATATGGTACTTCTTCAGAAATAACATCAAGATTAAGAAATATAATAACAGAAATTGATGGTAATAGAGAACAAGATTTTATTAATGAATTTGTTCAGAATATGTTATCAAGAGACTCATTGGCTTTACGAGAATATCTAATAAAAGTAACACCAGATATAGAACTCAAGCAAGAAGTCGAAATGGAAGGAGAGTTGGTCGAGGTAGATATACCCCTGACCGCCAACTTTTTTTGGCCTACAACCAACCGATAAACCCACAATACACACAAGTATATTTCAGTTAGTATATTATGGAGAAGGATTCTCTTTTTCAGATGTATATGAGATGCCTATATATCTTCGTAGATTTTATTTACAAAAACTTACAGAAACTAAAAAAGAAGAAAAAAAACAAATCGACAAAGCTAATAAGCCTGCGTCAAATATCCAAAAACCAAATATAAGAAGATAAAATACTTTTAATTTTTGAATTATTGATATTTATATATGAATAATTACATTCATATTTAGGAGAGATATATAATGAGTAAACCAACATTAACAGAAGGTATATTATCCAAAATTACACAATTGTTATTAAAAAATAAAGTAAATCAGGTTGTAAATCTTTTTAAGAACGATAAAGAATTAAAAAGATTAAGTAAAGACTACGCAAAAGCTCATGATAAGTTTCAAAAGGCATTAAAAGCTCGTGAAAAAAAACGAAATGAACCGTTGCATAAAGTTTAATCTATAGGATATATTATAAATGGCCAATGAACAAAAAAATCTAAATACTGTAAAAAAGATTAATGCAGAACAAGAGAGACATAATATACTTTTAAAAAAATCTCAACTTGAAGTAAAAAGCTTGCAGAAGGGTTCTGCAGCCTACGCCAAAAAGATACAAGATATTAATAAAATTCTTGAAAATCAAACTAAATTAACTAATAAACTAAACGACTTAAATTATAAACAATCTGATATCAAAAACGCTATTCTTTTAGATATGCAAAAAATGTATGGTGCTGGTTCACAAAATCTTAAAATTACTAAAGATTTAGTTAAAATGGGTAGTATACAATATGATAATGAAGAAAAAGCTAAAAAATCTACTGGAACTCGACAAAAGTTTTTTCAGGGTGTAGCAGATGAGGTTGGAAATGTCAATGCTTTAACACAGGAGAGCCTTAAAAATGCAGAGGATTTAGGTACTGAAGATTTTAAATCAATGGATTTTACAAATGCAAAAAAAGAATTATTAGAACAACAGAATGCTATATCAGCTCGAATGTGGGGTAAAAATAAGGAAGCTGGGGATGCTATGATAGCAGACCTTGAAATAGGTAAGAAAAAACTTGATGAACTAGAAGCACAACACGATATGCAAGCCCGACAAAATGACTTAATAAAAGAAGGTAATGCTATAATGGGAGATGGAATTGACAATATGGTAAATAAAGTCAAATCTATTCCAGGTGGAGGACTAATTTTAAATATGATGGGATTAGGTCCAAAAGCTATAGATAAAATGAAAAAGAATTTGGGTAATGCGATGACAGATTTTGTTAAAGGTGGAGCTACTGATTTTAAAGGTCTTGCAAAGGGTATGACAGCCGCGATAGGTCCAAGTGGGGCAGTGTTAATTGGACTTGCAGCAGCAGTTGCTATATTTGCTGGATTTTTTGTAATGTTAAAAGCATTCTCAGGAGAGATGGATGCAGTTGGTGAAAAATTTGGTGCTATAGGAGTAAAACAATTTTCAGCTGATTTAATGTCAGCAGATGTAGAAATGAAGAAATTAGGTTTTGCAGCTGGTTCATCTGCAGAAGCAGCAAAGGAATTAGCTGACAATTTTGGTGTATCTTTTGCGGAAGGTATAAAACTGGCTCCTGCAATCGGTAATATGTCTAAAGTTTTAGGAATGAGTGTTGGAGAGGGTGCTAAATTAGTAGGTGTATTAACCACAGCGACTGGACTATCAGCTGAAGGTGCGATGAGTTTAGCAGAACAAACAAATGCATTAGCATCTGCACATGGTGTAGCACCAGGTGCGGTAATGAAAGACATAGCAGAAAGTTCTGAAATAATGGCCAAATTTACGGACAAAGGTGGTAAAAATATGATGGCCGCTGCAGTTCAAGCAAGAAAATTAGGTGTGTCATTAAGTACAAGTGCTAAAGTAGCCGAAGGGTTATTAGATTTTGAAAGTTCAATAGCAAATGAAATGGAAGCTTCAATAATGATTGGAAAACAGTTAAATTTCCAAAAAGCTCGTGAATTAGCACTTAATAATGATATTGAAGGTGCTATGGAAAATGTTATCTCACAACTTGGAAGTGAGGAAGAATTTAATAAGTTAAATGCATTACAGAGAGATGCATTGTCTAAATCTATCGGAGTATCGAATGATGAATTAGCCAAATTTGTGAAAAATCAAGATAAATCAGGTAAGTTGGCCGGTGAACTTGAAAAGAAATCATTTGAAGATATGGTTGGTGAAGATGCTATGAGTTCAATGACTGAATTTTTAGGTTCATTGAAAGCAATTGGAGCTGAATTAATGATTGCGTTTGGTCCTACCCTTAATGCGATTACTGGTATATTATCAGGTGTAACAACTAAATTACAAGAGAGTAAAGGTGCTATGTTAGCATTAAAAATAGTTGTTGGTGCACTTGGTTTAAAATTATTATTTATGGGTTTGTCAGCTATTTGGAGTGGGGTATTCGCAGCATTATCTTGGATACCATTTGTAGGACCAGGATTAGCAGCTGCAGGATCTTACGCGGCAGTTGCAATGATGATGGCTTCAGTATATCAAGCTCTTAAACCAGCACCTGCAGGTGATATGTTGTCACCCGCTTCTGGAAAAACACAAATATCAACAAAAGAAGGTGGATTATTCGATATGAGTCCAAATGATGATGTGTTGGCTGCACCAGGATTAGCAAAAGCAGTTGGTGGAACTGGTGGAGGTGGTGCAAATATCGATATATCTCCTTTAATTTCTGAATTGCGTGCAATGAGGGAAGAAGCTGCAATGGGAATTACAAGAAAAATAGAGGCAGATAAAACAAATGCAAAAAGTGGCTTCAAAGAAGCTGGTAGAGGTGTAACAAGTGCAGCGTTAGGTTCAGGAATTTAATATGGGTTTAGAAAATTTAAAAAATCTATCACCAATGTTTGACAATGATAAAGTTGTAAAACCACAAATACCTACAGGAAATTTAAGTTTTATAGCTTCAGCTGATGATTATTCACCAAAATATGATAATAATAGAACAATACCAGCCAAAGCGGGTAGTGACATATATTCTAATATAAATGTTTCATTATTTTCTGTACCTTCTTTTACAGACTTTAGTAATTATTCTCCCATTTCTAGTAATCATATATTAGATAAACCATATGATAAAATTCAAATAACATCAGCAGAATCATTTTCACCTGTATTTAATCATGATATAGTTAATAAACCATATGAAAAAGAAATGTTAATCAAGATGTATCCACCAACACAGATGATAGAAACTTTTGGAGAAATTACAAGTACGGTTAATAATTTTATAATACCACCTATACCAGGTGGATTTACTAAAAATATGGAAAACATAACTGATTCAAAAATAGCTCCTGGTGGTGGTCCTGTTTATGTTCAACCAACTAATATGATTGATAAATTTGGAACTATAGCAAGTCCTATTCAACAAAGTTTAAATTCACCATCAACAACTTCTTGGGAAAGTTTATATAATGCAGACCATACACCTAGACTGGCAGGCCTATTGGGTTATCAATATAGTTCTAATGTTTCAAGTGATAATTTAAATATTTATAATCATGATAAGACAAATTGGTATATAGCAGAACCTTATATAGTTACAAATATAGGAAGTAGAGATGCTGGTGGTAGAATAGCTCCTGGTGATAGAGGATTAAAAGATGCATCTCGGTTATCTTTTTGGGCTTCCAACCATCCCGGATGGTGGCTTGAACAAAGTTTATATCAATTTTTAAATCCTCGTAGTCATAGAATGTTTTCTGAATCAAAAGTACTTACTAGTGGTATTCCAGTAGCTGGAACTGGTGTTAAATTTAGACAACATAGAGGATATGATTTAGCAGGTGGTTCACTTTTCGGTATTAGTTGGCCACCAACTGGTGATATATACACTAACACAATTATGGACTTAACTCCTGGTGGACTTGGAGAATTTGCATCTAAAGATGCAGCAAGTGAAAACCAATTTTTATATGGAAATTTCTTCCAATCTCGTACAGACGATTGGAAAAAATTTGTAGCACCAATCCCATTTGATGGTGAAATTATGCCACTTCCAGTAAGAGATTATGCTACCAAACAAAAAATGAAGACTGTGGAAACACCTATAGCAGATGAAGGAATGGGTTATGGAATGAAATCAAACATACCATTTATTTCTCGTAGATTAACTTATACACCAAGAGATGAACATAAATATGCACAGATTACCAAAGGTTTAATTCCAAATTTTTTCTATTCACTTCCAGCTGTGGGTGATGGGAATGAAATAGGGTATCCTAAAGGTGGTACTTTTGATAATATAGAAAAAAGAGTTAGTGATAAACACAATACTGTTCTTCATAAAGATATGAGAGGAGTTTTTGGTAATTTTGGAAATATAGAAAATCTTTGGTTAGCTAATGCTATTGGTACAACAGATACATATAATTCTTATACGCCATCAAAAACAGTAAATACATCAATGGATTCAAGGGTAGAGAAAAGAAGTGGAATGTTTGGTGATTTTATGACAATGACTGAACTAAAACTAAAACCAAATGCAAAAACACTCGAAGACGCATATGGTGATTCTGCTGAAGATATTGAAAGTCCTACAAATGGAATGCCATTCTATTTTAAAGATTTAAGAGATAATACATATCTAATTTTTAGAGGTTACCTAGATGGTATAACTGAAAATATAAGTCCAAGTTGGGCAGAACAAACATACATTGGAAGAAGTGAACCAACTTATCTTTATGAAAGAGCTACTAGAGATATAGCTTTTAATCTTAATGTTTCTGCACAATCTGAACAAGAACTAGATATAATATATAAAAAATTAAATAGATTAACATCTTTATGTTATCCAGAGTATAAGAAAGATTATGTTGGTGGTCTGTTAGGGAAAACAAGAATGAAACCACCATTAACAAAATTTAGATTGGGTGAATTATATGGTAGTCAAGATAATGAAGTACTTGGATTTATTAAATCTTTAAGTTATACAATTCCTGATAATACTCCATGGGAAACTAAAAATGGAAAAAGAGTACCCAAAATAGTTACAGCTGCTATAAGTTATCAAGTTTTACATAATGAAACTCCAAGTTTAAGATTTGCACAAAAACAAGAATCAGGAAACCCTCAAAATGCATTTTATGGAATTAATAGTAAGGTTGGAGTATAAAAATGCCAAATAGATATCAAACAACTAAAATAATAAAAGATAAAAGAAAACAAATTTCAAAATTCGGAACAACTATTTATGAAGATGTACCACTATCTAATGATGATATGTATGTTATAACACAAGCAGGTGATAGGTTAGATAATTTAGCTTTTCAGTATTATGGTGACCAACATATGTGGTGGTTTATAGCAAGAGCAAATAATATAAAAACAATGAATGTTTCAGCAGGAACAAGATTAAGGATACCAATTTCAACAGAAAAAGCAAAAGGTAACTAAAGGTTATGATATTAAAAAGTCCAATCGGTGATTTACCACAGAATCAAGAGGTAATTTGGCAGTGGCTATATTCAGCAGGTGATGTCGCTCCAGGTGGTAATTATTATTTAGAAGAAGGTGAAAAATTATATTTAGTATTTCATACTAGTAATATAGAAGATTGTGTATATGATGAAAGCTGTCAATTTGAAGGTTTATTAGAAATAGATCTTGATGTACTTGTTGACTGTGACCCAGATGCTGCACCAAATGAAAGTTGCTTAAATTATTTTCAGACGGGTGCGTTAGGTCATCCATCAACAGATAAAGAATGGCATTGGGGATTTTTTGCTCAATTAAGTGACGGATTATTAGCACTTGATGAAACATCTTTTAGATTTATAACACCATTATATGGTTGTACAGACCCAGAAGCAGATAATTATAATGAAAATGCAACCGATGATGATGACAGTTGTAATTATACTATTCGTGGATGTACAGACCCAAATGCATTAAACTATGACCAAACCGCAACTCTTAATCATGCATGTGAATATGAAGAAAGTCCTTTAGTTGATGAAGATGAACAGACCTCCACATTAAAGGGAGGAATTAGTAACAGAGTATTTGGTGCTGATATACCATTAGAAGTTAAAAAGAAACTATCACTTAGACAGATGTTAAATCAAGATGGAAGTATTTTTAAATCTCAACAATCAGTAAAAACTCCATTTGGATATATTAGAAAAGAAGATTATGAAACTAATTATGCCGGACAAGCAGATTTGTCATCAAGAACACCATTTGCAAGATTGTGGACAGCTATAGCTGGTGTAATAGACGAACAATTAGAATCCGCCCCAACGGTACTTAATGATAATCAATATGAAGCTGATGATGGTTTTATTCATGAATATAAATCAATGGGTGAACCAATTATTTATATGATTGGAAATCATGTTTTAAATACAATAAATGTAGGAGATTCTGTAGGAGAACAGGTACAAGGAGCTCCAACACATAGAGATCAAATTGTAGATAGGGTTCTTCCACACGAACAACATACCAATCATAATGAATTTTTTAAACCTCCAGCTGGATTAAAATCAGTTTCTTCTACCACCGAAGGTGCAATGGGAGCATTAAAAAAGACAAAGGTAAGTTTTGATGTTCATAATTTCCACGATTTTGATAAAATCTATAGTAGATATTTTATGAGACATGGAGCTCAAATATTTGTTGATTTTGGATGGGATACAGTTGTTCCTAATTTATATGACCCTAAAACTTTAATTGAAAGTAATGATATAGATAATAAATTATTTGGACCAGAGGGACATGTAACTCTATCAACAGGTGATTTGGAAGTTCTTGTTGGATATGTAACTAGTTATGATGCTAAAATAAAAGAGGATGGTAGTGTAGAATGTGAACTAGAAATAGTATCGAAAAATGCAGCATTAATAGATAGAGATATCGGTGATGATACTAAATTAAAAGATAAAATAAAATATGGTTTAGATATGGAAGTGATACGATTTGCTGCTTCGGCGTGGGATGGAATGCATTCATTAACAGAAGCAAATTGGTCAGTAAATGTTGAAGAACAAGCAGAATGGGATAAATTATTTGCAAAATTCGCAGCTGCGAATATAGGCCAAACAGGCAAACAAGGAGAACATGCAAAGCAGAATTGGAAGCATCATGGTAATCATTATATTAGAAATTATCCATCTGTGAAATCAGAAAGAATAGGTGTAATGTGGGCAGGTGAAGATGTATCTAATAAATCTTTATATGTATCTTGGGGATTTTTTGAGGATAAAATATTAAATACAGAATTTGGATTCGCACAACAAGAAAAAGAGGTACAAGATGATATAGCTAAAAATTTTGAATCACGCTATAGTTCACTAAATTCATTTGTTAGATGGGATAGATTTATATGGCAATCCCAACTTGAAAGAGAAAATTTATATACAAATAATGCCAGCGAAAGATTAAATTTTTTGTATCCCTACAATTGGAGTGATACATATAATACAAGAAGAAATAAAGTACCAGATGATAGAAAAAGTGAAAAAATAGAAAAATTAATGGAATCATATGAAAAATTTGATAAAGTTGATAAATCTTTAAATAGAATACCCATTAGAGAAATATTTATATCATTAGATTTAATCAAAGAAGCAGTAGATAAGTCAGATTCTATTGTACAAATGATAAAACATATAACAGATGCAATTAATAAGTCATCAAATGATATATTTGACATACAAGTAGCTACAAATAAATATTCAGCATCAGAATTAAGTTTTATTGATAGAAATTATCTTGGATTTAATAAAGTAGATGATGTAAATATGATGGATAAATTATTTGAATTTAAACCTAATTCTCCCAATTCAATTGTTCAATCATATGATTTATCTTTTGCTGCACCAAAGGGTGGATTACAGAATATGATAGCAATACAAGGTATGAAAGCGGGTGGAACTATATTTCCAGTTACAGATGTTTTAGACCAAGCTTTAGCTTTAGAGAGTTTAGAAGCACAAGATATGAAAATGAGATATTTACCACTTGTTGGAACAAATAGAGCAACGGCTATACAAACTAATGATTCTTCAGCTGGAACAATCGAACAAAATTATCACCATTCTGATTCACTTTTTTATGGTAATCCTGATGCCCAAAAGTTAGGAGCAGTAGCGGGTTTTGATGATGGTAAATATGGAATAGCGGAAGATATTCAAACAATAAAAAAGGGTGGTAAAATAGACGCTAAAAAAGTTGAAAATGTAGATAAAACATATAAAGAAATTGAAGAAGATGAAGGTGTTGAAGTATGCAAAGATGTATCAGAATATTATATGAAATTAGGTAAAAATGATTTTTATACAAAACAAAAAGCTAATATTATTCCAATAACATTATCTTTAGAAATTTATGGTATTTCAACTCTTGTCCCTGGTGATTTATGTAAAGTTGATTATTTACCAGAAAGATTTAAAGGCATAGTTTATTTTCAGATAACAAAGGTTGAGCATGATGTAGATGGTTCTAAGTGGACAACTAAACTTGAAACAGTAATAAGAACTGACTTAGATGCGAAGAAAAAAGGTGGTTTATATAAAGAACCAAAAGATATGTGTATTAAAGCGAGTCATCTAAAAGATAAACATGGTAGTAGTGATTATGGACCTTATAATTGGGGAAGTGACGTAAATGGTTTAAAAAACTTCGTGAAATTAGTAAAACCAATTAGACCTAATATAGATGGTATTGACCTATGGCACGCGAGTTATGGTAAAATTTATATGTATACTTTTGTAGCTGCTAAAACCGGAACTTGGACATGGAATCAAATGAGAATGATAGAAAACTATACTATTCGGCCTGGTGGCTGCCCAGCAACAGCATCCGGCGATAGTTGGATTAGAACCATAGTCAATCCTTATTATACATGGCATGAATCTGGTTTTGGTAAAATTAATAAGGTATGGCTAATAGAAACTCCAGATTTTAAGGACAACTATAGGTATTGGGATGCAACAATAGGAAAATATCCAGTATTAAATAGATCAAAAATACCAGGACTATATTCCTTTCATTCACAATATGTTCAATTTTATGAAGGTCAACAATATTATTTACTAGCAAAACATGACAATTTAGTTGTTATCCCATTCGATTATGCTGGTGATATACAATATTATAAATGGCCCATGTTGGATAAGCCTCGTAGAGCTTACGAAGAAGTTACATTAAATGGTTTAAGACAATCAACTTCAAAGTGGAATCCAGAATGTGATGTATGTGGTGAATGTGGTCAAGGAGCATTTGATAATTGTGAATCTTCAGAATGTGATTCGGGATTTTGTACCTTCTCTGATGTATTTTGGGGTGGAGGGTCATGCACCCCGAGGCATGATGTATGTTGGATTAGTGCTTAATTAAAAAACATTAGGATTTAACACAAAAAAGGTTGTATATTAAAGTATGAGTTATATTATAATACCGATATTTTCAGACCCATTCTTACACCCATTACATAATGACAATGAGTTATCTTTAATATATGTACGACATTGGGGTGATAGAGAAGGTAGAATGATATGTATAAATCATCCTGATTGTGGTGAAAGTGAAAGTATAGATGAGATAAAGAATGACCATAGACATTTCTATGTAACACCTGATGTCAAAAAATTAAAACATATATTACCAGATACAAGATTAATTGATGTAAATTATCTTAATTGGAAAGATACAAATTTACCAGTAGATTTAGAAAATATAAGATTAAATGCATATGATTTTTTCCATAGTAAGTATTATAATGTTAAAAATCTTAACGAAATCATACCATTTTCGAAACATAAAGAGTATTGTGATAAGGTTTTTGATAAGATGAAAGAATCATTCTCATCAGTATGTGAATATGAATATCATTCAGATATTACAAATGCATTTCATTTAATAGAAAAGAATGGTATAAAAGTTACTGATGATGTATGTGATATATTTGATGAAAGAGTAAGAAAACATATATCAGATAATAAGTTATACTCACAATATAATTTATGGACATCAACAGGAAGACCGAGTAATTCATTCGGTTCAGTAAACTTTGCGGCATTAACAAAAGACCAACGAAAGGCGTTTATACCAGAAAATGACTATCTCGTAGAATTTGATTATGATGCATACCATGTTAGACTTATCGGTAGTTTAATTGGATATACATTTCCACAAGCATCTGTTCATGAATATTTAGCTAATTTTTATGAATGTTCATATGAAGAATCAAAACAGATAACATTTAAGATTTTATATGGTGGAATAACTGATAATGTTGCAAAATCAGTACCATTTTTTAGAAAAACGAAAGAATATACAGATAATTTGTGGAATAAATATAATAAGGATAATTTCATAGAAACTGATATTTATAAGAGGAAACTTATAAAAAACAATTATTTGAATATGAATCGTAGTAAATTACTAAATTATCTATTACAAGCATATGAAACAGAATGTAATATTAAGACTATAATTAAATTACAACGATATTTATATGATAAGAAGACAAAATTAGTATTATATGGTTATGATAGTTTTACATTCGATTTTAATAAGTCTGATGGAGCAGAAATTTTGATAGAAATTAAAGAAATATTAGAAAGAAATGGACATTTGACAAAAGCTAAAGCTGGTTCAAATTTAGGTAATTTACAATCAATTCAAGATAGGTTATAATGAAACACCCAATAATAGATAAAATATTAACAGAATGGGCATATCGTGTACACGATGGAATGCCTAATCCAAAAAATCCATTACACATAGTTCATCTCAAAGAGTCATTACAACACTTAAAAATTGATGAAGAAGTTATAGATATTATGATTAATAAATTAATGGAAGTGAAGAAAAAATCAAAAGAAAATAAATTGAAAATTCAAAAGGGTCAAAATCCTACTACAGTATATCACGAAGTTTTATGTGCATTAGCTATGAAAGGTAGTATATCTGATATTAAAGATGGTAATGATATTTTAAACGCGATTAATAAAGGAACAGTAAAACCCGGTGTTCCTGGTAAAAAATTCAAAATAAACAAAAAACATATGAGTTATTTAGAAGACTCTATACACGATAAGATGGAAGTGTTAAAAACAGATGCTAAAAGTATAGTTAAATCAATTGAAAAAAGAATAGGAAAACATACAAGTGGTCCAGTATGGTGGGCGGGACCAAGTAATGATAGCACTGATTATGGTGCATCTGATATGGTAATAAAAACAAAGAAACACGGATGGGTTGGTGTTTCATTAAAAGCTGGAAAAGGACAATTAAAGAATTTAACCATCAATACATTTTTTAAATCATTAGGTATTCCATTTGGTGATGGACAAAATGATAAAGCAGCAAAACACTTTCTAACAAACTATAAAACAGAGTGGGATGCTATGACTAAAGATTGGGTAGACTTAGCAGAAAAAGAATTTAATAAAAAAGCAAATAATGAAGAAGCTAAAAATATTTTTAAATCACATATAAAAACAGATTGGGATTCATTTCAGTCAGAAACAATGACTCAAGAAGAAATGGATACATTAACAGATTCTGTTGGTATGGATAAATTGGGTAAATCCAAAGCTTTTAAATATTTTTGTCATAAAATGAATAATCATTTTCATGGAAGAAAAAATTATCCTGGTTGGAATACTGTTAGAGACAAGCATTTTGATAATATATTTAATGCATTTGGTGCTGAATATGAAGGAGAAATTCAAACAGGTTTATCTGATTTATTCGCTAGACAGATGAGTGTTGGTAAAAAGAATATGTTTTATGCAGCTTCAGCTGGGAAAACTATTTGGTTTATTCCAAGTGAAGAACAATTTTATAAGGAATTTGATTATAATTCATTTATAGCTCAGTTCAATACAAGTGCATCTGGTTCTGGTTATGCATTTACTCTTGATGTTGGACATCAAGCTATAGGTGCCATTGGAAGTATCACAGTTACATTTAGATTTAAACAAGGACAAATGACTAAATTCCCTGATACTACATCAGATTATGATTTATATGCAGACGATTGGTCAAAATTATTGGGGACTTTTGAAAAATAATGAAAACTCAACTATTAGCTACATTTACAACTAAATCTGAACTTGACGACACAGTTAAGTTGATTAAAGGTGCTTATACAATAGTTTTTAATAAGATATATGTACTACAAAATGAAGATAATACAAATGAATTGATATGTACATATAATGTAGATTTATCAGGTGGTGTAGATTTTAATGATGTAAAAGGAACTATATCATTACACAGAAAAAAACATACAAATACATTATATACAATTAATGCTTTGAATGAAGTTATAGCAAATTTAAATAATGGAGTAATAGATAGTAAATTTATTGTTCCATGGGAAAATTTCAAAAATACATTATTAGTTACAAATTCAGATGGACTAAACAGAATTAATACAAGAATTTATAAAATAATTAAAATAGATTAGTCGTTTTTTAAAAGTTATATATATTTATATATACTAAATCAATACATTACATTAGGAGAAATGGTTATGGCAACAAAAACAGCAGAGGTTATTGAAAAACCTAAAACTACGAAGAAAACAACAAAAACTACGAAGAAAACAACAAATACTAAGAGTAAAAAAGTCGTAAAACCAACTGAATTATATTATTTCTATTCAGTAGGATGTGGTTGGTGTAAAAAAACTGAACCAATTGTTGATGAATTGATAGCGGAAGGTTATCCCATACTTAAATTAGATACATCAGATAAAGACAATCAGGAAGTCAGCAAAGAGATGAAAGAAAAATATAAAGCTCAATGTGGAACACCCTGGTTAATAGACCCGAATACTGGTAATCAGATTTGTGGATTTCGTGAAAAAGATATAATTGAAAAATGGGCAAATGGTGAAGAAATACCAGCTCCACCTCGACCTAAAAGTCCACCTCCAAGACCACCATTTTTTGATAGACCAAAAAAAGAAGAAACTGCTTGGAAAAAAGATTATGATAAATGGTTAAAAGAAAATGACCATCTACCAGATAATCAGAAAAAAACAGCTGATGAAATATTAGCGATGCCTAGGCCAAAGAGTCAGCCACCTACACCACCTCAACCAACTTCAACAGATGAACAATTGCAAGAGTGGGGTACAAAATATGAAGCATGGGTAAAGGAAAATGACCATTTACCAAATTTACAACCTTTAGACCTGATAATTGACCGATTCAAAAAACAAAGGGATAGTCAATCACCTCCTCCACCTACAACTCAACAAAGTGCACCTCCACCACATTCACAACATAGTACAGAGTTGAATACTCAATTTTATTATATTGTAGAAAATGATAAGAGAACATCTGTTTATGCTGATGAAACTTATATTAAAACATTAATTCATCAATATTATGTAAGAGGTACAGATAATAAATTAACTAAAGTAGTAGGCGATACTAAATTTAAAGGTTAATTTTAAATGGCAAAACCAAAGCCTACGATAGATAGGGCTGCAACAAAAGAAGAATTAGAATGTATTGATAAAACTGAAAAGATGTTGGCGAAGGAACAAAAACTTCCACCAACATCTCAACAGGTTAGAGATATAGCTACAACTCATTGGAAATCTCTAAAATCTTGGTTAAAAGGTTCACAAGTAATCACAACTACAGAAGAAGCTGAACGAAGATGGGAAATCTGCAAAGGTTGTCCATTTCTTCTCTATGATGAAACAAATCCAGATACAAATAAAAAAGATGGTAGATGTTCTCATTGTGCATGTTTTATGAATGTGAAAGTACATTATGCAGTGGCTGAATGTCCAATAAATAAATGGAAAAAACATTGTGGTTGTCAATGTGATTGTGAACACGGAGAATGTGATGAATAATTTAACAAAAGAAGAATTTATGAAAATTTATAATGAAGGGGAGAATCTTACAGATAAACCTATCTTCATTGATTTTTATGCAACATGGTGAGGACCTTGTAAAATGTATGAGCAGGTGCTCAACGATGTCACACCAGAATATAAAGATAAAGTAAATTTATATAAAGTAAACATAGAAGAAGAACCTGATATAGCAGGTTTATTTAGAGTTATGGGTGTTCCCAATACAACAACAATTTCAAAGAATGGTGATGTATATTCAATGTCAGGTGCTTTGAATGAAGAAACACTTAAATATTTTCTTGAAGGATTACTTCAAAAAAAATAAAAAAAAGCTTGTATAGTTTCAAAAAAATTCGTATATTTATATACGATGTATAAAATAGGTTATATGGTTATACGATTTAACCATAAATAATAAACGATAAAAGATAAAACACAGGAGAAAAAAACATGGATATAAATGCAATAAAATCCAAACTAACCCAATTACAATCAACAACTTCTACAAAAGAAAACTTTTGGAAACCTGAACCAGGTAAACAAGTAGTTCGTATTGTTCCTTACAAACATAATAAAGAAAATCCATTTATTGAATTATTCTTTCATTATAATTTAGGCAATAATAAAACTTATATGTCACCTGCTTCATTTGGTCGTCCTGACCCAGTTGAAGAGTTCGCTAACAAACTAAAATCTACAGGTAATAAAGACGAATGGATTCAAGGTAAAAGACTTGAACCTAAAATGAGAACTTTTGTTCCTGTCGTAGTTCGTGGTAGAGAAAATGAAGGTGTTAAGTTTTGGGGATTCGGTAAAACAGTTTATCAAGAACTATTAAGTGTAATAGCTGACCCTGATTATGGTGATATTACAGATGCAACAAGTGGTAGAGATATACAGATTGAACGACAAACACCAGCTGAAGCGGGTAATCAATATGGTAAAACTACAGTTCGTGTTAAACCTAATATGACGCCAATAACTGAAGATAGTGATTTGTTACAAAGTATCTTTGATAATCAAGCTGATTTGACAGAACTTTATACAGAACCTACTTATGATGAATTGAAAGACGCTCTTAGTAATTTTCTAAATCCATCAGATGATACAACTGAAACATCAGAAGGTGTAACTGCAAGTACAACTCCAACTACAAATACTGGAACTACAACTACAGCTACAATAAAAAAAGAAGAAGTATCAGATGCATTTGACGAATTATTTAATAGTTAATAAATAAATGAATAAGTTGGGGATGTCTGGAATCACTTATTCAAACAGTGATTAGATTAACTGCTCGTCCCCATCTTATCATCATAGGAGAAAATATGTCTAAAAAAGACGAATTGGCTGGAATAATAGCCGATGAATTAAACAAACAATTTAAACATCAACAAGTTGCTTATTTTCTTGATAAAGATTCTAATCCAACAGATGTAACAGATTGGATTTCAACAGGTTCAACAATGTTAGATATTGCTATTTCCAATAGACCAAATGGTGGTGTTGCCGTAGGTAAGATTACTGAATTAAATGGTTTAGAGGGTAGTGGTAAATCTTTGATAGGTTCTCATCTATTAGCTTCAACACAAAGAAAAGATGGTATAGCAGTCTATATAGATACAGAGTCAGCTGTCTCACCTGAATTTCTTGAAGCGATTGGTGTAGATACAAAAAGTATGTTATATGTACACCTTGAAACAGTTGAAGAAATATTTGATACTATTGAAACAATTGTTACAAAGATTAGAGAATCAGATAAAGATAAGTTAGTTACAATTCTTGTTGATAGTTTAGCAGCTGCTTCTACAAAAGTAGAAATGGATGCTGACTTTGATAAAGATGGTTGGGCAACTGCGAAAGCGATTATTATAAGTAAGGCTATGAGAAAGATTACTCAAATGATTGCTAGACAAAAAGTTGCTCTTGTTTTTACAAATCAATTACGACAAAAACTTGGTGTTATGTTTGGAGACCCCTGGACTACAAGTGGTGGTAAGGCTCTTCCATTCCATTCATCAACTCGTGTTCGTTTCAAAAATATAGGACAAATCAAAGACACAAGTAAGAAGAATACAATTGGTATCAAGATAAAAGGACAAGTGATTAAAAATAGACTTGGTCCTCCAATGAGGACTGCAGAGTTTCCATTATTCTTTGATACTGGTATTGATGATTATGGTAGTTGGTTAACTGTAATGAAAGAACATAAGATATGTAAAGTTGGTGGTGCCTGGTACACTTTGGTAGAAACAGATATGGATACAGGTGAAGTGATTAATGAACATAAATTTCAATCAAAAGATTTTGAAGAACTTATGTTAGAAAATCATGGATTAAGACAATATTGTTATGATAGAATTTGTGAAGCTTGTATTCTTAAATATGATTCTAAAGAATTAGGTATTGACGATGTAAGTGAAACTGACGAGGTGGTAGATGAACTCTAAAACTGATTTAAATGAAAAATTTATATCTTTTTTAGACCAAACCAAAAACGAAGAACACAAATCAGTAACACATTTAAATGATAGAGTTTTAATTGTAGATGGCTTGAATACATTTATCAGGTCATTTGCAGTTAATCCTTCTATTAATGATGATGGATTACACATTGGTGGTATGATGGGATTTTTAAGGTCAATAAGATATACTTGTGATATCTTAAAACCATCTCGTTGTATTATTGTTTTTGATGGTAAAGGTGGTTCACCAAAAAGAAGAAAATTATATCCTGAATATAAAGCTACTCGTAAAGTTAAAAAAAGATTAAATAGAAATGTTGATTGGGGAACGGCTCCACAAGACGAAGAAGCTTCTATGAGACAACAAATGGGTAGGTTGATTGAGTATTTAGAACAACTACCTTTAACTTTGATTTCAATTGATAATGTAGAAGCTGATGATGTGATGGCTTATATATCACAACAAGTTCTTACAGAGAGTGACATATTCTTGATGTCAACTGATAAAGACTTTCTTCAACTTGTAGATGATAGAGTAAAAGTGTGGAGTCCAACAAAAAAGAAATTATATAATAAACAAGAAATTTTAGAAGAATATGGAATACCATCAAATAACATTTTAACATATAGAATACTTGATGGTGATAAGTCAGATAACATAAGTGGTATACAAGGAGCTGGACTAAAGAGCATAATAAAATATATAGAGCCTATATCAGAAGATAAAGATTTTGGTGTAATGGAATTATTTGATTATGTAAAAAATACAGATTCTAAAATAAAACTCTTGGAAAATATAAAAAATAGTGTTAACTTAATTAAACGAAATTATTTATTGATGCAATTAAATAAGGTAGATATACCAGGTCATGTAAAATTAAAAGTACAAGAGGCAGTAAATAGAAAGATACCACAACTTATTAAACATAAATTTCAAGTTATGTTTTTAAAAGATAAGTTGTCAACACAAATAAAGAATTTAGATAGTTGGATTATGGAGTTTGTAAGATTAAGTAGGTTTAGAGGATTAAATGACAAATAA
>Ga0080013_1002454_pt1 | contig 21782 bp, 19 predicted proteins | sample ETNvirenome_6_85_FD_69236 | JGI IMG/M metagenome (GOLD analysis project Ga0080013, IMG submission 69236) | Marine viral communities from the Pacific Ocean - ETNP_6_85 (SPADES assembly) (version 2) | ecosystem: Environmental > Aquatic > Marine > Oceanic | place: Pacific Ocean | collected 2013-06-19 | reverse complement strand
TACCGCCATCACGCTCCGAGCCAACTTGGTGTTCTTCTTCTCAAATAGAAAGTTGTCGTGCCTGATCGCCTTGGGATCGGAAGTCAGCGTTGAAGTCGGCGCATGTTCTGTTAGCAACTCTCTCTCCATCAACCGCTTTTCTGTCCTCAACATCGAGGCAGAGTTCTTTTGGCCCTTCTTAGGCATCAGCCATCCCCCCACTCCTCGGATAACCCTTGTTGACCAACTGGAAGGATCTAGCACGTCCATACCCGTACCGATCTGACCTACGATACTAGCCGCTTTGGGCATCTTGGTTAATTGGAGTGTCGCACTCAGAGGCTTGAGGGCTAGACTGCCAGCCGCCAGTATGTCACTGCCAGTCTCTGCCGGATTCAGAGCCACCTTCTTCTTTCGCCCACCTTCGTCGGCGTAATCCTTTATGCTTCCGAGCAGTCCACTAAGTGCCGGCCATTCGTTCAGGCTGGTAGGTGTTTGACCTCTAGCCTGTTCCTGTGTCATCAACGGCACGAAGGAACCCGGTTCACCTTGCCCCCAACCAGTTTGACCCATCTTCAGCCGAGTGGCTAAATCCATTGTCTGCCCCACCATCTGCCCCATCCCAGCCCAGGTTCGGGGATCGAATATCCCGCCCACCACTCTGGCTGTATCCTCTGGCAGATTAGCCCCAGCCTCTCCAAACACATCGGCCCAGGGCATACTGGCGTAACCGGCGTTTTCCTTCCGGCGGTGTTCTTCCATGAATTGACCAAACATAGGATCGTCTAACAATAGAGTCTGGATTTTAACCCCACCCAACCCTTGATCCAAATAGCCATCAACTTTGCCCTTGATAGTTCCAGCCAGTTCATAATAGAGAGGCAGTCCGACACCTCTCTTGGCTAAGTGGGAGTTGATCTTTGCTTGCTGCACCTCTCTCTCAGCCGCTCCCCGCCGATTGACAACCCGCTCGTAATTCTCTAACAGCATCCGGCCTTCACTATCAACGCTTTTCATAACTGAATCCCTAGTTCCTTATCGAAGATGGCTTCTTCCTCTGGTGTCACCTCGATAGCCCCACCCTTACCAGTCGGGCTACGTTTCCACCCTGTCGTTTTCTGGCCCGTGTAAAAATCGTAGTCCATAGCCGTAGATGATTTCGGTTCTTCCCACAAGGCGATACGTTCGGCACTCATCGTATGATCAGAACCAGCCAAAAGATCTTGGTTCCAGCTATCCACCGTTTTCCCCAGCTTGCGGAAATCAGATATGTATTCCTTACGCATGGCTTCATGGAAACCAGAACACATCCTCATCAATGCCTTCCGGTCTCCCTTGCTCATGTTCCCCCCATCCAGCCATGATTGAAGTTTACCTTCCAACCTATTCCAAAGGCTTTTGTCGTAAGCTGTCCTGGCGTACTCGCTCGACCTGACCACAGACTTGTAATCCAGCATTTTATTGAATATATTGATCAATGCCTGGTCAACAAAAGTATGCGATCCAGTGTTCTTACTCTTATCATAAGCCACCAGAGCAGTACTCCACTGCATGTTAATTACCTCCCAGCCTTTAACTAGCGTCCTGCTTCCCCACTTGGTCATCATTGACCGCTCGGCACTCATAATCTCGGTAGCTGATGCCCCTTTGGGTGGCACTTTCCATGACAGCACCTCTTCCTCAATAGGTTCCGCAACTTCGGCCTCTACCGCTACGCCTTCGCCTTCCACCGGGGCGGTTGATGGCTTAGGTGCAGTTACCCACTCGCTCTCGTTGGTACTGGGATTTACACCTAGAATTTGGGTTGACCCGTCTGGGCCGGGAACCTCGAAATACCGGTGAGTCTTTCCCTTCTCCAGTTTAAGTGCCTCGAAAGCGGGGAAGTCCAAATCCTTATAAAGGCCAGTTTCCGGGAAACTTTCAGGCGGGACACCCAACCCTGTCAAAATCTTGAAGTCTGTCGTGCTGATCATTGCCAGTTCGTCAACTTTGGCCTTGTAATAAGCCTGGACATCAGTTTGGGTCGCTGCACGGGCATCAGCTAATAACCCCTGTGATTTATAGTAGTTTTCCTGTTCCGCTCTTGCATCTATTTCTGACTGTGACTCTTCTCCTGCCTGAGTGCCGGAGAGTTCAGCCAGTTCAGCCTTACTGGTAATACCCAGCGTGTTGCGGATGATGCCTTTCTCTTCTAGCGTCCCATTCGTTAATTTGTCCAATATCCTGGGAACCCACTCAGTGGGCGGGGTGCCACCTAACCCTAGCTGCTGGATTGTCGTCACAAACTTCTGGTGATCTGCCTCGGATCGGGCCAGGTCAGTCACAGCCGTTTGCTCTAGTGCCTTCTGTATTTCCTGGTCTATAAGAGAGCTAGCAGTTTTTTGAGACACGCTTGTGTCCACCAAAGACTGCAAGTATTCCTGCTCACTCGTCTTTGCTCTCCACTCAGACCCTTCTCTATCTGCTACTATACCTTTCAGCACGTCCGGGTTAGAGGCCACGAACTGAGCATACTCAGCGTCCTGCTGACGACCCACACCATACAAGTTCTGCAACTGGGCCGCTTTTACCTGTTGGCTAATCTGCGATACCGCTTGTTTCTGCCGTTGCAGGTCGCCCTTCTCACGAGCGTCCAGAAAACCCTGCAAACCGTTAGCGATTGCCGCTGAAATTAGTAGTCCTTTATTTACTGGCATACATGCTCCTTATGACAGTCGAGGTTGATCGCCATACAACTCGTCCAACCAGCGGTTCCCCAGCGGTGTCAATCCCGGATCGCCCTGCCCATAATTCAAATTAGGCTTAGGCGCAAGCAAACCGCCCAAAGCACCACCGACCAAACCACCCGCTGGGGGAAACAAGGCTGTCCCCGCTACCGAACCTGCCGTACCCAAGATCATCGACAGCACCTTGTATAGCATCTGATCGCTTTGCATCTGATCCTGACGTTGCAGAGCATCCTGCTGTTGAGCATAACCCAACCGCATCTTAGCCACTTCGCTCTGCGCTCGGCCCAGAGCCTGGTTCATAGCCTGAGACTGCAAGCCAGCCGCTAGAGGCGAATTACCCAGCCCTCGACGGTTAAATGATTGGCCCATCTGCTGCCCAATAGACGAAGCACCCTGCATAGCATCGGCATAGTACTGTTGAGCAATCTGCTCCAAGATGCTTTTAGTATCGACTGTTGGCTGCTGGGCTACCTGTTGGATAGGGCCGAGGTCGCCATAGGTACGCTTCATCCGTACCGCCCTAGAACTTCTAGGGAAGGCTATATTGTGTGCGTCCTGACGAGCAAGTGTTTCTAAACTCCCGTTTCCGGGCGGGTTTCCATATGGTGTAGATCCTCTGCCTGCCATGTCATCGACTCCTGAATTGTAACTCAAAGAAGCGCACCGTTTGTGCGCCGGTTAAGGTGAACCCGACCTTGTGCTTGTAGCCACGCTGGAAGCATCGGATGGTGAAGTTGTTGTTCTTGGTCAGAGATCGTCCGGTAGGTGAGGCTTCAAGCACCCCGTCAACCCATATATCGAGGCGAACATTGCCCTCCTGTTCATCTTCAGTGCCGATCCGCACCGCATCCAGGCGGGTGGGCTTGGTAAAGGTGAACTCTTGTGAGGTGTAGGACGGTACGATCTCGGTTGAGTTGTCATTGGTCGAGCCAGCCCCGCTGCGGGGGAAGACTTTAGCCACCTGATCATCGACATCTCGCAAGGCGTATAAACCGATACCGTGTTCGCCGTCTTTAGCACTGGGATTGCTAACGAAGCTAGTCATGTTGGCTGAAGAGCCGAAGTTGTGGCTCGTCCACTGGTCACGTAACTCATCGAACTGGAGAAGAGTGATATCGCCAATCGACCTTCGCACCAGATAGACCGAACCTTCATGGGCCACTAACTGATGGATCACGCTATCAGCAGGGACTTCCAGACTGTCCAACAAGTCCTGGATAGCCTGAGAGATCCAAGCAACATTACCGTCCCGATCTATACGATAAACCCGTTGATCGTATTCGGAATAGAAGTAGACGTTGCCCAAAGATTCAGCCACGCACCAGTCGTCCTTGGCTCCCATCAGAGTCAGGTACTGACTCAAGTCCAGATCGGTGCCTGGTTGTTGTTTGCCATAGATGCCGCTGATCACGCCCTGCCCACGCACCAACTGGATCGACCTCTCGCTGAACACGGCCAGATAGTCACGAGAGGCACCGATGCCGGTAATGTTGTTACGAACGTTAACAACATGGGGGATGACCGAACTCTCGTCAGGGAAGATATCGTATAATGGAGCCGCTGTTTCGTCCAGGGCTGAGAAGACTAGCTTGTCCGTGCTGCCGACACTGCCCCAAATCCTACCGCCGTAGAGTGTGATGTTAGTCAGATTGTTGGGCGGCTTGGCTGAACCTTCCAGTTGCCCAGCCAGTCGAGATATACCATACGAGAGTGTACCGTTTGTAAAATAGCCCAGAGAATAAGATATAGGCAATGAACCTGCGTATTTAAGAGGCGCACTTTTAGCCAGTGTTTCTTCATAGCCTTCAGCATCGGGAAAACTAACCGGAGTCCCTTTATCAGTGCGGTAAACGGCCAATCCTGTGATCTGCTTATCGATACCGGCCTCCCAGGTAGTAGGCGCACCAATATCGGTCATAGTTATCTTGACCTGATTCTTATCTTCCGGCACCGTAGCTATGATACGGTTAGACAAAGGTGACATCCCGCCATGCCTTAACTCGAAAGCAAAAGCAAAAGCATAAATCCCTGCCTCTAGCTTGGCACTACTGCCAGAATCATAGGTGTAATCAATGTCCCAAGATGTCCCCGAATCAGGTGTCGGCGCATCGACCCCCCACTTATACAGCGCAGGTGTAGTTTCACTGGTATCCAGCCATAAATTCGCATCAGTACTAGCCAGAAAAACTCGATTGTTATCAGCCACCACCAACTTCAGCCGAGCAGTGAAATAAGCGGTATAAGTCGATCCGGTTTCGCCGGTCTGGTTAGTGACTGCCGACCAGGTGTCATTAACACCATAATAGAGTCCGTTATTGGTCTGCATCAGCAGTTTCTGGTTAGCAAAGAAGATCTGCATCGGCGTTCCAGTATCGCCCAAACCGGACAGACTGAATGAGTTGTTACCTGTCCAGCCTCGTCGTGTCTCCAACACACCGTCATTAGTGATATTGAAGTTCTCGATCAACGAGGCTCCCTGGGGCGAATACTCGTTGATCCCTTCCGAAAAGTTCGTGACCGAATATAGTTTTTTCATTAGTGTTAAATATCGTCGGACTGAACAAAGGCGAACCAACTCAACTTGATATTGTCGTTCTGGTTCCAACTCGGAATGTCGGTATCCGTAATAGTATGAGTTGAAATAGTTATCCCCGCCGAGGTCTTCACCGTCACCCCAGTTGGCCTATTAGGACTAGGCACCCCGTTAAAAGCCACAACCGGTGTGGCTGCCCGTGTCTCACTTGAAGCATTAGCCATAGTTGCCACGTTGCCAATATCGGTGAAGTAAGGGTCGCCCACGTAAACAATGGTGGTTTGGGAAGGGCTAACAGAATCCCATTGGTGGATATGAGTTGGCGCCCTATTGGGCAGATTGCCTAACCCCTGACTAACCTCAATAGTATCACCAGCACTATCCACATAAGTTAACTCGAAAGTATCGACAGCCACGTCCGGGCCAGTGGCCGGAGACTGAACAGTGTCTCTTAACAATCTCAAATACTCAATACTGCTAGTGTTGCTATCAGTATAAAAGTTAGTGGTGGCACTGAAAGTTAACCTGTAGGTAACCGTAACCTGATCGTCATTATCGATCTTATTGGCAGTACCCACATCACCCGTCAGATCACCATAACCAGCAGTGGATGTGGTATAGGGGCTTTCACCTACTACAGCCTGGGCCAAAACGTCACTCCCTGTACCAAGCAACTGAACCTGAGTAATATAAGTCTTAGTGCCATCGGCCTCTATTGCATCAAACGAAGCCGGGAACAAGTCTAAGCTCGTATCATTATCAGCGGCGAAAACCAAATCCGCATAAACGTAGTCCACAAAAGCCTCGTTAGTCGTGTTATCACCTGGGGTGATGTTAGTTGGAGTCAAGGCATTTGTGTACCAATCAGCAGTAGCGTCACTGGCATGGCCCTTGACATGAACCTTGATAGTGGACGGGCTATCAGCAGTATTATAGGTATAACTGCTACTAGTAATCCTGTCAGCTAACTCCTTGCGTATATCTGCCGCCAGGTCATTACTAGTCGTGCTAGAAAAAACCTGCCCGTTAGCCTTCTTGACCGTAATTGTAACTTTGCCACTAATGCCGAATGATTGCATGTGATCCCCTAAGATTGTAGTTCCATTGAAAATCTGGTTTCGATGTTTGTGCCACCATAATAAGCCGTGCGAAGCCTCTCTTCTAAAGTGGTGTTGGCAACAGTCATATCTGGCCGACTGGAGTGGACACTGCTAAAACGTGCGTAATAAGGCGTGTACAAACCCGCTTCGGGAGATTCCCATTCCAAATCGCCTTCAGATGTCCCGATAAAAGAACCCGCACCTTTAGGAGTCACTGTCTTGACATCAATCAGGTTGGCAGTCTCACTCTCTAGCCTGGCCTGATTAGGCACAACATATCGGCTATTATCGGCCTCGTAATCAATGATATTTAGCACACCTACCATTACCTTTGACACCTCCTGGAAGTACGAACTGTTTAGAGTACTGTTAGCCTCACTGGGAGCGACAGTGATAGTGTAAGCGACCTCTATCTGATCCGAAGGGCTAAAAAAGACACCCTCAATAGAACTACCGCTAACCCCAGCGATAGGCCAATAGGATTCATTTAGCAGACCCACGCTATAGACGTACATCCCATCATCGCCCTGACTGAACTGAGTTATAGTAAAAAAATACATCCCGCCATTCGCCAGGACAGCCCTGGATTGGATTCGGGGGTAAACAGTCTCCATATGGTTACTAGTAACAGATAAAAAGTTAGGCACATATTCATCAGGGAATGGCGTATCATCCCTCATCTTGGCGGCTAAAGCGTACCTGACTACTGGCTGAACCTGATTATTGAAAGTGTGAGTAGACTTGACACAACCATCAGATCCTATGACCCTAATCCTAATCTGTCCTGTCACGAACTCTTCCCTTGAACAGCCTTGTCCGAATAGGCAACCATAACAGCAACGGTTTGCTCCTCAGTTTCACCCTTAACCTTTTCCACCTGCACACTAACTCTTGAGTTTGTAGGATAACCGTACTCGTCCTTCTCCCATTCATCCACACCAAAGGCAACCGATTTAGTTACCTGATAAGTGGCACTGATATTAGCCCTGGAATCATCACCAACACCGAGAGCCAAACTTTTGGTAATAAAGCGATTGTCAAAAATATAGGCATCAACAGCAGACCCGTCAGTAACACCTAAAGCTATCGAGGCTGTGACACTGCGATCATCGTAGACCGTAGCGTTGCCAGTCGCCTTATCAGTAACACCCAGAGCCAGGGACTTAGTGATACTCCGATCATCATAAACAACACGGTCGCTATCGGCCAGATCACTGACACCTAAAGCAATCGACTTAGTAACTAAATGAGTGTCGGTTGCCTTGAAAGTGCCATCAGTGGTATCTATCACCCCAAGAGCAATAGACTTGGTGACATGATTATTATTAACTACCGTGAGAGCCGACACCTTGGCAGTTTCTGTTATGCCAAGAGCCGCAGATCGTGTCAAGAAATGATTGGTAACCTCATTAACATCTGCTCCGGCCTCATCACCAACACCCAATGCTATCGAAGCAGTAACACTTCGGTCATCAGAGACTGTTGTGTTCCCAGCCCCAGCATCAGTCACACCCAAAGCTATCGAGGCCGTAATACTACGGTCGTCATGGGCCGTAGCGTTACCAACGGATGCGTCAGTCACACCCAAAGCTATCGATTTGGTTAGTAAATAGGCTTCAGACTCTCTAACACTAGCCGTAGCCTGGTCACCAACCGAAAAGGCTATGGAATTAGATAAGTCACTATCTTCTATAGACGGCGCATCAGTTACGGTTACTGAGGACAACCCAAAGTCGATAGATTTCGTTAGGTTATGAACCTGCCCAACCTTTTGGGCCACCGACGAATCTAAAGAGGCAAAGGCAACGCTCTTAGATAACCGATGGGCTACAGGCTCCTTCCCATACCGATTGCCCTCAACCTCGACATTTGTCCACTTCATCCATTAGCCGTAACGTAAACTTCGTCCGTGCATCACGTTGCGTACCGTCCGACTACCTCGGATATTCCGGGTACGCAGGAACTTCTGTATCTTCTGCAACTCCATCTCATACAGCGCATAGGCTTGAGCCGACAGGTTATTGCGTCCACCCTCGGCTTTCAAATGGACTTCGTATTCGGCATGAAGCAGTGCCGCTTCCAGGGCGATCTCTGGCAGTTCAAACTGATCGGTGGACAGATCCATCCTGCTAGGGTAACGAGCGTAATAAGCAGTCAAGCCTTCAGCCTTCTTCAGTTTCAGGATCTCGTAATCAGCCGACACATCAGCATCAGCCAGAAAGGTTATCGTCCAAGTCCCATCAGTATTCAGGTATATATCTTCTTGCGGCTTGATTATCTGGGCCGAGGTGCTGGTTCGCCGGTAAGTCCTCTTCCCTCTCGTAGTACTGCCTTCTGCCACAATATAAACATCATCATCATCACCACCAGTCAACACCCCACCGCTTAACCGCACCGCATAGAGTTGGAATGGCTTGGTATCCGTACTACCCATATTGTTGTCGATAGTCAGAGAGATCACAGTGGAATATCCGCTGATAGAACCAGAATCTACCACCTCTACCGTGATGGCATCGGTCGGCTGGGGATAGACATGCAAGATCGGCAGTGTTTTCTGCCCTCGCTCAATTAAAAGGTCATCCCCCTCCCGAACCATGTTGAGTTCACCACCGAACATTTGGGCTGTCAGTACAGGTTGAGAGCCAGTAGTGATAGCCGAAATCGTACCGGAAGAGTCGTCGGTCAGGTTGTAAACAATATCGCCCACCCTCAAATCAAACCCAGACCAACCTAACGCCCCGCCGTCACTGTTATAACGATTATCTAACCGAAAGGAGTGGTCATCATAAGTTGAATCGCCAAAATAGCTGCCGAGAGACACGTTAGCCCTGGCTACAAACTCACCCGTCTGCCCGAAAACATCGAAATAGATTGGCCGGTCGCCGGTGCGGTCAATGTCCTGAAACCCCTGTAACGGTCGTTGCTCGACCTCGTATCGTGTGTTGCTGTCTTCCCAAAAGACCTCTTGCACCCCGATCAGATCGTCGGGTAAAGCGTACTTGGTCACGCCAGGTTCCAATTGCAATTTCTTATGCGCTGTCAATAAGGCAGTCCCATTCCGATATAAGTCGCTGGCTACCTTACGAGCCGCATCGTTCAGGATCATGTCCCTTTCGGTGGAAGACAGAAAGTTCCCGTCCGGGTCACCTGTTCGCACGTTGAGTCTAGTTCTTAGATCGGATAGTGTTAATGCCATCTTTTTAGGTAGGTGCAAGAGTGGCAGCCGTTACAGCCACCACTCTTACTGAAAAGGTTATACTGCTGTACCACCGACTTCAGGAGCAGCACCTAAGTGTATCCAGAAGTTCTTGGCTCGGTCATCACAGACCAGCTGAGTTTTAATCTTCAGTTGACCTTCAATCACCGCTCGGTCAGGATGTGTTTTGAAGCCACTGAACTGTTGATCCAAGGCTGGATGGATAGCCATGTAGGTATGCTTGCTGTTGATACCAACCACATCACTAGCACCAATAAAAGGATCAGCCATGATGGTTGTGCCGAAAGCGTTCCAGGTCATATTTTGGTTGAACCCAATGTTTGACATGGTTTCGTCACGTCTAGTTTGGCCTTCCAGCAACATCTCTAGCCCGACATAGACTCGTGGGTTAACAAAAACGTAATCCACGCTGTCGGTACCGCCCTGAGCGCAGTCGTGCAAGGCCAAGCCTAACAGTTCCTTGCTCAAGTTATACCTCTGGTCAGTATCACTGCCACCAGAAACATAACCAGACCCTCCGACATCGATGAACTTCGACCGCCACTTATTAGTAGCAGATCGATCTGTCGCCGCACCGCTTTCACCTGCGGCATTATGAGTGTTGTGGTAAGTGTCCAGCAAGCCTAAGCTAAAGTCTCCTAGAGCAGCAGCACCGACTCCACCAAAGGTGCCACCATCCAGCAGTGTGAAAACGCTATGGATAGCATTGGCATCATCGTGAGCGTCAGTATTAGGGCCGCCATCATTGCTGGCTATAGCCGTAGCTAAAGCATCCGACATATCGTCAGCAGCCATCTCGACCTCTTTGCCGAAGATGTTGAAGACCGTGTTTCGGTCACGCTCCGGGATACCACTGATATTGTCGATATTCAGCAGGTCGTTGATGTTCAGACCAGCGTTCTCGACTAACATCGATTCGGTAACCATCACGTTAACCGACAAGTCTTTCCAGCTATACTCGACCTGAGCAAACTGTTGTGAACCCGTGTCAGCCGCCGCATCAGCATTGCCAGCACCAGAAGTGCCATCACCGATATTACGGAGAGCCGTTAGTGAGTCGCTACCATAGTACCACTGACTAGTGTTTCGATTGTATCGGACGTGCGCCCGAATGGGTGAACCAGTTTCACGTTTAGCAGCGTCTTGAAGTACCCGTAGTAACGGGCTAGTTTTTGATAATAGGGCTGTGTTTAACCCTTGTTGAGACGGCAAAGTCGCCATCTCGATCTGTTGCAAAATTGTGGTTCCTGTACCACCTATTCCTGCCATCGTATTGCCTCACTAGACGACGACAGCAAAAGATCAAGATCATATTACCCTCGTCGTTTTTGTATCTCGTTGAGCAGGTCGGGATTAGCGGCTAGTATTCTGCTTTTCTCGGAGAACGACATTTGGCCGGATTCCATCTGTGATACCAAATCAGCCGTGTCCGTGGCGGGTGCTGGTCTGGTACTGTTACTGGTGGCTGAAGGTGGAGGAGCAGCCGTGTCCCGTTGGGGTGCTGCCTCTTTCCGTTTATTGCGGATCGAATTTAACTCCAGAAGTCTATATCCCTTCTGTATCTCACCATCATCAAAGAATTTCTTGGCTAAACGTGCGTCTTCGACACTAACGCCGAACTGCTGTTGCATCTCCGTGACTTTGGCATCCTCTTGTTCCCGTTGTTGGTATCCCTGGAGCCTCTGCTCCATTTCAATGAAACGGGGAGCCATTTCTTGAACGGCCTGATTTATTCGGGCTTGGCCTTCGTCTTCGGAGTACTCGTAATTGGATGGCTGTTGACTGTGCTGTAGCTGCTGTTGCAATTGGGCAATCTGTTGATCTTTCAGTTGCACTTGTTGTTCCAGACCTGATCGGGCCTCTCCCAACTCGGTGATCTTCTGACTAGCGTTATTGCGTTGCTGGTCGAGTTCACCCCTTAATTGCGATAATTCAGTATCTACAGGATCAACTTCGGGTTCTGGAGTCTCGACATCAGGTGCTTCTTCCGAAGTTGAGTCGAGGTTACTCTCTACTTGCATTTTTGCTCCTTATGAGGCCCGTTGCCGGGTGTACTCGTCATTATGTGCCGGTAGCCACACCACCCGCTTGCGGGTTGGACAGCATCTCTGGCACCTGGTTAGCCAGGTCGCCGGACGGCGTTGTGCTGGCTAGTTGTCCTTGCAGAACCTCTGCCTGGCCTAGTGCCTGGAAGATCTCTGCTTTGCGTTCTTCCGATAACTCGATATTGGTGTATCGGATGAATTCCTTAACATCGAACACGCCGGACTGCACCATAGCGAAAGCGTAATTGATCTTATCGGTCTGGTTCAATGGCGCATCGGCTTTAGAATCGATCTCTACGCTGTATAGCAGTTCCCGCATAGCTTCACTGAACAGCAGGTTCTCGCCTTCGTCGTAGGTGTTAGTCTCTCTGGGATCGTCGAACTGTTTGAACTGTTGCATCAGGCTGAGTTCCAACCGGGCCTGTCGCCTGTAACCGTCATCCATAGCCTGGATCTTAGGTGATTGACGAGAGAAGGCGTTGCTGGTCAACAGGCTGGCTAATCGGCCAGAGGCACCGGAATAAGGTTCCTGGCCTTGCAGGACTGGGCTGATGCCAGAGGTGTTCTGTCGAGTAGTGCCTTCCAACTCTTTCAATACGTTCAGCACATCGCCGGGTACTGGTGACGGCGGTATGCGCTGGATCTTGTCCAACCGTTCGACCGGGATGATCAGGCCAGGCTGGTTGGTCAGGTCTTCGTACTGAACCGCACCGTCTTCCACCAGCCATTGCGAGTTGGACATCAACAGCGAGTTGGCGATAACTGTGTTGTATAGGATATTAACCCCGTCCTGGACTGACAGCAGTGGCTCGGCCTCAGACCGGCCATGCACAACATGCGGTATAGGGTTAGCCACATAACAGACAACTGGGAACTCGTCGTGCCAGTAGACGTTGGATTCGTCATAGACCACCGACTTCTCGTTGACCACCACTACCGTTCGTGAGCGGTCACTGTATTGCATCTGCCCCTCACCCTGATGGAAAGCCTCAGTCATACCGTGATCGGCATCGTAGTAGCACTCCAGCACTGGATACCTTCGTCGCTCCATCGGCGATTCACTGCCAGTATCACCGGAACCACCGTCCTGGAAGAAGTTGCGTAACCTTCGCATCCAGGATCGGCCCTCGCCTTTGATACCGGACTTGGAATAGACGCTATCGGCCTCGCCTTGAGCGTATTCGTGTTCGTCCAACCCGTAGAGGTACTTAATATCGGTAGCGTCCATATAGTGACGCACGATCACGTACTTGGAGTCGTTGAGATCCTGTCGGGTTCCCATCGGATCGACCAGCACGTCTTCAAAAGGGATGATGGGCAGTTTGACCTGATTGGTGTGGCTACAATAATGTATCTTGCGATAACCCGTACCGTTGATCAGGACATCCATCAGCAGTTTGCTGACCTCTAGCCCTTCATTCCGCTTCTGGTGGGTGGCTTCCAGGATGTCTTCCATCCGGTGAGCCAATTCAGAATCTGTTAAGCCGGTCGGGATCTGCATCCCGCTCTCCGGATCGGTAATTACCCCGCTCAAGTCCGGGAAATCTGCTCGGACAAAATACTTAGGCCGAGCCTGGGACAGGATAGGCGATAGGGTGTCGATCACTGGAGCCACGATATTACGGGTCAGTCGAAACTTCCAGGACGGCACCTCGGCATCGACATAGGCTTCGCCCTCATCGATCAGGTACTGGTTGCCCAGCAGGTAGAGCCAAGCCTTGCGACAGACCTTGACCCGTTCTGAGATAGCGTCCTCGGCATCATGCCGCATCTGCTTGATGCAATCGACCAGTTCGTCCTCGTCCATGATCTCCAGGAAGTCTTTATCGTTATACATAATCCCACACTGTCTTTTTGTTGCGTGACTCTTTCCAATGATTGAATTCAATCACCTTTCTACGCCGTTCATGCCATCGGTTAGGCCGAGGTGCTGGTAAGCCTTCGTGAGCCAAAACGGCCCCGATGCAGGCGAAAACACCGTCATCAAAGAAGCCGGTTCGGGTCTGGCCCTGAACCCGTTTCTTGCGCTTATTGATAGCTTGAGGCCGACCGTTAATAGTGACGAAAGTCGAAAATTCGCTTAATACGTCTTCGTTCCATAGCTCCAACTCACCAGAATTGAAAGCGGTCTGCAACAGGGCCACGCCCATCCGACGAGAGGTGGAAGTGTTGCGCCAGCCCAACCGTTCCGACCCGCTCAACCCCACATCCTTCTCTCGCAGTACATGCTGACAGCCCCGTTCAGTCAGTAACCTGTTGACCGAACCGCCGTCAGCGTTGGATTCCACTAACACTCTGGCATCGGAGTAGTAGAGACTCATCATGCGGATCTGATCCACGAACTCATCGATATCCACCTGCCGACCGTCCCGCCCTTTCAACACACAGACAATCTCTAAGGGCAACCGTTTCATCACTACCGCACAGGAAAAGTCACCAGTATCCAGCCCTTCAGCCACGTCAGCACCGATTACGTAACCAGAGAAATAGTCCACTTCTGGCGGTTTGTGCATGGTCACGATCCCGTTCTGCTGCGGTCGGAACTGGACACTGCCGTGCATATCGAACAGGGTACCCAGGGCCGGTTCTTGTGGTGATCGACCCCGCAGGTTATCTATCCGAGCCATATCGAAGATACTGAGGGCGGCTGTCTTGAAAGCCGTCTCCCAGGTGGAAGGATACTGACGGTCGAACTCGTCCAGAGAACCCTGGCATCGGTTACGGATAGCCGCCCTGCGCCAGTTAAGTGCTTCCAGCGACAGGCCGTAAGCCTCCAACAACACCACTTCGTCACCGTAAGGCGACTCGGTATTATCGCTCAGGCCCTCTTTGAACAGTTCAGCCTCGTCCTGGTTAGGAAACGGAGTACAGTATTCGTCGTGATCGAACCAGGGGATGAACAGAGCCTCGAAATCGGACTTCTCTTCTACCGCTCGTATCCACTCTTGATAGAAATCGTCACCGTGCTGATTGGCCGTAGTCTCCAGAAAGATGGCCGTGTCCTGGTTGTCCGGCACGGTCTGGTACAACATAGCCAGTGTCTCCGACAGAGCGGTAAAGAAAGCCGCTTCCGAGCAGTGGACTAGGTTATAGGTAAAACTGGTGATCTTCTTCTCACCCTCGACTCGGATCTGTGAGTTGAGCGGGTCAGAGAACTTGAGCAGGGTGCCTTCACGGGTGAAATCCCTGGCGATCTCGAAAGGCAGATTGTCGGCGAACCGTTTGTAGACCGAGAAGATATTACGGGCCGAGCCGGACTTCTCTTCGGTGATGATCAGAGCGTTGGTGTTGGCCTCACAGATAGTGCGCAGGAAGCAGTAAGCCCCGATACCAGTGGAAGAGCCTTGCTGTCGGCCTTTCAGTTCCAGTATCCGAACCGCTCGACCTTCGGCACTCATCTTGTAAGCCATCTCGATGATCTTGACCTGGGTCTTATTTAGTTCCAGCGGTACGATCATCCGGTTCTTGTCCTGGATCTTGAGCATCGAGACACAGGCCGTCATCATAGTCTCTGGACTAGCCACCAACTGGTTGGGATGGCTCTGATAGATCGACCTAGCTGTTCGTGCTAACCACTTCTCCCGTTGCTGGGGTGTTAAATCCCCCAACTTGGTGGAACTGGTTGATGAGGATTGCAATCTCACCCTCCTCGGCGTTAATTAAAGTGTTCTGCTGGCTTTCCGACAGGCCCATCACATCCATTACCATCTTGGAACCGCCGGTCACTAACTGCACCGCCACGTTCATCTTCTTCCGAGCTTCAGCGGCTGTCATATTATGGATCTCGGCCTTGTCGATCAGTTCCGATCCCAGATCCATCATCTTGTAGGCCCGACTGAGTATCCGTTGCTTGTCACGTTGGATAACGTTGGTATGCTCTTTCTGATACTTCTTGTCCTGATAGATATCCCAGGCCGCTACCCGGTCAGTCCAAGAGAACTTAGAGGCCCATTGATCAAACTGCCGAGTGTTTCGTCCTTTCTTGGCATCGCCGTCACGGATGATAGGCACCTGCTTGATCGAGCGATCCGTAGGTGGCATCGACCTATAAATAACGAAAGCGGCGAAAGCCGAATCTGATTCTTGCGGTAACCTGTCCCATTCAGCCATTATCTACCACCCAAAGTTCTGTTTTTTCAGCCAAAACCGTTTCCGTCCGTAAGACTTGATCTCCCTGGCCTCTTTTCGGGCCAGATCAGCGTCATCAGCCGCAAAAGGACGTTGGCGAGTGGACTGCTCCGGCTTGGCCTTCGGTTTCTTGCCAAACAATCCTCTCACGGTTACTTCTTGCCTCGTTTCTTAGATTTCAGCCACTTGGCGGTACCCGGTACGGCTTTGCCACGCTTCTTGGTCGATGCTTTACCCTGTTTCATTTTCATCCTCCGGCACTAAGGCCAATAGTTCGGATTTGGTGGCATCCGAGGCATAACAGAACGGGTCGTCCTCCGACACATTACCGTCTTCATCAGACGACTGTTGCCCGTCCAGCCACAACTGGATAGTCGCTTTCAGCCAGGAACTGGTCGGCTTTTCACCCTCCACTAGCTTAATCTCATCATCGCCTAAATCAAAAGGGCTGTCATCCAGTTTGTAAACCCGCTTGCCCTCAATCACCGACCCATCGCTATCAACCAACTGACAAGTAATAGCGTTATCTTCACGTGCCACCTTATAAACAACGACACTAGCCGCTTGCTGATCGAATGGGTTAATTGGCGTAGATATTATCTCTTTGGTTATCATCTCATCTCCCGTCAAACTATTAAGCGTTCCATCTCTACCCGAACCTCAACAGAAGCACTATCCCAGCCAGTACCGTCAGCGTCTGTGATATACAGTGTGTCATCAGCAGTTGTATGCGTCCCACCGATGCTACCAGATGCTACAATGGTAGCTATGGCCGTTGTGCTGGCGGTAATAGCATGAGCCGCCACCACCTCGCCTCCACCATTAGTAGTGCCAACATCCATACCACCACCCAGTGTGTAACCGGCAGTCTCTTTAGTGGTAATAGCCGCCACTCTATACCCTTTGGGTAAAGCAAAAGATGTATCGCCAGTGACCGTCAGGTCAACATATTTCTCACGGTGGTTGCTGTCGATGCCGATAGCGGTGGCACCGGAAACCGAACCATGCAGTTCATTGCCTGACCCGTCTAGCCACATCCCATGCCCCACGCCTGATGGCAAATATTCTGCTACACAACCTATTTGTTTTAGGGTTATATTGTCAATAGTAATACTGTTAGTGTTGACGGTAACATGCTCATCTGCATAAAACCCTATAACAGTAGATGATACGGCAGTAGCAACAGAAGGGCTGAAATCCTGAGTGAATAGTGTCCAATCTGTAGTAGTAGATGGTATGTCAATACTGTTGAAATTGCCATTGCCAGAAACCTCACTACAAGACCCACCAGAACCAGTAGCTTTGGCATAAAAACTAAGACGGTATTTCTTGCCTTTTATAAGACTAAAAGCCCCATCACCATGCCATTCTGAGTACAAATACCCAGTATTACTAGCCTGATTCCCAATCTTGAAGGACTGGGAACCATCATACTCAGTGGTTGTATCATATGAGCCGACCCCCCTATACAGAACCCAAGAATCTGGAGCAACACCAGAGGCACCTTGTCCTGTCTCTACAATACCGCCAGTAGCCTCCATCGTCCCATTTGTAACCAACTCATCCTGACTAGCACCCACATACTCATACGGCACAGCCTGTCCATTATAAGCTGCTCTTACTTCGGCTGCTGACAAGGCTCGATTGTGGTACTTCACCCCACTAATCTCACCATTAAAATATTGGGTGCTTCCCCACGAAGAGCTACCTATAGCCATCTCACCAGTTCCTGAACCGCCAAATGTCTTCACATTATTAGCAGTAGAAATCAGCACCCCATCCAAATAAATCTTATTTTCACCCGTATTACCAGCACCGTCAACATATGTCGAAACCACATGATGCCATTCGCCATCTGTTACATTACGTGTGGTACTATGCGCAAGCTCTGCCCCTGACCTTCGCCAGTTATAAGTAATTAAGTTCCCGCCATTAACCTGTATAGCAAAATCCATTGATGCAGAAGCCCAAGCCCCACCGAAAGCAACAATGGTATTCTGTCCTGCTGAGTCATCTACCGTCTTGAACCATGCCTCTGCAGAAGCGGAAGCACTTAAAGTTAAGGTGTCCGCTGTCGTCGTCACCTGATCCGTACCATCAAAGTTAAAACTAGCCCCACTACCACCCTGTGCATCAGCCACAGCCGGGTTATCAATCAGCCTATCGCCAGCCACCTTGGAGCGGATACCTTCGCCTGATCTATAGAACGGACTAAAATCATGGAATTTCATTGCGTCCTCCTATGTCAGGATGTAACTGACGGTCTGAGTGGCTGTGCCGGTGATAACTTGTACCGATGAAGCCTTGTCAATATCAATAGTCACGCCTTCGCCAGGGTTAAGCTCCATTCCGTTAGCCTCGGCCACTGTGCCGATACCCACAAAGACGGTGGCTGTATTAGAGGCCAGTGCCTTAACCGCCACCCCGTGAAACCCGCTAGTGGTATCAGTGGTCAATGGTGCGCTGGTTCCAGTAACCGACTTTTGGCCGTGCGTCCCATTAGTAGCGGCCAGGGCCGCTCTAACTGCTTCTGTTCTCGATAGTTGCATTATATTATCTCCCCATGCCCACGAATTAACGCACCCGCATGGCGGTTGGGCCTAATCAGGCCGTTTAGCTAGTTCTTGCTCCAACTCAGATCGGCTGAACCGGCTAATCGAGGTTCGGCCCTGAGCATCCAGGCCAAAACAGCGTCTAATCCAGCCATAAATAAATAATTCTTGATCCGTCCGGTTACTAACACCGTCACGGACTTGAAAAGCGTAGCGACAGCCTTTCAGCACGTTGTTCCAGAAGAAGCCGCTACGTTGGATCATCAGATGCAGGAGAGGGATACCTCCCACCCTGGTCAGTGCCTGTCTGGTACCGTTGCCCGGCAGTCCATCCACATCGATCCACTGACTAGAATCGGTCGCTGACAGTTTATGGTTGATAGCGGCCTGCAAACACATGCCGGCCATCTTACCGCCACCGTTAATATACATATCGAAATAGTATTCGCTACTGACCTGATCCAGGTCTAAGCGACTGATCCGAGCCTCGTCCCATAACCGCTGGTAGATCTCCCTGGCCTGGTCTTGAGACAGGTTCTCAACATCATCCTTATCAGCCGAAGGCATGTAGGCCCGTAACAGGGCCAAAGTGACCCCGAACTTGGTAGCCCCGCCTTTGTCTTCGGCAAAATCGGTGTATTCTGTGCCTTCGTGCTTCAGAATATCGTTAAAAATATCATCAAAAAAAGCCATATCTTGCGCCTGGACACATAATATGGCTCTGACTTTACCATCAAGAAATAGTTATTGCAAGTCTATTTAGTTAAGATGTGCTATAATATGGCTGAGTTTCGATTCTCCTTCTCGAATCTCCTTCTAAGGCTGGGGCTTCTCACCTTCCCTGGCCTTTTTTATGGCTCTTTCAGCCTGATAGTAGTCTTCGATCTCCGGGTGCAGCCTATCGGCAAAGGCCGACAGCACTTTGGGCAGGGTTTTGCCCTCCCGCACCCAATCTTTGACCCAACGCCGTCTATCGGCCCGAACCCTACGCATGGAATCCCTGGAGCCGAAACTAACATCATCATCCGGCTCAGGCCGGGTATCGGCACTTGGACTCGACAGCGGGTGGCTACCCAGCCCACCGACTCCTTTACGGGCATAACGGGTACTCCCGGCCTCGACCGCCAATAACGAGTCGGCCAAGACTAACCACCCCCCTCTTCTACTGCCAGAGGGTTTAAGCGTCAGCGGGATCTCAGCCATACCCAGCCTTGTCCGTTTGATCCAGGTATGAATAGTATCCCTGCTGCGACCGACTATCTTGGCTGCCTGCTCGGTCGTAACCCATTCTGCCATCTTGTCTATCCTTCATCCTATAATAGTTGATCATATCGCTGACAAAGTTGGGTTGCCAGGGATACCACTCCTCCCTCAGTCGTAGATACTGCTCCAGCAACGACTCCGGGTCTTTCACAACAGGCACCTGACGGCCCTGACCACGCCCCAGGCGATACCGGCCCAGAACAGCAGACTCCAGAGGATGATGCCCAACCAGACCCAGATGAAGAAGGAGTCAAACCTCTTTTTCATCACTGGACAGGATCTGGATCAACCGCTCCTGCAACCGATCAACCACCGCATCCACGATACTGTCCACCTGACCCAGCCCCTTCTCCAACAACAGATCGGCCAACCGATCCAAGTCCTGAGTCCGAGCCATCAGTTTGTCCAGTGCTTTGTCGGTCAAGTCGTCCAGTTCGTCGTCTAGTTTCTTCATTAAGATCTTTTTCAGATTCATTTGTACTCCTCCAGCCCCGATTTTTGACCATAACGAAAGAGTCTCCAGGATCAGGATCACTTCGTGGTCGGTTTTGCCGGCGTATTCGTCTTTATGGTCGTCGGTCATGCAGAGGCCAAGGATTGACCTTCCGGTAATTGTGTGCGGTTAGCGGCCTCCAGAACCTTGCCTACCGCTATTTTCATCATACCCATGTTAGCTTCGTGAAGCCAGGTGGCAGGGAAGACTAAAACTTCATAGGCGTTTTTGTAATGGTCTAAGTTCCGACGATTGGTTTCGATGAATTTCTTGGCCGATTTGGCGTGGATAGTGAAGCCGTCCACCTCGATGATAATCTTGCGCTGGTGGCTAACAAAATCAGGTTGCCTAGTACCCACTTCGTCATGGTGGATAAAGTCTGGTGCGATCTCAGCCAGCAGGTCTTTCATCAGCAATTCAGCCGGGCTAGTCCATGACCCATTTTCCGTCTCCATCTTATCGTCAGTGTCAAACAGATCCAACTGTTCGGTTCTGTAATCTTCCAATTCGCTCCAAGTGCCGGCCTCACCAACCTTGCTAAAGGCTTCAGCCTCGCTGTCTGCTCGTTTGGCAATGAAATGGTCTGGATGGTGGCGCATGGTGTTATCCAGATCGGCGCAGATCTTTTGACCCTCATCGTTTTCGACAATAAAGCCGTCACGGAACGTCTTTTCTCCTACCTCAACCTTCAGGCGACTAATCTGGGCTGAGACTACCTGCCTCTTAGCCATAAAAGCCCAGTCAGAATCCGTCTTGTCCTTAAAACATCCGGCCTCGTCAGCGGCAACCGTTAATTCTTCCAGGGAAGCATAACGGTTAAACTTCTCCTGCCAAATATCAACTAAGCTATCCTGAAATGAGATCAGCGGTTGCTTGATCAAATGATTCTTGTCCATAATTTATCAACTTCTCCTCCAGGCCAGAAATTATCCGGCTAGTATTATCCAAGGCCGGTACCAAACGAGTCCTAATCAACTCCGCTTTGTCCCGGTCTTGCTCGATTAAAAAATCAACCGTATCCTCAGTTGAGAACTTTTGGCAAAAGGTGTCAGCATGGATATTCACCTTCAGGATCATGGACTCCAATTTGGCCCACTCTGCCCCTAAATGCTTAATCTTTCTGATAGCCTGTTCAGCCTCGGCCATGTTAGTCACCACCTGACCGTCGATAGTTACTACATCCCCCTCTGTGGTAGCCAGAGCGGTGGTTTCAGCTTTTGGCGCAGAATCTTGGGGACTAGTCCCGCCATTTTTGCGCAGGTTTTCAGCTGCTGCATCTGCATTGGCTGGCTGACCCTCCTGCGACGGAACGAATGATCCAGAAGTAACATTTGTTATTTGTGGATCACTCGTTTCCTCAACTAATTGTGGCTGCGTTAGCCGGCCATCAGCCCCCCGCCGCCGAGTTTCTATTTTTATCTCTCCGCTTTGCTCCATTTCCTTACGATACCGCTGAATGGTTGTTAAGGGATAACCGCCGCTTTCAGCCATTGACCGATTAGACACAGTTGGATCTTGCTGGAGAGAGCCTTTTATATGCTGGCGAATTTCCGACTCTGGTGGGTCAATAACGCCTTTTTTGATCAGTTCTTTTCGATCACGACCGATAGTCATCGCAGTACACCCAAACTCAATCGCTACCTCTTTGTCTTGAACATTTTTATTCTCCTGGTAGCAAAGCAGAAAGAACTCCTGACGAGCCTTTTTAAGTTCGTACCGGGTCAGACCCAGGCCGTGCGAAAC
>Ga0080013_1002453_pt1 | contig 21783 bp, 11 predicted proteins | sample ETNvirenome_6_85_FD_69236 | JGI IMG/M metagenome (GOLD analysis project Ga0080013, IMG submission 69236) | Marine viral communities from the Pacific Ocean - ETNP_6_85 (SPADES assembly) (version 2) | ecosystem: Environmental > Aquatic > Marine > Oceanic | place: Pacific Ocean | collected 2013-06-19 | reverse complement strand
TAATTTTGTTTTCTTTTTGTCTCGCATCTGGGTCGAGGGCAACATAGATGGGTGTGTCGTTGAGGACAATTTTACGGACAAGATCTGAGTTTGATCTAAGTGTTGAACCCAAAATGGGAACAGCATTTCCTGCGACCAATGCATCGAATACTCCTTCTACCAGAACCAAGTCTTCGTTCCAATTAATAAATAGCTCATTAAACACTATATCCTTGGACGCTCTTGGATTTTTATACTTGTATGAGTCTCCTGTATAGGAGCGCGCGATAAAGTAGCTACAATCACCATCCTCGTCGAATGAGGGCACAATGATTCTGTTACGATATTCTCCGCTAAAACAGTATCCAATCTTCCATTTGATAATGTCTTCTTTTGTTACGCCGCGCTTCTGTAGATAATGAAGGGCGTATGTGCCCGTGGCTGGAACGTTCTTGGAGGTTAAGCTTGTGAATTCCTCTGGGAGTTCCACTTTTGCCTTGTCTTTTCTTTCGCTTCTCTCCATAAAGAGGTCAGCAAATCTTTCAAGATCTGTCCTGTCCGATATTGCGTCCCATTTCTGTAGTTGGATATACGAACCAAAACGCCTAACAAGACGCCTAATGCTGCGACCGCGATAATCACAAACCCAACAATGAAAAGCATTTTTATCCAAATTAACAGCGAGCTTATACTTGTAGTGATTACACGCAGGGCATTTGAAATAATGCTCGTTCTTGCTGGTTTGGCGGTGGTCTCCAAGAGTTTCATTTAAGATCTTGATCGCTTCTTTCTTGTTCATACACCCTCGCTATGAATATAACACAGCGGGATATTAAAGTCAAGAAAAACCCCGCCGCGCGCGGGGCTTATACACAACTTTTCTTATGCAGTTTGGAGGGCTTCGATGATTTGTGTCTTGGTCGACCTTGTGTTGACTGGAAGTCCGTGCTCTTTGGCCAACTTAAGAAGTTCGGCCTTCTTCATGGATGCGTTCCATCCTCCCACAGAGACGGTCGGTGAATCTGTCTCAATTGAAACAAGTTCGATCTCGAAGTTAAGTTCTTCGCCGGCTAGTGGGTGATTGAGGTCCAATACGACTTCAGTCTCTTCAAGGGCGTGGATCTTAGCCAAAAATGGGCCGCGAGGTCCGTTTCCTTGAATAGTGCCCCCGAGTATAAACTCAAAATCATCACTGAATGCAGTGCGAGGGACGTTTTGTAGCGCCTTGGGATCACGAGGACCATAGGCATCATCTGGTGCGATGGTGATCTTCTTTGTTTGTCCTTCCGCCATTCCCAGCACGGCATTGTTGAAACCGGGAATCATACGACCTGAACCAACCTGAAAATCGAGGGTTTCGCCGCGGACGTGAGAATTATCAAATTCCGTGCCGTTGCTCAATGTGCCCTTGTAATGTACTTTGATGTTGTTTCCGTTTGTTACTTTCATTGCTACTCCTGTTATTAATGAAAAATATCTACATTAATATAATACAATTGCTAGCAAATGTCAAGGGATTTCTTTATTTTTTTTTGGATCCTGATTTGCTTTTTGAATCAAAACAAGCACAGACGCAGGAAGGGTTTCTATTTGACCTTCTTTAAGCCACTGAACCCCAATAAGATCCTCGAAGCGCCCCAAGGAAGAATGCAGTTCATAATGATTTTTTTCAATATACATTACAATCCCACTCCAACATGGGCGATCCGGAGGCACTATATAATCGATTTCTTTAACAATATCGCCCACTTCGATAGTATGAGCAATATCGAAGTCCGAAGAATCGTCCATGTCTTATATAGATCATTCCATGCTCTCTTTCTCTTGCTCCATCGAATAGCCCGCTTTAGCAATCACAATGGCGTCGGCTTTATCATAGGAGCCTGCCACCGGGTTGCCGTGTTTTGTATATTCAACGTTGAATGCTGGTTCGTTCTTAAGAAGGTGCTTTAAGACCACTTCTTTTGCTTTCTCACCTCGGGGTACACGAATGCCCGCTTTCTTTCTGGCAGACGTTGCAGAAACGTATTCTGGCTCAATGTCAAACATTTCATAAATAAGCCATGATACAATACCGTTAAATGTCATAAGAGTTGATAGCGTCTTTGCTGATGACTTTCCGCGCATAAACATATGAAGCGGCTGTTCAATATATATATGTTCTATGGGAAACTCCGCGGCGCCCATGAAGCTCTCATTGTTGCATTGGTAATTCTCGAATAGATCTTCAAGGTATGCACGCAATACTTCTGCTTTTGCAAACGGTCCCTTGTGTTTGCGCAGATCTATTGAACTATAATGAAGAAGCTGATCATCGCCCACAATGGCAAAGCCCGTTATGCTGGTTGAGACATCTATTCCAAGAATCATGGCACCATTCTACTATATGTCAAGCTTGATTTTAAATGTATAATCTTGATCTTCGTCTTTTAATATTGGATTGGCCATCGTTGCAATTCCAATCAAATTTTTATCTTTATCATAAAGTGCTATTCGGGAGATAATTGTTTGTCTCTTAAACGGTGCATTATAATCCAAAAGGCTTGAACTAACAAAATTCTTTATTTTTAATGAAGGGTTCTCTTCATAAACCATAGACGAGGTACGTTTTAGTTTTGTCTGGCCGGACTGTAAATATGTAGGATTATTAGAGTAATTGGCCTTGCCGCGGTGTGCGTTGGCAAACATTGTATAAGCTTGAGTATCGGACTGAGCTTGGAAACTTATCCCAAATGCTGCGGAAGCGAACGTGGGGCCGGCCGTCGCTGTGGTTGTTCCGTCATATGCGCCGGCGCCGAAATGAATCCATCTTGGATCATCTGCTGCGGCGCCTATTTCTAATTCCATTGGTGAGTCGCAAATCGCCCAAGAGCCGGTCAACAATAGAAATCCTTCATTATATAAAACCACACCAGCCACCTCGCCGGTGTTGCTCCCAGTTCTATTGACCTCTATTAATTCGCCATTTTCCTTGGAGTCGCGAAGTTCTCCCTTAAGCGTCCCAGATACATACCATTTTAGAGATATAGACCCTTCTTTCAGTTTGGATCCAAACATAATAGCAGGAACTGAGATTAAACTAATAGCTTGATTGCTTTTATCCCAGCCGCCACCAAAACTCGAAGATACCCTATAGTGTTCACTTAAGTAGGTGTAATAATTAAGCTTGTTTTTTAATGCATAAAAATGAGGATATATGGGGGCCGCGGCAAATGTGGATCCCGGGGAATTTACCGGCAGACCAACATCAGAGCCAGTTTGGCGTGCCCCGGGGTGAGTCATATATTCCCTATCTATTCGACCTTCAAGCGGATAAGAGCCTGTTATCATGTCTCCATATGCAAATTCGTTATAGTATGTGGTGCGGCCGGCAGTCCGAAAAGAGCTTCTTGCCGAGTCTTTGGTGATATAGGGATATATATAAGGATTTACACCAGCTTTGCGATCAATGTTATATTCATACAAACTCAATGCGCCGCCAGTCACTGATAAGAGATTATCAGAAACGGTGCCTGACTGATTGGGAGAGTGGTTGTAGTATACCTTCCCGTCATATATAAGATACTCAACCGCCGAATAAGTACGCAGCGTGTTAAGAAGAATGTCATTTGGCCCAAATTTACGTAGGGACATGACTAATAATCCAATCTAACTCTCAATGTAAGCTCGTTTGTTGGATCCTTGCGTAGGGGTTCTGATAGTTTTGCAGTCGCCAATAGTTCGTTGGACGCATTATAGAGGCCTATGGTAGTCACGTAAGATACAGGTAGATCTGAGGCCACATTCTTAACCACTATCTTAGATGCGTTGGTGTATGTGGGATTGGAGCTATAATTGAACTGGTTAACTGGCATTCTGCAGAAATAAATCGTTGAGTTAATTTCTGTGGAGTTGTTGAATGAGATGTTTTTTATTCTATGTCGCAGCGCATCGCATGTACCTGATATGGATGAGGTTGCTATCATATAGCTTGCATCGCGCCCGGGGCCTGTATCGGGTGCTGCGCCGGTCTGTGTAATGGCCCCAGAAGCAAAGTCTGTGATCACACCACCGCCCGAGGCTGTGTTGAAGACCGAACTACTCAAAACTACCACTCCGGCTTGATAGAAAATAACACCATAACTCGATGTGGGGATCTGAGTGCTTAGGCTTGCGGTCGAATCATAAAGGACTGCATAGTCTCCGCCGGGTCTTCCAAGAGCAAACCCAGCAGTCTCTGAAGAGCCTGTATCAGTTAAGGTTATGGTACTAAGGTGTGCGTTGTCGAAGGCGCCTTGGCCAAGTTCTATACTAAAAGTGCCTTTTTTAATTTGATCCTTCGTTAATAGACGGGAAAGAGAGATGAAAAAGCAATCCTGCATTTGATTGTCATCATCGGCAACATTTACATCTGATTCGAATGCCTCGATGTTTTGAGCCTTGTCATACCCTAACAGCAGTTGAGCATATTCATTATACATGTTCGCCTTTTTGGCCATCTGAGTGTTAGTAGAGGCCGATAAAGAGGACCCAGACTGTATGCCCAGCGTTAGATCAAAAATGTGGTTAGCGGAAGAGCTTAAGTAAGGATAATCATATACGCTTTGGAATTGGCCGTGTGTATAGTTCTTGATGTTTTCTTCGTCGGGAAACACCCCATAGGTTCCGCTAATAATTGTTCCCGTTAGGGGGATGACTTCGTGCAACAAAGTTCTAGTTGTTGTTACATCGGTATTGACGTTTAAAGGTTGGTATGATTTAGCCATTAATATTCTCCACTATTTGTTTGATTACCATGATGACCTACACCGACACCAGTTTAATTATTCGTAATGGAATCTGCAGTGTAACGTTGGTTGCCTGCCCTACAATATAAATACTAGTATCGATATAATTGTACAAATTTGAGCCACCTAAAGATTGATTAACCTTTCCTAAGCTAGCAAAGAGAGTATCTGGGATGGGTGTTAAGATCTTGGGAACGATCATCTGGTAAGCCCCCTTGGGGCCGGCAAGTGCGGAGGCAGCGTTAGCTATCGAATCCGTTACGCCAGTAACATCAGAAAACACAGCCGATACGTGGGCTAGGATCGTTTCGGTGTTATAGCCAGCTAAATCTCTAGATCGAACGGCGCCGGTACCGCTGGCCCAAGCTGACACAGCGCACGTGGTCCCCGTGGCCGAGGTGCGGAATACAGCTGAGTTTGCGTAGTTGATGGTGCCAATTATTCTATTGTCGTATGATATAGTAAAGTTCGAATCTAGCAAGCCCATCTTCGTAATATAAGTTGATTGGTTTTCTGATGTTGGGGATAGGTCGGCTGTGTCGAGGCCGGTTTCGAACAATATAAAAAGAGTGCTAGGGTCACCGGAGATCAAAATCTGGGTCGCGACGATGCTGTCGTCGGCGAGAGCGGCCGACGTAAGTGTTCCTAACGTTGCTCCAGCCGAATTGTCGGCCAGGTAAAGGGGGGTGCCGAGGGCAGCAACGCCGATGCCTGTGATGTTCTGCTTTATTGTGGGAAGATACAAAAGATCGGTGCGCGCGTAGGTAAGAAGTCCATAGTTAATGTTAGCGTTCGCTTGTGTAAACGCTTCAAGAACTGGAGTCTGTAAAATCTGGAGATCGTAGTACGCGGATCCTGATGGATGCGTTTTATTGTATAGACCATAATCAATCTCATCGTCGCCGAATGCAAATTTTGTTATCTTAAAATTGCCTGCAGCCATTCTTTTGCGGCCAACATCTGTTAATACGGCGTCTAAAATAATGTCGCCAGAGTTATCTAAAAATGCCATTTAATTTCCTCTCTTTCGTAAATAGTTGTCATTTTGTTTATTCGCTATTCAATTCCTATCCAAATTATAAGTAAGGTTCAAATCAATTTTCTTGCCTGTTTTCTTGGACGTTAAACGTAACTTAAAAGTTTTACCCCAAATAAGCTCTGCGGCGGTGCCTACTTGTATGTTTTCAAGTTGACTCTGTGCTGTTTGCGAGAAATCCGCAGCAGAGGTGCCTAAAATACTTTGTTGCGCTGCCGGCATGAGTTGAATAATCTTTTTCACTTGTCGAGTTGTATCATTAAAATGTTTTATTTGTAGGTCATCTTTGAAGAACGTATTAAAGGTGGCATACTTATATCCGCCATCATTAATAAGCTCAGCTTCTAAGATTTCATCAACATAACCAGGAACTTGAACTTGGTTTGATACTCTAAATAGGTAATAATATTTCTTATTTGATTCTACTTTATCATAAAAATGTGTGCTTGTGTAGGCGCCGGCCGCATCTGGGGTTTCAAGACTATAAATCTTTTTAAGGCCTCCTTCAAAATCTCGGAAGGATGTGGGTTTTTTTTCAATCCGATACATTTCCACGATGTTTTGATCAGATATTGTTTTCCAGTCCACTGTTGAGGTCGGCAGAAGATCATGCGCATTCAAATATTCTTCTTTTCGAGTCACATCGGCCGCAAGGACTGAGTTGGGGTATGGCATGGCATAAAAATTCTCGTAGTGGATCTCAAATGAAAGCCTGTTTGAGTTGTCTATTGTATAATTTGGGATCACATTTAATCTATTTGGCGGATTATCCAGTATTTTGAGCGTTTTTGAAAACATGGGGACTTCTATGATTCGAATCGAGGGCTCGACTGTGGTTACAAAATTAGCGAAGTAAGGGGGCATCGATGCTTTACCTGCTAGTGCACTAATACGAGTGTTGGCAATTCTTTGAGCTTCAGATGCAATACTACTTATTATAAGTGAGCCTGAACGATAAACCGTGTTCTCAAGCAAGTCATTAACTGTTTCGTTGGTATACGGATCATAATATTCGATACAATATTGCTGATCTATTTCCTCAATAGAAACTGCTGTGGATGTAGCTTGGTCTGGGGTACCTATAATCCTGGAAAGCTGTAAATCAGAAAATCTGTGTTTCATCCCTTGCACCAGCACATATGCGTAAACATCGTATGTATAGTTTTTATCATATTTAATTTGAGTATCCAAAAAGTTAAGATCGTTCAAGTCTTTAGAGTTGAAGAACCAGAAGTTTTGCACAGGATTTTCAACATATTGAGGGCCTGTGTTTTGTGCGGATTTCTTCTCTATACGATAGGCCAGAACTTCATTGTATTTTTCTTGTGGAAGCACCTGGGCCCTCGCGTGCACGGGACTCGCGGTGGCGGTGGTCACCGCCACCCCGGTGGCGGTGGGGCTGTGTGGGTACCCCTCCAGAAGACCCGGAATCATCTCGGATTGAATATTTAATAATGACACAAGATCTAAAGGCACAAAACCTCCTTCCTCGTTTAAAAATTTTAATGTTTTGTCCAAGACGGACACAGTTGCCGCAGTATTAATGTGTCTATATACTCCTTTGGCGTCGTAGGTAGCCATGGTTTCGTTGTTCTTGCCGTCAATAATTATAAAATCGTTGTACTTGTTTTTTATTGATGCGTAAGAATACAGAAGCATATCAAAAAGGTCCACGCTTTTATATGTAACCAGTTCTGAATCTTTTACAGTTTCATCACGCAGAGCATCGCTGGAAGCGCTTAAATAAGATGATTGTTTTGAAAACGATATCATCGACGGAGCTATTTCTGTTGTAGTTTGTTCTAAAAATATCTCTTTTAACATCCTTAATAGACGCGAGCTATAGTTTTCCTCATACATATAGCCGCCAAACCGGTTGACTGGGGCGGTTTCAAAGGAAATTTGGCACGAATATGGAAACATGCTCCCGCTAGCAAAAGTTTCGTCATAATATCTCTCGCTAGCATTTTGATTAAAGAAAACATTTTTAAAACGTTGGCTCATATAAGCTTGTGTCGTAGTGGCGGGAGCAGATATTGGAACCATGCTGTTCAAATAGTCGTGTAAATTTTCTTCATCGTCAAAATTTAACCAAGGAGTCGTTACGGCTTCTCCGAGGCTCAAATAATTATAAACCTCCAGCAATAAATCATCTGCTGTTTCAGCATAGTTTTTAGTCCAGTTAACCAAATAAATATTAGGTAAAAGTCTCTCATTTGTGATGCTGTCGGCATAGGCTTGATACTCAGGCAAATAATTGCTATACTCACAAGAGATTTGAATATAATTTTCCACATCACCAGAGTCTATTAATATTTGTTTTTCTATTGCCGGGTAAGGAAGATATATCCCTGTATAGTAATCGTCAAAAGTGCCGCCGGCCCAGAGAGGTCCCATGACTACACCATTCACGGGGCCACCAGTCCAGAGAGCGTTCCAAAACTTATCGCCATCAACAACTTGAGGATCACCGTCAGCAGCACACACGAATTTATAATAAGGAACAATTGTATCTTCTACGGGGCCTGGAATCTGGATCTGGTCAACTGACATATATGACCACAGAGAGTAAATCCATTTACTTTCGTTATCTAGGGGCATGAAATTTTTAAACGCGATATCTCCAGCTTCTGATGTATAAAAATAGCCGCCCACTTCTCTTCGAAGTGCATCTGTAGAACCCGAAAACAGATTGGTGTCTATCAGGTAGGTTGCTTTTCCTTGTGTGGGGTCTATGGGCATTGATGTTCTCTCTTGTTAATAACCAGTAGTGGGGGTGGTTGTAGTTGTCGTGGGGGCAGTTGTGGCTGTTGTGGTGGTCTGGCCGGCTTCTTCGGCAGTAAGCACATTTATATCTAAGGCGCGTATTTTCAGAGGTTTGGTGCGCTTAAATGTCTGCTTTGAAAGCGGGAAAGTGGTAACGAGATCGTTAACCATTTCATTAATCGAAGCTGCAATTGCATTATAAATTAGATCTGTGGACGGGCCGGATTCTAATGTAGGTGAATAGCCAAATTTATTTTGGATGGCGCCGGACTCCTTTCTTCCGTAAGTTATGGGGTTGTCTGAGACGGCATATCCTTGCATTCCTTCGGACTCCGGAAATTTAACCTCGTCGTCGAAAAATTCAAACGTTGCTTCTTTGCTCATATTTGAATAATTAAAAAACAAATGAGCTTGAGAATCATATCCCTTGTAATGTGTAGTCATGGGTATGTACCCTAAGCCCACACTGCCGTCTATCAAAGAAGAGCCTTCAATATCAGCGTCATCCTTGGTACCAGCCGTGAAACCTAACTCCTCTACACCGTATACCGGCGCAGCCTCACCGGTGACGCTCGTCGCGACTGACCCGGCGCCGGTCTCGGGGGTGTATCCAGTGCCTATATCATCGGGGGGTACCTCTCTTGCAAATCCCATGATTCCGGAATTGCCCTCGGAATTAATCAGAAAGGAATCCGTATTTATTACGTAACCCTCTATGGTTATATCAGCGGCTGTCAGCACATAAACATGCCCATATGGTATGTGGTACGGGACCGACGCCGCCACTGCCTCTGCGGCGGCGTAGTCGGGGTAGGCAGTAGGACTAGGCATAATTAATACCCTCCGGCGCCGAAGGCCGTCGTGGTTGCGCTAAGGCTATCGGTCTGCTGAAAATATTTTGTTTGCTTGGAAGAATACTTATTTGATAAATTAAACACTACCATGCCAGAAGCAATCGCTGACAAGTCTGGCATTTGATATCGTCTCCCTTCGGGATCGACGGGTTTTATAAATTCGGTGTTAGAATTGCGCCCTTCGTCTAAATTAAATATAGGATCTTGTTCTTGTGTATCATCAGCTGTTTTAAACCCAGACATAGTTAGCGGGCTTTTTTCATTAAACGTATTAACAAAATCTTTTACATCTAAAATGCTAGCATTTTCAATTCCTTTTTTATCAGAATTTGTCTGCAGTAAAGAATAATTCTTCGCATTAGGCATGTTAACATATGAAACGCCTATTCGTTCTAAAAAATCTCTCGCTAAGTCATGGCGATTGCCGCCTTTGGTGTTTTTTCTTTTCAAAACTTGTTCGCCTTTTACCACTTGGTCCAACATCTGAAGGCCTACTTCTATATTATAAAGCATTGGCATTTTTTGTTTATTTACAATTTTATTTTGAAAAACGGTTAGGTTTTGGTTTTTGCGACTCGCTTTGGAGAAGTTTGCTCTTTTAAGTAGTGATGCGGGTATATTCATTTTTATTTCCTTTTTATTCTACAATATCTTCGGGCAATATTATTACGTCTTGGTAGTTGCCAACAAAATCAATTATTGGACGAGAAAGGTCATAGCTGGGTACGCCTCCATAAATCGTCCCCAACTTCGTAGAATCGCTCGGGAGAGAAAACTGATATCTTCCAAAAACATATGTCTGTCGAACTGTGAGTTCTGGCGCTACTTCCGTGGTAAATGTAGGTGGGCCGGCCCACGTGGGCCACCACGACGGGGTATACGAACTATAACTAACATAACTAACCTCAAATGCGGCGGCGGCGCGGGCTTCGATATCTTCAAATTCTGATACCATTTCCTCCAAGTCTGACTTAAACCGCTCAACGGCCTCTAAATAGCCTGTGGTGGGGTTAATGTTGTCGGCGCGCTTGCGCGCGTCTTCCATTATCAAGAAGGTGTCTCCTCTGGATTCATTTCTAAACAAATCGCGATATAGCGACATTACAATCGGTGCTTTAAACCATGGAGCTTCCTCTAATCTTCCAGCATATAGATCATTCATATAATCAGAAAAGAAATCATTAAACACGGAATCAAAGCTGTTAAATGCGCAATTTTCTATAGCAAGTATATAATAAGTGAGAAATTCTTTATAAACGCCACGAAGATAATCGCCCAACGCAAACAGAACGGCTATTGAATTATCTTCAATAGTTACAAGTGCGGAAGCTTCTTCATCATCACCTTCAGACCAATCTATGGCTTCATCATCATCTACAAAATAATTATAATTAAAGGCCATCAAACGATAATCATCGGGAATTGGAGTGTCATGCGGAAAATCAAAATTTCTCATCATTAGATATGCATAAATGTCGGAGCTTGTAACTGTGCTGCGGTCGGCGCCGGTCTCATTGGCCATGGCGCCATCTCTATCCACTACAAAATCTTTCCAGCTAGCTACATCTAACGCAGGAATTTTCATATGCCAGTAGTCCCCGATGGCCTTAAGGCTCATTGATTCAAACGAAGGAACGTTACTGGCCGGAGAAACATCGGCCGTTAACCTCAAAATTATCGGCTGATTTATGGCAAGCATGCCGCTGGACATGTCCACTTCGGGGGCGCCGGTCGACTGAAATCTAGTTATCGCGAGTCTAGTGGAATAATTTAGCATGTCTTTCGAAAAAGAAAAGTGATTAATCAATTTTGACACGTCTAGAAAGCGAGAGAGGTGGCTCTGATGTCTGATATATTTCTCCATATCGAAGAAATACCATCCATATTTTTGTACAACAATATCAGTTTCAGCTAATTTTTTATGGCGGCCCGTGCTCAGTTCAACTCCATAATAAGCATGCAATAGTTCGATAACATTTTCAACTACGCTCCTTACGGTCGTTTTCCAGCCGGTGTTCCAGTGCTCCAAATAAGGCGCCAGAACCATCTCTTTTAGGCTTATCGCGACGTTTCCAGGACCATCACATGTATCATAAATCGGCGTGGGTGCAAACACCTTGTTGAGATAATACCAATTTGCTCCACAGGGCCTCTTACCGCTGCCGTAGACGTAGGAGTCCACCTGCACGACCGGCGTCGGCGATGCATCGGAGGGATCAGGAAGAGACCACGCGGTGGAATGTCCCCCAGTCCGAAGCCGGAGGGTCATACGATCAAGAAGGCCGCCCAATTGGTCGGTCCCGTACAACAGCCGCTCCTCCATCTGGTCGACGAGATCGGCGGCGAATTCGGCGCGCTTGCTGGGATCATCCATGTCGTAGTCAGCAGTCTTGGCGCGCCACCAAGGCTCTTGGTTCGTCCAGTTGCTGGTGTTGGCCGCCTCCAGGCTGAAGGGATCGGCCGTGCCGCCGAACATCAAGTCGTGCCGGAGGGAACGTAGCGCATTCCACTCCCTCTCGTCTGTAGGGGTTGGTATTGCATTAAGCAAGCCACTAATGCAAGCTTCTGCGTGCATTTGGGGCCAGTCGACGTCATTCAGGTTTCGGGCCTGCTCATTGAGGGCCTCATCGTAGCCCTCGGATTCCGGATAGGACCCGAAGGTGAGAGGCTCACCTTCGGTGGTCTCATAGTACCACATCTGAAAAGTTTCGTCAAAGATGCCGTAGGCCATGCCCTCGATCTCCGAGGCCGAGCTGCCATCGTCCGATATGCGCGTGGCCTGAGCCGTGCGGACGACGGCGCCAAATATGTTGTGGTCGTCTCGATAACTCCAAAAACGGCCGTCTTGTGACACGCCGAAGTCGTGCGAGTAACCAATATGTCCGGGTACGGAGGGGTAATGGGCCCATTCGTGACCATCGTCGGGGTACCCCTCGTCGATGGATCCAACCTGCTCGCCGAGGTCGCCGTAGAGCCCGTGGTGGAGCCTGGAAAGGTCGCCCTTGAGTGTACCATCATTATGAAAATATTCATCAAGGCCGGCCTTATCAAGTCCAAATTGAAGTGTTGGTACTTGCGAGAGGTTGTCCCCCCAGCCGATGAACAATTTTATAGATTCGTCCAAAACGCCTTCGAGGCGCGAGTCGTAGTCGACGAAGAAGGGCGCGTCACTGCCAAAGAAAAGATCGGTCTGAGTTTTGAGGGTGCCGCGGAGGCTCCGCACAGCAACGTCCACCTTATCAAAAACACCCTGTCGCATGCGCTGCTCCAATTCTGACCAAGTCTCTTGAAAAGCACCCGTTTTCATGTCATCTAATCTCGCCCATTGGTACTCAAGCGCAGCCGTAAATTCTGCTTCTAATTCAGAAGGGCTTAGCGGCACCTCTGTTTCGAAGGGGGGATATAGATCACCGCCTTCGCCTTCGGTGCCGGCAACATCGACATACTTTGCTAAATTAGTATGTAACATGTCAGGATAAAGTATGTCGTCACTAGTAAGGTCGGGATTATAAGATATCTCATAACCTCCTGTAAACTGCAGTGGCCGCAGATCACGAATCTTGGTGGTTCTTACAAGTCTTTTAACAACTTCCGGCTGTTCCAACAAAAGGGTATTGGCGTTGATGATCGCAGTTGTGAAATTTACATAAAGATTTCCTGTTGGGGTAGTTACATCTCTGTTCGAGAATAGTTCGCTGTATCTTTGTAGCTCGGTGAGGAATGAGGTTTCCTCTCCATAACGAGCATAGATAAACTCAATATTTTGCATAGCCTCCCGAAGTTCGGTGTCCGTGTCGACATACTTGCGATAATTGTTCATTATCCCATTTAATTCCATTTTAATATCATCTGGTCCAAACTCTTCGGTTTTATAATATCTCTTATTAACTGAACGAAGAGGCACACCCGAATAAAATTCTTCATCTAAAGTAAAAAATGCAATTTGATCTCTGGTGGCTAGTTCGTAATCTTTTAAAATATGTTCGTATGATAGACTGCTAAAGTTCATAGCATATGCTACATCTGACGAGTCAGCAAAATTGTCCGGATCGCCCACAGAGGTTCCAACAAAAACCGTCAAATTCTTAATATTTTCAAGGCGTGTTGTTTCAAGATCTACTATAATATTGCTTGTACGAATCACGCTGTTCATGTCATCATCATAGTCGCCCGTAAAAGTAATCATATCTGGGCTTGAATTGAGATCGTGTAGTTTGTATTGCGCGCCTGGCGACGTCGGTGTGGCAGTCTTTAAATAGGCTATTGCATTTTTTAGCTCTCTCTTTGAGTCTTGTAAAGTTTGTACCGATTCCTCGTCCGTTACAAGCAAGATGTTCAATTCTAGTTGGCTAAATATTTCTTCTTTAAACGCCGTTTCATCAAAATCATCATCAGTATTAAACATTAATGTCACATAAAGTGTTAGTTTGGTGCCGGTTCCATCTTCAAAAGAACTGACGGCGTCGGTGGTTACTTCTCCAGCGTCCAAGTTTAAGATTTCAATTCTCTCAATATAAGGAACTGGCAGGTGCCGTCCAAAATTGTTGATTGTGTCGCCTTTGTAAACTAGTCTAGACATATTTCAGGCTCTACCTCGCTTCCATAGATATCATAGTAAATACTTTCATCATCGGTTTGTGTGCAGTCAAAATCTAAATCAATGTAATAAGATTGTTTATTATAAACGTCTAAACTTCGGCATGCCAGTTCCTTGTCTACGTTCTGATCGGAAAGAAAATTAAAGTAATATTCGACACTTGAAGAAAGAACCGGAAAACCAGACTGTTTCTGTGGTGTAGACGTCACCATCAACCCATCAACAATCTGAGGAATTTCACTTACAAAATATCTTCTTAGTAAATCATTGGATGTAAGAACATTTCCGTTTAAATCGATGGCGCCAGTCAGCACTTCAAAAACCTCTACATCAAAGTTGTGAGTCAAAATATCAGTATTTACTTCTTCAACATATGTCAAAAAGGTGTCGACTTCCAAAGCTATGGTTTTTCTATCAAAAAATCGACCTGTTTGAGCTATCACTTGTCTTACGCTATTGGCGCTTAAACGCGGTGGGGTGCGCGTGCTGGGGGTCAGCCTATAATTTAAATCAATATTAAGCTGCGGAATAGGGAGTTCGACAGTCGGCAGTTTTTCAGTAACTGTCGAGATGGTGCCACCATTAAGGTTTACTATTTTCCATGCCGGAGCAACATCTTGGGTTGCACCATCAAGATATGCATCTCCCATCGCAGAGCCATATCTAAAGGTACTTATGCGCGGTCTTTCTTTGGTAGGAGTGACATCTAGATCATAATAATTGATAGCTGATCCTTTACTGTTGGTTATTCTATCTTGTAAATCTTCGAACAAAACTAGACTTTCTAGGTAGGAAGTTTTGTTTTGAATCCGATCTAAAATCTCGCTTTGTGATTCCGAGATGCCTCCATATGTCCCATCATACAAGATGTTGTCATCAAAAAATGCATAATATTCTATGTTGAAATCTCCAATTGAAAATAGATAATGACCGTAAGATGTCAACTTCAAATCAATAACTTGTTCTTTCTTATTTAAAAATTTAGCCATTTATGATCCTCCGTCCCGCCATTCGCGCATCTTTCGAACCAGCGCGCTGGTCGTGGAGCTTCCGTCGCTTACTCCGGGTTGCCGCGCGGAGGTGGGTGTATCGCTTGGGCGGATGCCTGGCGCGCCAGGGGACGTCCCCCGCCAGTCCGTAGGCAGATGCTCTCTCATTTCGCGCGAAAATGCTGGATCGCCTTCGCTTGTCCAGCCGGCCGGCTGTTGGTGGCCAGCCTGGACGACGCTTGCCCAGCTGGGCAAGGCGCCGGGAGAAAAAGTGGGGGGAGAAGGGAAGACGGTGGGGCCACCAGATTCGCCCATGCCCGGGAAGCCGGGCACGCTAAGCAGGGGCCTATACATGGCTTCAACCTCGATCTTGGCTAGTTCTATAATCGATACATAATCATAAGGCCAATTATAACGAAGGGGGTAGTCGGGCTCGTGTGACGGATCCGTAAACAAGACTGTGGGAGGAAGGCCGCGGCCAATTTGAGGTGTGACAACTTCTTGATATCGACTTTGACCCTTCTGTTTGACCTTAAATACCATCCATCTTAAATTGGGGTTTTCCATCAGGTTTCTTTCTTCGAGTAATTCGGTATTCATTAGTTCGTGCGCGACCGCATCCTTTTCGAAAAACATCTTCTTATAATTACGAGGAGCAATATTTTGCCAAATATAGGAAAGATCGTTTTGATCCAACTTATATTCAAATTCAAAAATATACATAACTATTGGCTTGACTGCTGAATTTTGTAAGAAATCAAACTGAGGCGGCAAAACATATCTGTCCATTTTTTGAACAAGTCTGCGAATGGATTGGCCGGCGGCCAGTAAAGAATCTTCTGGGGCCGTGCCTCCAGCGGGATCTCGCGCTGCGTCATAGCGGGCCGTAGGAATATTGATGAAGCTCTTTCGCATTGGGGCAGATGGGGTGCTTGTGCCTGTTGTTGGGGCGCCTGGCGACGTCGGTGTGGCAGTGGGGATCCCCTCTAAGATGTAGGGAACAACCACGACAGCTTCCCGAATTATTTGCTCTTCGGCGAGACGGCCTAACTTGGCTGTTGAATTCTCCAAACCAAAACCCATCAGATCTGAAAACGACTTCATATTTACGTGAAGGTCTGAGGTGCTTGGAACTGTGGGTGGGTCGAAATTGTTGTATATCGTGCTTTCAGATACTGCCGAATAATGATATTGCAGCCACTGGGAGGGGATATCACCTATTTGTAAAAAGATACCTTTGCTCGCATCCTCGGGTATTACGCCGAATTGATGCCACATGCCGTTAGCGGCTGTATCGGCGCCGTAGCCTAGGGAGCCGACGGCTCCAATGTTGGTTGGATCTCCGGCCGTTGGGATGGTTTTGGTACGTCCCGAGGATCCCGTGCCAGCAGCATTGATGGGGTGCACACCACCGTCTTCGGCGAAATTAAGCATAGGAGTTTCAAATTTAGGTTGAATAACCCACCTTTTTCCGACAACCGTACCGGTTTCTTTAATTATTCGATCAGTAATCGGATCTCTTTCATATTGCATTACGGGTTCCGTACCAAACAAGTTGACACTAGAGCTTATCTGCATTGCATTATGGTTAAGATTGTAGCTGTTGTACGGTGAACGGTTTATGCCGGCAGCCCCGACGCCCACCGGATTGTCAAGGATTAGGGTTCGCGAATAGTAGCCGGAGCCGGTGACTTCCATGCTCCCAGTTCGGGGGCCTGGATCAAATCGCGAGTAACTAGCGCTGGTTTCTGCCAAAATAGTTTCGAGATCATAATCTACACCGGCATTTGGCCTAAAAATAAGGTCGACCCAAGCTTCGCCGTGAGTATGGGGAGGAGTATACGCCCAGTTAAACCCGTTGAAACAATCTACAACACCGAAAGCGCTGCCTGAAACATATGAGGCTATATCTGAGGAAATATCTTCAGGTATGCGGCCGGAGATGGGAGGTCCGAACGCAGTAGTCCGACTATACATCACAAAATTTCGCTTAAATTGGGAATTAAAATGTGGATCTTGAGGAATTTCAAATGAGCCTTCGTTCGAAACACCCACGTGTTCGTTGTGGAAAAATGATCTAGCACCAAATTTACTAAACCAAGTATTATCGCCGGTTGCGCCTGATTCATGTTGATAGCTTCGCTGTCCATTGAAAGAGTTATTAAGGCGCAAGCGTGCACCATAGGTTTCCCCATCTCCCTCAAATCTGGCGGTGCCTATTGAAAGCGCGCTGGAAGCCAATTTGGTATAACCTCCGCCCTTCAAAAAGAACTTGCCAACTTCTGCAGTAAAATTGCTAGCCATAAAACTATACAATTCGTTTGTAGGGGAACTCATCAGACTGGCGGTAATTGGCCACCTAAACGAACACGACAAATCGGGCTCCATATCAAACAGATCCAACCCCTGCATACTGGTGTGAGGATCAATAATTGTCTCAAAGGGTAACCTCGTAGACCATATGGCGCCTTGAAGGAAAGCACCCCAGGTCCCGGATCCTGCTTCTGGATACCATGCATAGTTGGGTGCGTGTATTGTTCCTGAGCCCGCCGTGGTATAAAGAGAAGAAGAGAAGGCGCTGCCGGCGCCAATTATCGGCCAGTCGCATGCTATGCCGCTCTTTATAGAGTTGTATAAAATGCCGGGCGCAAACAATGGCTGATAGATTAATCTGGCCGGAGAGGAGTTGGCGCCAGACATGGGCAAATCCAGGTCATTGGCGCCGCCCCAATCAATGATCACGGAATCCTGATACGACCTTGAAAATTGAGTGGCTAAATTCAAAGTTCTTTGCGCGGGATAAAAACCCTTATAAGGATTCAATCTGATGGCCGCATGACATGTAATTTTGAATTCTGTTGCATTTAGACCTGACATTAACTTAACATCAAGGAATTTACTCATGAAGTCAGAATTTGAATAGTCTTTGTAGAATGACTGTTCCGTGCTGTTGCGATTTGTGCCTGGAATCTGAAAAGTATTGAAATCGGAATGATCTATTCCATGTTTATTATAATCTTCTATTCTTTCACTAATTCTAAATTCAGGGATAATAGAATAACCTCTGGCTTTTAATTTAAGATCGGCTTTAAAATCATCATAATCGTTAAACCATGGCTCTGACGCTGATGTCACAAAGGTTACTATGGCTGGCTCTCCCTCATTCGCGGCAGGTGTTGCCTTAGTATAGCCTGCAGTAGAGGGGGCATCCCAATATGCCTCGCCGGCGCCGCGGGAGGCTGGATGGCCTCCTCCAAATTCAATACCACCAAGATATGCGCCAATACCTATGGAGGCAGAGGGCTGTGGGTTTATTGTGCCCGGAGTGGTAACTGATAGCGGGGAGGCTAGTGTTTGTTTCCGGGCATAAAGAGCCGCCGGCGACAAAGAAAGGATAAGAAGCGGGGCGCCGAGTGCTGCCCAGACCCCGCCCGCGAAACTGCCCGAAGAACCGCTTGCATGAAACCATCCATACGTATTTTGCAACTCACCGCCGGAGGAACTAATCCGAAGTGACTGCGGGGCGATGAGGGTTGGGTGGCTCTTTCGTAATAATGGAGGGCCGCCTGTGCTGCGCGACAGGAAGTCGAGGGGTGCGTCTAGAGGCCACGAACTCTGGGTCAAGCGGTCCGCAACGTACGCAGGGGCGCCGCCGGGGATCGACTGCCATATCCCCAATGAGTTGCTTAAAGAGGTACCGAGATCTTCGCGCGCCTGTGGGATATTTCTCCAATATTTGTTGTCGTATCCCACCCTAAACGAGGTGGTGGGGGAGAACTCGTTAATAAGCGCGGGATAAACGCATTCGGTGTAATCAATCCAATTCAAATGGAAGCTGGGCTCGGATCTGAGAGCCACCAATTGCTCAAATGATGTTATTTCTCCAATAAGCGTTTTATCAATATTGAGATGATCGTCAAGATCGCGTTGGTTAAAGTAGATGAATTCGTTATTGTAGGTTGTCTCGAATACTGCGTTTTGGGGGACGGTTGATCTCATACCTCGAAAGGTGACGGGGGTGTCGTAATCAAAATTAAGTTTTACTGATCTACCTTTGAGCGAAAGCGGTCTCAAAATTAAACGCTCCGGAATGGAAGACGTGTACATCATCGATAGTGTATTGGTCCTCTTCTCGTCCATAAGAATCGGATGGTCTTGCTGGTGTGTCTGAGTAAAGGGGCACCAGCCATAGATGCCGTTGCGCTTAAGCATAATGGCATTGAAGAGCGTGGGTTGGTCGTCCACATTTACTAAATCTAGGAAGGAGGGATAATTAGCATAGCCTTGAATCGTTGCACCTGTTGCGTAACCCAACGTATTCATATAAGACATGTTCGAGCCCGACGGAGCCGTGGTGGTGATTGGTTCGTAGATATTCGTGTTTAAGTTACCAAAAGCAGTGGGAACGAAGGAACCCACTACTGCGCCGGCATAAGAACGATCGTAGCCCCAGACCCGATTACCTGCAGCCACAATCGAACCGAATTCACTAGCCGAAACCCATGGCATGTAAGATTCAATGCCGCCGGCGGAACTTGAATACATGCCTTCTAATGGGCCCATCGGCGGCATCATGCCCCAATATCTCAGGTCATTTGATGAAGATATAGCGCCTGTGATCCATGCATATTGTCTGTCGGCGCGGGGGATTTGATGCTGAACATAAAGATTATCAAAATTATCCGTTATACACAAGCCCTCTGTCTCAGTATAGCCAGTAAGTACGCTATAATCGCAGCCAGCGACTGGGGCCGGGTGTTGAGTTGTCGAGAGTTCAAATGTAGCCAGGCTAGTCCCGTCCTTGCCCAAGGGAATCAAGTTATGCGGCTCTTCTCCGCTGGCGCTCGGGGCGTTGTTGAATATTGAGTTAGTTCCAGAGACGAAGAGACCCGAGTTTGCGGATTGAATTACGTCAGCGGGCGAGACGGCTGTAGGATATAGGGGCTGCTCTCCCAGCAAATACCACGCAAAGAGTCTATCAGTGTCGTATGTATAAGCTGATGTTCCGGTAATATTGCAGGGAATTCCGCCATTGTAAATTTCACTCACCTCGGTGGAACTTAAGGCCCGAGTCCATATAGCAATTTGATCCATGGAGCCAGAAAAGTCTCTACTACCCCACGCAGTGCTACCATTTCCAATCGCCCACGTGCTTCCTCCATCTCGCTCAATCCAGCCATTCACATCGTAGAGTGTTGTTTGTACGTGCTGATCAAACCACTCATATGGCGCAGTACCTGTTATGGCAGTAACGGGGCTTCCGTCGATATAAAAACCGATGGCAGTGCCAGGAAGAGTGGCTGCAGACCCAGTTGGAAGAGTGACGGCAATATGATGCCACTCTCCATCGTTTAGGGCCGCGGCAGAGGCGGATAGCTTAGCCAAAGCGGTGGTGCCGGTCCATGGGTGAGTCTTCCGCGTGCGGAAATCCAAGTTCAACCAACGATCCCCATTTCCATCATAGTCTCTATAAATTCGAATAAAGGGGTCATCACCAGCGCGGGCCTTTCCAACACAGAAGATTTCTCTACCGGTTGTATCTCCAGCAGGAAAACTGATCCAGCTGGTATAGGTAAGCCCATATGCGCGGGAGCTTGTCAATAAAGTCAAGCACGAGGAAGAGTCAGCGTTTAGAAGCATTCTATCGCTGTCAGATTCAGTGCCGAAATACAAAGCCGTATCATTATCAAGATAATAGGCTTTAAACACAGGGGTTAGCAATTCATCGCAAATTTTAACTCTTCTTTTGTTGTTTCTGTGAACCCGATGGAAACAGGGAAGCTGGTCATAGTACGCGCCAGGACCTCCACTTCGTGGATCGACGAGGTAGGTGCCCGGGTCGGATGAAGTCCCCAGCCCGACTCCCCCGATCAGGGAAGGACCAGTACCGGTTACCCAGAGAGAATCTCGGAAGAATCTTGCGGCATGACGAGCAGATAGCGAACGCAAGCCATAGTCATAGCCGTGAATGTCATAAACACGGATGCCTGGCCCACCGGCGCCCGTGGGTTCCGAAAGCGAACCAGAGGGGCCCTGAGAAGGCTTAATGACTGTTAAATTACGATAATTAGTGGAGTTGTAAACAGAGTACTCGTCTGATCTGAAATCTCGATAGCCGGCTGGACTTACTTCGATGCCTCCAGGGTTAGAGAATTTGGAGCGAATAATTGATTTGTTGGTGCTTTGCGTTAGATAAGCCACAGAATAATCAGGCGCAAACTCAAAATGACCTCCTAGATATGCGGGCCGGCCACCTCCGCCGCCGTTATGAAGATCAAACCAGCCCGTGCCGCGGTGGATGTCAAGGATGGTTTTTGTTTGTGTCGCCTTTGTTGCTCTGCCTTGGAAAATACCAGCTTTTGAGGGGCCGCCTTCGTAGTAGGGAGCAGGCGCGCCAACATTCTGTGGTGCTGGGAATACAGGCTGATTCTTAACAAATGAACGTGGGTTTGACCAGCCGCCGGGGGCCTGAATAATGTCATAATCGTTTCGGTAGTTGCCTAGAACTGTGGAGCCAGTTTTTAATAGAATATTCTTGAATACATACGGCGTCTTGGCGACAAAATCTCTATAATAAACTGCCTTTTGGGAGGCCGTCAGGGGATAGGGTATCTCGCCGGCGTCATTAGCTTCGGGCCATGGATAATCAGCACCCGCCATACCTATGGCGCCCGTTACGTCGCCGCGGCGAGCGGACGGAGTGCCTGTGCAGGTTCCCAACAAAATCTTCCATGCTTCAGGACGACTAGTGTAGCTATCTAGACCTTCTGAAAAGAATCCTCTGCCCTTCGACATG
>Ga0080013_1002452_pt1 | contig 21784 bp, 18 predicted proteins | sample ETNvirenome_6_85_FD_69236 | JGI IMG/M metagenome (GOLD analysis project Ga0080013, IMG submission 69236) | Marine viral communities from the Pacific Ocean - ETNP_6_85 (SPADES assembly) (version 2) | ecosystem: Environmental > Aquatic > Marine > Oceanic | place: Pacific Ocean | collected 2013-06-19 | reverse complement strand
ATAAATTTGTATCTACCGTATCTACATCTCTATTTTTCAATAAACTTCTAGATGAGAAAAGAGGATTTTTAAAAAATGACGTTACTTTAGCAACCGTTCTATTATTAGAACCTAAAATAGACTCGCCTGCTTTAAAATGAGTTCTTCCTATATTAGTCGTAAAAATTTTATTATTACCTGAAGTCAAATCTCTATCGACAGTTGCGGTGGCTCCTGAAGTTTGACCTGTAATAGTTTCACCTTCGGTAAATGTAGATAATGCTAAAGTATTGGCGGTTTCTCGTATGCTTTCTAGAACAATCTTTTCGTTAGTTTCGTATAAAAGATGAGAATCATCCTCTAATACGAATTTAAACTCGTTTTGTTCTTGATCCGAGATGGTAAATTCACTGGTTTCTAACCATTGATAATAGGTTTGTAGAAAATCAACAAATTCAGAACCTTCATTTCTTAAAAATTCTGGAAATTGTCCTTCTATTAACGAGGAAACTTTTTTATCTATGACTATATTTTCGGTATCTTTCAAATATTCTGTGGACATGTATTAACTTGAAGTAAATGTTCTTGTTCCAGATTTAACGCTTGCAACATCAACCATGTTTATGGTTACATCTGATTGAGATATATCAATAATCTGTTCTCGTTTAGGAACGACATCATTAATTTCAGGATCAACAGTCACTTCTATATTATTTCCAACTATAGCAGTTGGTTTGAATGCTTTCAACGTTATCAATCCTGTTATGTAATTTACACTTCCTATATTAGCATTAACAACTATCTTTTTTGCATTCTCTAATCTTATAATTCTCATAACACCATCTTCATCATCAAAAAAACATCCAGGTCTACTAATGTCTTGTCCATCATTAGTAGTGAACTGTGTGCTGGTTACCGATCCTATGTAACCAGCATGTGGATTAAAAATTTGATTGTTAAATTTTAATGTATAATCTGCCGACAAATTTAAAGTTGGTAAAAATAATTTTTTTAAAGTCATATCAACAGATGTACCAACAATTGCTGAGTTTGTTGAATCTATTGCTGATGTAAATTTAGAAATTCTGAATTCTTTATCAAATTCTTCTAGTTCTGAATCAGAAAAATCTGAAATTTCATCTAATATATTTTGTTTAATAACCGAATCTGTCAATGATGTAAGACGAGAATCGTAATTTACAGTAAGAGAAAACTCCAAATTTAACGTATCAACATCAACAAATTCTGGTGTTATTGATCCTATGTTATAATTTCGTAAAATATCGTTTTTTATCTCATTTTTTATAGAAGTTGATATGTTCAATCCTTCTTGAGGTTTGATTCCAATAAAAACTTTACCATACTCTGGAGGATCGGCATCTTCACCCCCATAAACGATAACAGAATCGGCTTGACTAAAATTTGCTTCGATTAATCTTTTATAATCATTTGTAGTGACTGCACGATTTTGTACTTCTAAGTGTCTTGGTGCATTAAACCTAATACTATCGTTAGTTTCTTCATCACTGCCTCCAGAAGAAGCATCTATTGTAGTAACAGTTGCACTTGAATAGCCTCCTACTGTAGAAATAGGTGAAAATGTTCTTGCACCATTACCTAGAGATCCAGAAGTTATGTTATATCCTAATATAATAATATTTCCGGTGGTCTCTTTTCTACCAAAAACATCATCTCCAAATTTTATTTGATATGTATCATCAGCATCAGGTTCTATAAAAAATACGTTTGACGTAGAATTTACTGTAATTAAATCAGTTGCCAATGTGTAATTATATTGTTTAGTATTAATATCAGATTCTTGAAGGGCAACTGTTATGGAATCAGTGTCTACACCTCTATTGGGTATTCTATACTTTATTGTATCATCAGAAGTATTTGCAGTATATCTAAAAGTAAGTGGTTCTCCTTCTTTTAACTGCACTTCTGACACGGTTAATGTAGCATTATCGCCTTTAGCATCTACAGAATATGATTTATCAGTAACATAGGTAAATGATACACCATTTATCGTTGAATTGAACTTTGTATTTTTGGCAATAGTGACTGTAGATGGATTGTCAGTAGGAGTAATAATCAAATTAACATTTGCAGTAGCAGACCTTCTAGATTTAGGTGTATATCCTAACATTTTCGATAAAGACATCAAAGAATTTCTCGTGACAGCCGTATCAATAAACATTTCGTTAGCAATCATATTTAAATAAAATGCATTGTAATGAGTATTATATGCCAAAAGATCCATTAACACACTCATTGCTGAGCCTGTAGTGTCAAAATCTTTAAACTGCTCTTGTGATGTTAAATAAGATTTAAAATTATCTTTAATTTGGTCAAAATCTAATTCGGTTACTCTTAATTTGGATGCTTCTGCCATCAACTACCTCTATTTGCTTCTAAAAATGTTTCAAAGGTCACAGGTTGATTCCTATCCTTTAAAGCGAAAATTATTTTAACTTTATACCCTAATCCGTCTCTGTTAGATGTGGCTTCAACACCTAATAATTCTGCTCTAGGTTCAAAATTTACAATTACCTCTGTTATTTTTTCTTCTAAAATTCTTTCTGTTATAAAATCAGATGGTTCAAATAATAGTTGTTTTACTCCAGCACCTATTCCTGGACGAAATGGTCTCTCGTAAAAATCAGTTAAGATAAGATTTTTTATAGATTGCTTAACTGCATTATCACCAGTTCTTATGATGACATCATTTGTAGAAGGATTTCTGCCAAATTTAATATCAAGGTCTCTAAATTGAGTGAGTTTAGTTCTCTGCTCAAAAAAGAATCTTGCTTCATCATCAAATAGATTAGATCCTTCACCTATACTTATATAATCGTTTTCGCTTGCGGTTCTTGCCATATTAGTATTTATTATGAAAGTGTGCCAGTAGTTGTTCCTGTACAAGGGACTGGAGCAGTTATTGGTCCTGGTGTTGGACCAGACGGAGGAGGTATACTTGCATTTGCTCCTCCATTACCGACACAAGTTGGATCCAAAGTTGTTTTAACAGTTGCTTGAATCAAATAATTAAAAATTGCCAATGCAAGTTTATTTGAAGTTCTCCATTGAGCCCCGCCATCAAGACTAGCCGATCCTGATTGAAACGCATCGTAAATATCTTTTGCCAATTTTGCTTTATTTAATGCCATTAACTTAATCCTGCATTAGGCGCACCTGTAGTAGTCCCTGCAACGGTTGCTCCTGCTACTGGACCTCCTGGGGTACAAGTACCTCCACTTGCTGTACAAGTAGGATCAAGATTTGTTTTAACCGTTGCACTTTTTACGAATGTATCAATTGCAGTTGCTAATTTTTGTGATACTCTCCATTGTGCGGCCGCATCTAGACTGCCTTGACCAGAATTAAAAGCATCGTAAACATCTTTTGCTAATTTATTCGGTATTAGTGCCATATATCTCCCTATGATGTAGTAGTAAATGAATTAAAATACGTTGTTGCTCCCAATTGAACACCACCCACACTTTTTGGATTGCTTGCAGTTTTTACAATTCTAAGAAAATATCGTGTTCCTGCCGCCAATGCCGAATTAGGAACTACTATAATTTGATTTCCATGAATTCCAGTTTGAGTAATTGTTCCAGAAGTAATTTCACCTGAAGCATGGTTATACGTAGATGATAATTCAATCTCAGTCGCATATGTAAACGTTGAAAAATCTATTTGTGAATCAAACTCAAGAATGATAGGAGTTGCATTAGATACACCACTTACTACATTTGGCAAATCACTTGCTCCACTAGGTGTCTGATCCGTTGCTAATCCTAATGAATATTGTTTACCTGCTTCAGTTCGTATTGTTGCACTTGAAACATTGAATCCTATTGATGTTGTCGTATTAGCATAATTACCGGAAAAGGTTGTATCTGATGCTAGATTAGTAGAACCTGGTGTTTTAGCACTTCTAGTAACTTTACAATACAAATTTTTATTCATACCTAAATGAAAACCTTCTGTTACAACTCTAGGTTTAAATTCAAAAGTCGATCCATTATTAGATGTTGTGAATGTTGAATCTAAAGGAATACAATTGCCAAAACTAGAATCGTAAGACAAGATAATATTATGATCCGAACTTACTTCTTCATCTGTAGAATTAAAAGATAAAGAATCAACGTTCATTGTTTGATTAAAAACAAAAAACACATTCGAATCAACATCTATTCCTGTTCTATTAGAACTTAAATCTACAATTGTGTCGCCTGAATATTGTCTGAATTTTGCAGAGACCGTAAGTGCAGTTGTTGTAGTAGAAAATCCTGCATTCGTAATACCAGTCGATGTGCTAGTCTTTGCATGAACATTAGATTTGGCACCTACTATTCTAACATTTGCTGAAGAACTTCCTGCCGTAAAAGGATATGAAGAATTTGCTTCTAAATAAGTTATTTTTGCAGTGCTATTATCGTATGATACAAGAGTACCCTCTGGAGCAATCGTTATTGAAGATTTTGAAAGAGATGCTTTAGAACCTGTCAACTTACCAGTGATAGTTTCACCAGGAATCAATTCTCTTATTTTCCCATCATCAGATTTTATTTCAGAATATCTAATGGATGAAATTACATCATCACTAACTGCATAATCAAAAATTCTACCTTTAGCCAAACTGGTATCTCCTGTGATTATTTCTCCAGTTTCTAATCCCTCTAAGAACGAGCCAGTATTTGAAGTAACACTTGCCGTTCTAGTTCCACGAATCACTTCACCTGTAGTCCATCCTGACACTCCAGATGCTAATGTCATAATTCTTGTGCGTGATACATTAGCATTTACTAGAAAGTTTTGATTTGGAGCATCATCTGAAACATTAGTCGTAATTTTAAATACGTAATTTGTATTAGACGAAAGAGATGCTTTTGGTTTAAACGTGAATGTATCGTTATGAATGTCCGTTGTAGTTACTGTTGGTTGAGCATCCATTTCAACTACAGTTACAAAATTATCATGAGATATTTGTATTGTGCCTAAAGAATCTGTATTAGAAGAATTAACATTTACAGTTTCAGTATTCATAGACTCATTGAATTGTACTGAAAATGATTCTCCAGATAAGTCTATTGCTAGAGCATCAATATCATCTGGTGATGTAATCTCTGATATTGTATTGCTTATCAAAAATTTATCACCACCCAGAGTTACTTTTCTCACCTCAGGAGGAATATTATCTACAAATATGACTTCTTTACCTGTAGTTGCATCAATATTTTTAATACCTGTAGAAAAAGTACCATTCGTAGTGTATTGATAATTCGTATTTGTAGAACCTAAATCTCTAACATTAGTGGTAACTCTAACTTTATACGACCGACCTTTTACGTATTTGTCTGGAGTTATTGTAAAAAGAGAATTTCCAGTATTTGCAGTAATTGTTTCTAAATTAACAAGATTCTCGAAATTATCATAAGATAATTGTATTGTTGAGTCAGTTCTAGGTCTGCTAATATCATTTATTGTAATTGTAGTTCCGTCAACATAAATGTGATGGCTATTATTAGCAATTCTTATTGTGCTAGTGTTCATAGACTGACTAAATCTAACTTGAAAAGGCGATATCTTTTCGTTACTTCCAACTTTTAAAATTAAGGCTCCTGTAGCAGGGCTTGTTGGATTGTTTTGAATATCACCATAAGTAAACGAAATTGAATTAATAATACTTCTAACGGTTGATGTAATATTATAATCATCTTCATTTGCGCCATCAATCGTTATGGCATCTCCAATGCTCAAATCATGTATTCCATTTGTGGTTACAACTCCATCTAATACATCTCTGACCACACTTGATACTAATAATTTTGTTGTCACTTGACCATCTTTTTCTGGAATTACTTCCGTAACAAATGGAGCAGATGTATTGAATGGATGTACATTGTGAGTAGGATTTGTATTTGCTCGTACAAATCCTCTTATTTTTAATCCATCATTAGTAGTTTGCTCAAGTACAACATTATTTGAAAATTCTGCTCCACCAAATTTCGAAAAACTATCATCTGAAAATTTTATATAAGACAATAATTTTTCATCTTCGTCATATCTCACGACTCTAGCATAATTTTCAGAAGCAGGCACAATTTGTTTTATCTTACCATTTCTCTCAAAATTTGTAATAATTTTAGTCGGTGTCTGTTCTAAAAAAGACTCTATATTGTTAGAATCTCTTGTGGTCACTATTATATCTTTAGCCTTAAAGTTTATAAGGAAACTCAGTTTTCCACTTGTATCATCAGGATTATTCAAACCATCTAAAGATATGGTGTCTGTTGTTACGGCACTAATTTTATAGTCTTTAGTTTCTATTCCTGTTCCGCTTTCTATATCGAAAACAGTAATTACATCATTTACAAGCAATCCATGATTTAAAGATGTTATTGTACATGGATTTCCAGTGGTAAATGTTTTTCCAATAAAAAAACAAGAATCATCTAGAAGATATCTAATGGTAGAGGTTGTTATTTGTTCTTGAACTTGCCCAACAGGTAGAACAGAACCTTTTTTCTTAATGGATTCATTAACAACAAACTTATTATTAAAATAAACTGGAAAACTGGCTTTATATCCAGAAAATGGTTCAGTTGATAATAATACTGATTGTGTATTATCAGTGACAAATCCTCCGCCAACCGTGTGTTCTATTGGATTTTGAAAATCATCTAACGCATCTGGAGTAATATTAAAGAAATATGTAGTATTTGATGCTAAATTTGTAACAGGAGAGAAAGTGAATGATGAATTACTATTTGTAGATACGACAGGAGGACCTTGCATCTCCACTTCAATAGTTGCAGTCTGTTCACTAGCAATTGTATTGCCATCATCTGCCTCATTTACAAACAATGGTTTAGATTCTTGCTTCAAAGTTCTTAGATTTAATGGATCTGCTTTTGCACCTAATATTTCATCACCTATTGAAGATAACTGAATTGAACCTCTTTTGTTTCTACCATCAAAATTAAGTCTAGGGTTATTAACATTTTCAGGCCTCAATATATCATTATTAGTATGCACGGTAACGGTTTCTACAGACATGGCTTCATTAAAAACCACATTAAAAGTAGTATCTATTGGAACAAAAATTGTATTAGAAAAGAAATCTTTTTCAGAATATGTAAATGGTTCTGAACTTTCAAAGATTAAGTTGTCTCCAGATTCTCCAAAAACGAATCCAGCACTATCTTCTAATACTAATCTTCCAAATTCTGGATTAGTTAATCGGTCTACTCTATCGAATGCCATAATTCTCTTATCTTACTCTACCTTTCAAAGAAACGAGTTCATCGGTCTCTGTCTCTTGAACGTTAATAAAATCCACATCTACAAGTTTTGTTGATGTAGTTGTAAACCCGGTGGTCATGATGAAATTATTAGGTTCATCAATAAAATCACCATCTGTTTGAGTAACCGTTCTCAATATTTTAACTTTAAAAGTTGTTTTTGATGGTAAATCTTCTAAAGGTGTCATGATGAATTCAGTATTTTTAACTACGCTATTCGATTCAGGAACAAGTTCAGAGTTAAAATTTACAGGAATCATAGTTTCAAATTCATCAGAAGATAATTGAAACGATCCAGAAACCGTTGTTGTTCCAGAAGCAAACAATGAACCATTATTAATCTGCCCTGTGAAATCAACGTCTTCTCCTAACTTGAATTTAATTAATGCTCTTTCTGCGGCGGTTAATTGATCCGCTCTGTTTGCAAATTTTACTCTAATTCTAGTTCCTCTTAAAACCTCTGTTTGTCCATCCGCTAATACAAAATTTCCAACTTGGTCTTTCTCAACAAAAATTTTATCTACAAAACTATTTAACTTGTTTGTTATTTCACTAAATTTTTCTAGTGTTAAATTCTCAAAAACAACATTTGTACCATCGTCAAGGGTAACTGTAATGGTTTCACCCTCTGATATAGCATCATCGGAAATATCACTCTTAGACCTTTTGTCTTCCCCACCAATACCAGATACAGATAAAAATTGTTTAAAAGCATTTATATTATTTCCTTGAGCATAAAAAACTAAAGCACCTGAATATTGTAAACTTTCTAAATCTTTCCATGACAATTGAACTTCTGAAGGAGTATCGTTTTCAACTTGTATAGTCTTCAGAGTTGAAGTTTTAATTGTATTTGTTTCTCCTGTTACTGGGTCTGTAATTTCTCGTTCTATTTCAACAGGTCTTAGTTCAAACTCTGGAAATCCTGAAGTTTTTGCTTTAATGGTGGCTTCTTGTAATGACTGTTTAAATTCTGGTACACCACCTTGTCCACTAAAACTTGCGGAATATAATCCTGCTTTATCTAATCCATTGGCAAAAAATGCCAATGTATTTTGTATGGTCTCATTCAAAGTTTTTAATTGCTTTAATAACCTTTCAAAAAATTCTATAATAGTATTAAGAGATGTTAATGCTTGAGTTGCAAAATCTTTTCCTAATTGTAAAAACCCTATAATTTCATCAATAGTTTCAGCATAAACTGGAAACATATCCTGTATTCTAACAAATTTCCAATCAGGTAAACCAGAAGCATTAGCATATTCAGCAGATTTGATCCTAAATGCCTCAATATCAGAATCAATCGACCGAATTTGACCATTTGGAACTTTTACAACAAAATCAGTAATTGGTTGTATATTATCTTGTTTTGTAGGTCTGCCTAATTCTATAGATATTTCATTTATTCTTACAAATGTAATTTCATCAATCGAGTTTGTTTCAGTCTCAAATAAAGCATCTATAATTGTGTTTTCATTCAAATCTTTTATTTTTTTCGAACCTATGAATACATCTTTTATTACACATTCTAAACCAAGACCAGGAATTAATGCATAAGCCGCCTTTGCAAAAGGGTTATCAACTTCTGCTATTTCAAAATCTCCAGTATCAATAAAAGAATGTTCAACAATACTTCCTGGAATCAAAGTTTTTGCAAAATCTATAAAATGTTGTCGGTATGCTTTATTATCATTTAAATTTTTATTTCCTGTGACGGTTTGACCATATAATTCTCGTTTTTTAGCAAAAGGAGTTTTATGTTTACTCATAATTTCAGTTACGAGTGTAGTATTAGGTATAACTTCGGTCAATGTAATGCTATTATTTGTTATAGTAGCCCTAAATGTGGCTTTTACTACTTCTTCTGGAATATCAGCAGATGTGGGATAAAACATTGGATGAAACAATAATTCTTGGGCCGCAGAAACACCTTCACCAACATTAAAGAGCCCTAGACTTTGAGTACCACTTCCACTCCCAACTCTTCCAATCTTTCTTATTGGATCTGTAGAACCAAACTTGTGGTCTCCATATTTTTTTACTATTTCACCTCTTACTTTTTTTACTTGTACCTTATGAGGCAATATTACGCCATCTTTAACAACAATTTCTGAATGACTTATGACTTCTGCATAAAAATTATTAAATACCTCTCCCTGAACTATCAAATCTCCAGGTTTAAACATTGGTATTGTTACTGTGCGAGAACTTCCTGATAAACCTGAAGATGCATCTGCAGGATTAGAAACAAAAGGAAATGATTGACTAGGTCTAAAATCATTCGATGAGTTTCCTTTAAATGTTCTAGACACGTTATTAAACGGTATCTTTCGTTCTTCAACATCACTATATGAATAAAACTTTTCTGCTATGTTAAAATTACCAGATTCAACTTTTTCTTTTTGTTTTTTCTCATCGGCTATAAGACGATTATAAAAATCTATATTTCTGGCAGAATCATTTATATTAATATTTTGTGCATCTCGTAAAGCACTTGCCTTCGTTAATATTTCTTCTTCAGAATTTGATTCTTCCGATACTTTTGTGTGCAAAATTGATTGGATACTCCGTTTAGTTATTTTTTCACTAAGTAATCTTTCAAAATCTGCTCTTTTTTCTGGTTCATTAGGCGGTAATGCACTCAATCTAGATTCTAAACTTGAAATTTCATTATCTAATGTTCTCATTTCAGATTCAATAGAAGATTTTCTTCTTCTTAAAATCTCAACTTTGTCTTTTTGTTGTGGATACCTTGTATTTCCTATCCTTCTTTGATTTGTCCGTTGTAATAATGTTTCAAATTGTTCATTCGATGATTGTTGCAATGCTTCCAATTGTGCTTTGGCCGCTTTTATTTGTATTTCTTGTGACGAATCAAGTTTTGATTCAATTCCTGAAAGAACTACTGGAGCACCTAAAGTAATGGTTCTAACTTCGGTATCATCTATTCCTCTAGCCAAACCTTGTAAAAATTCATCTCCTAATACACCTTGAAAGAAATTCACAAATGCTTGAGTAACATCTTTTAAGGCCAAGTGAGTTGGTAAAGCAAATAATAAGACAAATGCCACATATTGACCACCTCCAGCAGGTTTTTGTGGATCATTCGGATCATCGAAAGACCTAACTATTTCATTTATGACTTGTTGTGGAGTTAGTACAGGTATTTTAAAAGACTCATTAATGGTCTTAATAGTCGTTGCCATTGCCTGGTCAAAAGGACCATCCCAAGAACTTGGATTTAAAAAGTCTAAAGCACTTTTTAAAGCACCAATAGCACCAGTTTTATCTGAATTTATTTTTTGAGCATTTTCTCCACTCAAAATTTGTGTTGGACTAAAATTGAAGTCCACTGGATTTGAATCTGTTTTCTTTTCAACGAATGTGCCAGTAGTTGGGTCGTAACTTATTTTTGTGGGATCTACATCAGCCAGACCGGCGGCTAAAGATATAATTGACTCTTCCAATTTAGAAGTGTCTACTCCTGATTGTATTTTTCCAACTTCCCAAGGAAAAACAGTCAAAGTACCCATTCCTATATTTTTCAAATCTTCCAGAGATGCTATCAATGCATTGATAGCAGGTATTAACAGTTTTGCTAAAGGATCTGAAATGGCCTCTAATAGAAATTTTGTTTGCTCAAAAAATACTGTCAAATCTTCTATCACACCAGAAACATTATTAGAAAAAGTTCCAATTCCGTCTAATAGGGCTTCAACATTCGGATCGTTATTTCCGAATAATTTTGCTTGTTTAAATTCAACTTCTTGTGCCATTTAAAATTTCTTCTCTTGCTTTTTTAGCCTGTTTTAGTTTTTCTTCGATGAGACCCATATATAATTCATTAACTCTAAGTACCTCTTTGAGAGTTTCTTCCATTTTTACATTTCTTAATTTTTGCTCTTTAAATACTACTTCGCCCATAATGCTAATTCCGCTTTTAATTTAGTAAATATTGAAACATTGATTGGAGGACCGCTAGGGCCAGTTCCTGTAGGAACGGTCAACTGCATAATCGCATCTAACATTTGATCCAACGTCTTATACAATGATCCTACTTTATTCCCTAACGTGATATGACCAGTTGCAGGAGAAATACTCAACTCTCCCATTCTGTTTGAAATATCTATTCCTGTTAAAGTGCTTTTCAATTCTATTCCTTGTATTGTTCCTACTTTAAATCCACGAGTTGCAAATATATCAATATCACCAAGATAAGAAGTCATTTTAATACCTGTAGCACCAAAATTAACTTCTGTAGGAAATCCAAAAGGACCAACTTGAAAATCAAAACCTCCTATTGCAGGATTAAGAGTTTTAAATTCCATTGATCCACTTATTGCTTCTATTCTTTTTGCAACTCCTATATTTCCTAAATCTGGTAGTATACCATTTATTGTCTCAATAGAATTTATTTCAATTTTTTCAACTTTTTTACCCTCTGTTGTATAATTTGCTTGCCCTAAAGAAGTTATATTTAAAACACCTCCCTCAATAGTTGTTTTACCAGAAGATTTAATAGTAGTTTTAGTAGATTCTAGCACCGTATTTTGTGAATTTTTTATTTGTGGGCTAAATCCATTCCATGCAATTTCTCTTTGGTCAGCAGGTTTCGACAGTTTTCTATTAAAAATAACATCACTACTTGTAAGTGTTATGATTCCATCACCTCCAGCAGTAATATCAATATTTCCTTTTCCTGTTTTAATACTTAAATCACCAGAATTGACATGAACAGAAGCACCAACTGTAGAAGAAGGTCTATTAGAATCAATACCTGCTCCTAATCTATTATTACCTTCAATTCTTAAATCAAAAGCACCAGAAACATTTTCAAATTTAGAACCTAATATATGAGAAACAAAATTCGAATCAACCATATCATATCTACTACCTACAGTCGAATCTACTCTCTCTCCAGAGTTTAAGAATTCAATGTAAGATGTGGATCTATGCATGATTCTCACTCGTTCTTTGGTGGGAGTGTCATCTAACTCAAACAAATGACCACTCTCAGTATATGTCAAGTGATTATATGGATAAACTGGATCTCTAGTTGCTTTTGGTTGAGATTGAAAAACTTTATCATTTGATGTTTTTATTTTTGTATGTAAATTTTCACGATATTCTTCTAAGCCAGCATTTATTCTATGGGTTCTAAGCATAAGTTCATTATACATGTTTGGAGTGGTATCATCTCCTTCAAATTTTATTTTATTTCCAGCAAGAATATTTGTAGTAGGAAGACTGAAAATCAAAGTTCCTTCTGGAGTAAATCTCATTCTATTTTCATCAGGATGTGATGAGTTGCTTATAAATGATGCCTGTACTGCACCATCTTTGTCAGTAACTTTTGCAATCGCTTTGTCAGCCTCTAAATCTTTTTTATACTTTAAAACAGATTCAGATTTAGTAAGACTATTTTCACCATTAAAAATGTAGGAATATTCTTCTGTATTATCATTTGAGAAAACTTTTTGGTGTTCAACTATTACTCCAGGTTGACCTGTTTTAGTTCTATCAATAAAAAGAGGAGGATATGGCTCAACTTCTCGTTCTCTTGCATCTCTAGGGTCAAAAAATCCGACCGTTCTATTAGCCATTCTTTCAGGAATACCACCAACAGTTCCTAATACGACAGGTTCTTGTGCATCATGACCATCTCTAAAAAATCCAAAAACATGTGTTCCTGGTAGCGGACCTGTTGGAGATGTTCCTATACCTGACATGGCGGCTGAATGAATAGGTTGCACGACTTCTGCCCAAGGTAAATCTTCAGTCGGTATTCCTTCAGGTGTTTTATCATCTGTATGCCAACCTATACATCTAACTTTTACTCTTCCAATGAACAAAGGATCTTTACGATCCTCCACCACTCCATACCACCAAACAAAGTCTCCTTTGCCCATGAAACCAACAGTATCAAATTGTTTAATTAAATCAGAATAATTGCTCATGTGTTATTTTTTCAATTTTTGTTTTATTCTTCTACCGACACCAAACTTTTCAACATCTTTTGGGTCTCTTGTTGCTTTAGTAGGATCTTTAACTATGATACCTTCTTTGTCTCTGAAAAGGTCTATAAGTTTTACGTTTCTAGGTATGTTGCTCTTTACCCATGTCATTATTTTTTCAAGTGTTTTTTCAGAAGTATCAATACGTTGACCCTCTCGTTTTATTCTAAAATACTCAAAATCTTGCACATTCTCAATTTCTTTGTCTTGTACAAATTCACTACTCTTAAATTTAACCGTATTATTTTTATTATTCAAAACAATATTCACCTGTCCATCAACACCTCTTGGTAAATTGCCTTTAATGACATTATACATAGATGTAGCGGCACCTGTATGCGTAGCAATCATAATATCATCTGGTACAATTCTATCTCGTTCTTTATTTTGCTTAACCGCAATATGATAGTTTGTGAGTACCCATGTGATATGAATGTCTCTTGGTTGATATCCTGCTCTCAATAACATCGGCATTGCTTCATCAATTTCTTCAGTATCCTTGAAAGTTATGTCAAACATGATATTTGGTAGTCTATCAGGTCTTACATCTCTCAGAAGCAATTGAAGATTTCTGCCTTTAATACCCATCTTTTTTACTGCCATATGCAACTTGAAAACATCATCAGGATTTCTGAGATTTAATCCTTTAAGTTCAGAATATCTTTTCATATCTGCCGACAATTTAATAAATGCTTTCTTCCATTCGTCCACATCACGAACCTTGAAGAGTTCTTTTTGCATAAATTTTTCAGAAGCAAATCCCTTTCCTGATCCTGCACCACCTGCGAGAAAAACAATTTGTCCATATTTTTTTCCGCCACTATACACAATTAGTTTTTCTTCTAACGGTACTGCGGATTTAAATTGTGTGTAGTTTAACATTTAATCTCCTTATTCGTCACCGATTTCATCTTCAAATACGTTGTTATCTTCTTTTAATGCATCTATGAAAGATTGGTCGGCACCGGCATCAAGTAATTCCTCTTCAGTAACGCCAAATTCTTCGTCAAATAACATTGAAAATAAAGAATCCCTAATTAGTTGCATTTCCATTTCATACTTTCCTGAATCTAATAATATGTGTTTAATTTTATTCACCAAATAATTTCCTCTATAAAAAGTATGATCCTCATCAAAATAAGCAGATGGCAATTTAATTTCAACAATCTCGCCAACTGTTCTATTATGGTCTCCTGGTACTCTAACATCTAAAACAATATTTTTTAATTGTCTATGGTGTGAGTAGTTGGTCAATAACCATCGTTCAACTTGATTATCATAACTTTTTAACATACCTCTCGTCATTCTATTTTGCATTTGTGCTATAGTCTTTAATGTACCGCCTTCTTCGTTATGTTCCAGATTTGTTGTCATAAATTTAAAACAAGCCTCTGGAGAATTTGCTCCAATATGATTTGAAGTCGCTAATGGTTTTGAAGGGCCTCTTATATGTTTAAATTGATTATATCTTTCGTTATAATTAAAATCATAAAAAGTTTGTCTAGCAGAAGATACTCTGGAAGTTTCTTGTAAGAACGATTGTTTTGCACCAATATTATTTAATGTTCCTATTCTATGAGAAATTGGATCATATGTAAGCAATCTAGAGCCATACATACCTCCAACAAGATTTGAAATTACATCAAATGTTGAAGAAAATTTGAAAGTAGAAATGTTTTGCTCTCCAGTATTCAAATCTACAGGATGTGCATTAGACGGCACTAAAACATATGTCGCTACTGGAATAGTTTCTTGAAGTTTTGGATCTGCAGGAGTTTCAACTTTTCTAATATTCTTACCCTCAAACAATGCATTTCGAATTCTTGGGTTTTGTAGTGTACTGTCTCCGCCATATGGATTTTCTTTAATTTCTCTGTCTAAATCTGTATTTGGCTTAATAGGATCTAATAAACTCTCTACACTTTTAAAGTTAAATGTGCTTTTGTCTTCGTAAAAAATATATTTTCCTAGACCTCTTCCTGGAACAGACCTTTTTGCCACTAAATTGATGGCTTGAAATGGTCTAAAATTGCCCATAACAAACTGCATGGTGTAAACGGCAGAATCCTGATTGACTGAATCATCTATGTGCAAGTCTTTTGGATTAGAAACTTTATTAGAAATATATTTTGTATAAATGTCATAGACTATATCACCATTCAATTTTCCTCTATATGATTTAGATACTTTATATTTAAGATTCGCAATATATTCTTCAGACACAAAGTATAACGTATAAAGTTGATTCTTTCCATCAGAAAATTTATCAGACATCCTATAAATGATAAATTCATGTCTTCTAATATCACCTTTATGAAGGTGGCTTTCAAATGTCAAAATGATAGATTCCTGACCAATAATAGGAATTCGTTCTTCATATGCTTCAGAATCAATTATGAATATTTTTCCCATGGTAGTTTCACTATCTAAAGATTCATGAATCTCCAATTGACCAACAATATCCGTTATATCAGTTGTTGTTCCTCTATAATTTCTCATTATAGCATTAAAAGAACTAGATTTTGTTTGTTGAGTTTTTTCTGTCATTATGAATAAAGCCTTCTGGATTCATCAAGAATTTGTTTAGCGTAAATATCTTCTATTAAAACAATATTTCTCTTTTTTTCGTTCTCTATTACTTCAAAATCATATTGTGTGATGGATCTTCTAGAATCTGATGCAAGGTCATTATAAGTTGTAGCATCAACTACAACTGTTCTCTCTAATATCTTAGGAGTATCAGCGGTTTTTGCGACTTCAGTTCTCAAAATTTGCTCATAATGATGTACGGTACTTTGTGCGGTGGCTATAGAACCGTATCTATCTTTAACATGTCGTTGAAAATTTACACCGAATAATGGCCAACCATAGTAAGGATCGACAATATCATTAGCCATTAATACTAACCAAGTATAATTGACTGAACCATAGTATTTTTCTGCTATTATGTCAGGTCTGTCACCATCTTGAATTTGGTATGGATAATATGCTACAATATTTTTTCTGATGGACTCTCTCAATTTGCTCCTAGTAGTTAAATTAGTTGCTCTTGAAAAACGAGAGGGTTTTGTTTTTTCTATATTATAAAATATTGTTGGTAAATTTTGAAAATATTCTGACATCAAAATCCTTCTTCTACAGATTGCCTCGATAATGCAAAGTTTTCTTTAAAACTTATATCAAGTTTAACATGAGTAGGAGCACCTGTTTCTTTGAAAAATGATTGAACTTCTCCTTCTCCGTATGTAACTTTTAAATTGGAAATAAACGACTGTCCTATTTTATGAAGAAACTCGTTCTTTTTTCCTCCTTTTTTGAAAAAATTTATTCTAAAAACTCTAGGATAATCAAAAAAAGCAGAAGACAATCCTCCACCATTTATAGTTCTCTCTTCTTTCACTTTATAAGTTAATGGAGAAGTAGGTATATTTTTCTCCACTTCAACAATTTTTTTATCTACTCTACCAGATTTTTTTAAACTCGGAAGCATTCCTGCTTTTAGACCATTTATGATTTTTAAAATTTCTACAGATTCTTTATCATTTCTAGGGTAAAAATCAAAAGCAAAATCATGTTGTCTTCTTGTCTTAACACCTGTAAAAACTAAAGTCGTATAAGGATTTGCTTGTTTTCTCATTGATATTGATGCGATAGATGAGGCCTTCTCAGCATCACCAGACAATGCTAAGGCACCAATTGCTTCCCCTATATTAAATCCAAACTTTGTTTTAAAATCATATGATTCAACACCAGGGCTCAATTCTTCATAAAGTGCAGAACCGGCTCTAGTGTAAAAGTCTAATGCACTTTCTCCTTCAGCACCAGCAGTTAATCTTTTGTAAATGTCGTTTGCTTCCGTATTCAACAATGCTCCAAAAAACCCAAAATCAGTTGGAGAGTGACCTGCACTGTATTGTGTTTTTATTGATCCGGCAGGCAAGTATAAAGCGTAATTATTGACTGATTTATAAAAACCTTCTCCTGATCCAGCACCTTGTGTCGCCTGTTTAAAATTAAACAAGGCATCTCTTCCTTTATTATTATGTTTTTTATATTCATATTCTGATATTATCATAAAATGCTGATGACCACTAATTTTATCCTCACCAACATCGAGAGGATATTTAAGTATAGATCCAGAACCACCAATAGATGCTAGTGCAATTTGAGGATTCATCTTGGTTCTCCATTATACGCCAAAGAATTCCAATTTTTAGTTTCTGCTTCATGGCGTTCTCTAGTATAAATTCTGGATTCTATAAATGTCATATTTAATGTAGCCGTCTGTGGTGCTCCAGTTTTTTTATAAAAAGATATTCCTCCTTCAGACGAATAATCAATAGTAAAACTTGTCATAGATGCATCTTGTATTCGAAAAAGAAATTCTTCATCAGGTTCTTGATAATCTCGTACTAAAGGATAAAATCTAATATCAAATCTAAATGGAAGTTTTTGCAATCCTGTATCTCTACCTTGTTTTTTCATGTCCGAATGAGGATTTTTAGTTCCTTCTGAATGTATGTCTTCCGGTAACATCGATTCTTTGAACATACTTATAATTTTTTTGATAGTGTTAGAATCCGTGTCTCTTTCAGGAGTCAACCTAAACGTGAAATTATGAGTTCTAAAACCAATTCCTTTGAAAACTGATGTGACATATGGATTTATTGCTTTATTTGTAGCGGAAGTCACTATCTGACCAGCAACACCAGGATTATCAGCAGAAGAAATACCAGGCAAGGCAGACAATGCCTTTTTCGCAAGAACTTGACCGACCAAACTAGAATTTATAGACCTCATACCATTGTCAAGAGTATTCATTACTGCATCATAACTAAAATCTCCAACTTGACCAGCACCAACACCAATTCCAGTAACGGCGGCACCAATAGAACCCATAGGCGCATCTGAATATTCTACTTGATAAGCATCTTGCAAAGCACTTGGTAACAACAAGGCTACAGTATCTAATGCTATAGATGATCCTCCTGGTTGTATTTCTTTGAATTTAAACAAAGCAAATTTCTGACCATGCCCTCTACTATCTCCTGATCCTCCAAGTTGTCTTGGATATCTCAGGTGTTGTCCTTTGGATCTATTTGTTTCTTTTTGTATTGCGACTACTGGGTTTGACATTTTTCTCCTAATATACATATTTAGTATGGCTTACAAAGGATCATATAAAGTAAAAAACTTATCTAAATACAAAGGTGACCCGACTAAAGTTGTTTATCGGTCACTTTGGGAACGTAAATTCATGATGTATTGTGATGAAAATACAAACGTTCTTAAATGGTCAAGTGAAGAGATTATTATACCATATCGTTCACCTATCGATAAAAAAGTACATAGATATTTTCCAGATTTTTGGATTCAAATAAGAAATTCGCAAGGAATAAAAGAAGGTATACTCATTGAGATAAAACCAAAAGCACAAACAATCACACCAAGAAAAAAAACAAGAGTAACAAAAAGATATTTAAAAGAAGTCTACACGTATGGTGTAAATGAAGCAAAATGGAAGGCGGCTGAAGAATTTTGCAAGAATCGTGGTTGGAAATTTCAGATTTTAACAGAAGACCATCTCTTTAACAATAAATAATAGTATGGCTGAAGAAACTTTCTTAGACAAATTACGAAATGCCTTGAATAGAAATCAAACAATTGCTAAAACTCGAAATGCAAGAGATTGGTTTGCTAGGAGAGGCAGGGCTTTAAAATCTGAATTGAGAAATAAATTTACCCAGGTAGATACGGCTGATGAATTTTACAATAAATCCAATAAAGTAAGTAAGAACAAAATTGGTCCTGGCACAATCTTCGCTTATTTTTATGATCCAAAATATAAAAAAGATTTAAAATACTACGATAGATTTCCTCTTGTTCTTGTATTCGATTTTAAACCAGATGGGTTTATAGGTTGCAACTTTCATTATTTACCGCCAATGCTCAGAGCAAAATTAATGGATGAAATTGATAAGTCTAAGAGCATAAACTGGAAAGCATTATCAAGAATAAAAGAAATAAAACCAACAGTCAAAAGATATTTATATAAACATATAAGTTCCAAGGTGGTTCAAATAGACGATGATGAAAAAGAAATTGCTTTATTTTTACCAACAGAAAGATTCAAAAAAGAAAGTAAACTTGTCGTTTGGAACGATAGTAGGAGCATGATTTAATGTTAGACATAGGAAATTTCAAATCAAAATTAAAAACATTTGGTGGACCTGTACCTGTCAATAGATATATCCCAAAAATAACTTTTCCAACAGGATTAATCAATTCAGCATATAGAATTTCAGAAAGACTTCAGTACATGTGTCAGTCTTGCGAATTACCAGGTAGAACTGTTAATATGGCTGATACCTCTACTCGAATTTATGGTCCACCACGAAAGATTCCATACAATACAAGTTTTGTTGATACCTCTATGCAATTTATGGTGACTCAAGATTCTATGCAAGAAAAAAGAATATTTGACGATTGGGTTGATTTAATTCAAGACATAGACACTTTTGATATGAGTTACTATGATGATTTAGTAGGTGAAGTAAATATTCAAGTATTAAATGAAAGAAACGCTTTGATATATGAATGTATATTATTTGAAGCATTTCCGCAAAATGTGAGCGTGGTAACTCTATCCATGGACAGTTCTACTGATTTTATGAAATTTACTGTCACTATGGCATACAGAAAATGGAAAAAGGTAGATATAGATTCAAGGGATACTGATGATTTTGAATCTGAAATTTTTGATTTTAATCCGCTTACCCCTGTTGGGTAAACGATTTGTGACACAGGCTAATTAGGAGATATTATGGCTTTACCGGTGCTTAATGCACCAACACATGAATTGACTCTTACATCAACTGGCGAAACGATAACGTTTCGACCTTTCTTGGTGAAAGAGGAAAAACTTTTGTTGATGGCATTAGAAAGTAATGATGATAACGAAATGATGAGAGCAATGAAGCAACTCATCACCAATTGCGTTATAGGTGATATTGATATTGAAAAAATACCATTATTTGATATACAATATATTTTTCTACAGATTCGTTGTCAATCTGTAGGAGAAGAAATAGTATTAAAATTTAAACATCCTGAAGATAAAAATGAAAAAGGTGAAGAATGTAAACACGTTCAAGAAGTAACAATCAACTTAAATGACATCAAACCTGAAGCAAGAGAAGGACACACTAAAAAAATAGAATTGTCAAATGAAATTGGTGTGGTCATGAGATATCCAAATGTAGATATGCTTAATATATTTGCTCAAACAGAAAATACGACTGACGGTGCTTTAGATAAGATATTTGAAGTAATTACAAAAAATATTGAAATGATTTATCAAGGTGAAGAAGTTTTTTACACCGATGATCATACACAAGAAGAACTAAATGAATTTTTAAATAGTTTGAGTTCAAAACAATTTAATATGATACGAGAATTCTTTCAAACTATGCCTTATTTAAGACATGAATTTAAATTCATTTGTGAAAAATGTAGTTGTAGTGAAAATGTTAATCTTAGTGGAGTAGAAGATTTTTTCGCATAAGCCTGTGTCACGAAAGTCTTGAAAATCACTATATAACAAATTTCAATTTAATGCAACATCACAAATATAGTTTAACAGAACTAGATAGTATGATGCCATTTGAAAGAGAAATTTATGTACAATTATTGATACAACATATAAAAGAAGAAAACGAACGGTTAAGAAACCAACAAAATCAGAGATAAAATGGCCAGAAAAACACTAGGTAAAATGGAATTCGAACAGTTAATAGATTCTCTCAAAGAGCAAAACAAGGGACAATTGGCGGCTCAACAAGAGACTACTAAAAGTATTCAAAATCTTCAAGCATACTTTCTGAAACAAGATAGAGCAGAAACTAGAAAAAGACTTGAAGACCAAATGGAACAAAGAAAAGATGCTGAAAAAGTTCCAGGAAAACAAAAAGGATTGTTCGATAAAAAAATTCCGACTAAAGGTATTTTTGGTAAACTTATGGATTTCTTTTTGACTGGTGCTTTAGGAACTGCAGGTAAAGGACTTTTTAGGTCTCTATGGTCTGGCGTAAAATTTAGTGGTGGTTTCTTTAAAGGACTTGCAGGATTTATGGGAGGTTTAATTCTCGCACCTCAAATTTGGGATTCTATAAAAAAAGGATTGGATGAAGGAGATTCTGTTACTGATGTTGTAGATAAATCTATTTCACATTTCTTAAAGAATACAAGCCTAGTTGAAGGAATGAGTGCCGCCGCTTTAATTGGTTTGGGTGTTTCAGGACCTAAAGGTGCAGTAGCCGCCGCTATAACATTTGGAGCGTTAAAAGGCGTATCTAGTATAATAGGAGATGAAAAAACAGTTGGTGATTTTTTTACTGGTAATGTTGGCACATTTGAATCTGCTTTAGCAGGAACTGCTTTAGGTGCCATCTCAGGATTCACAATAGGATCTAAATTTGG
>Ga0080013_1002450_pt1 | contig 21788 bp, 19 predicted proteins | sample ETNvirenome_6_85_FD_69236 | JGI IMG/M metagenome (GOLD analysis project Ga0080013, IMG submission 69236) | Marine viral communities from the Pacific Ocean - ETNP_6_85 (SPADES assembly) (version 2) | ecosystem: Environmental > Aquatic > Marine > Oceanic | place: Pacific Ocean | collected 2013-06-19 | reverse complement strand
ACTTACAATATTGTAAAAGTCTCCCGCCGATAATGTATCATTACTAGTAATCGATTGCATGTTATAAGCAGCGCCGGCTTCGAAATTTGCCATAGCATTAAGGTAAAGACTATCACTGCCACCAGAACCAATGTTGATCACATCACTACCATTACCAAGATCGACATTTCCGTTAACCGCAAGGTAAGAGGCGGTAACAACCGCAGCAGATGAAACACCAATAGTAGTGCCATCAATAGTACCGCCGTTAATATCAACCGTAGTTACAGTACCGAGATCGGTAAATGTAATCGCACTAGCATCCAAGTTTGCACTTCCATCAGCAACGAGTGCCTTAGAAGCAGCTGCCGTACCAAGAGTGGTAATATCAAGATAGTTCAACTCCGTTCCGGTTGCTGTTACAGCAACACCAAGCAATGTCAAAGCAGATCCCGAAAGACCGAACGATGACGATAACTGAGTAGCATTGACGTGACCGCCACCACTATAGATAACTCCCTTGCTATTCACCACAGTACCTGCCGAAGAACCATCAACAAGATTAAGCTCGGCAGCCGTGGAAGTCACAGCAGTACCTGCCAACGTAAGTGCAGAACCCGTAATACCAAAGGATGACGAGAGTTGTGTAGCATTAACATAACCTCCACCATCATAGATCACAGCTTTGCTGTTCACCACAGAGCCGGCGCCGGAACCATCAATAAGATTAAGTTCAGCAGCGGTCGATGTGACGAGTGTGCCCCCTAACTCAAGACCATTGCTACCATCGTGCGAGGCGATGTTTATGTTAATACTACCGTCCTTAAACACAACTTCGTCAGAACCAATCGTAATCATATCAGTAACACTTGCACCACCGAATGTAACATCGTCCGGACCAAGAAAGGTCGTACCTTGGACTTTGCCAGCACCGCTGTAGATTACAGCCTTGCTATTAACAACACTACCAGCGGTAGCAGTATCGAGCAAGTTAAGCTCAGCAGCCGTAGCAGTAACCAAAGCGCCAGCAAGCTTGAGACCAATCGACGAATCCGGATCTGCGCAGGAAAGATCTAAACTACCCGAACCATCATAAGTAAGACACGCATTAGCAGCCGTTGAACCATTCTGATTAAACTGAACCTGAGTGTCGGATCCGGCTGGGGATGCTGTGGCTGTGATGTTTGAGAGGCCCGAACCATCGCCCCAAAAGCTAGATCCGGAGATCTGAGCGGACGATGAAAGTACACCAGTTGCCGTTATTGCAGCTACACTAGAAATCGAACCAAAACTGGATGCACCAGTAGAAGTGATCGCACCACAACCAACTGTACCGAGTGTAGCAATATTCTTGCTGCCGTCAAGGACAACAGCCTTACTTGCAGCGGCCGTGCCGGCGGTCGTATCAACATAGTTGAGTTCAGCAGTTGTGGCTGTAACTCCATCAAGCTTGTTGAGTTCCGACGCATCAGCCGTAACTAAAGTACTTCCCAATTTAAGACCGTAAGATGCACCATCGGCATCCGACAAGTCTAGAGTGCCACGTGCGACCGAAGCCGCCGAATTAGCCGTACCTAACGAGACTTTTGAGCCTGTTAGATTCGTTTCTATATTAAGAGAGCCGCTGTAGACAGCGTCTCCATATTGAAATTTATAAGCCATATTTTTATTTCCTCCTATTATATGACAAAGTGTGTGAAAAATTGAAAATTCTAATCACAAACTTGGAGGAGTAAAGAAGTCAAAATTTATACCCACATACACTTTATGTACCAATTAGTCATGGAAGATCTAAAAGACCCAACTATTCTGGTATTAATAAATGTACCAATTAGTACCATCAGAATACAATAAGAGCGCGCCGTAAGGAGATTCTATTGGTATAATGGGAGAGCCGTCGATGGTCTGGGATGCAGACGGAGTCAGGGTGATAGGATTCGCCGACGAAGCCGTGCCGCTTTCATCCTTTACAACAACCACCTGGCCGATGGAAAAAGAGGTTGCATCAAACTCAATAGACACAGGGACCGACGTCACCCCTAAAATATAATCCGTAATGGATGCGGTGTAATTTGATGCAACGGCCGTTCTTTTGTGAACCAAACCTCCCGAAAGATGAGAGGATCCAGCAGCTGTCAAAAGATGAGAAGGGGTCGCTGTACCGATTCCCACCATATCATTTGCAGCATCTGTTCTTATAAGGTTTGCCGACCCGGATCCTTGAACTTGAAAATCAATATCGTTCGCGCCATTATTGACTGCAATGATGTCTGAAGTATTTTCATCTAATGTGAGGAACGTCAGACCACCAGCCACAAAGTCGATTTGGTCGGTCCTAAATCTAATGTAGGTGTCATCATCATCTTTATGATAAATGTATTCAGCAAGCCCAATATCGCCGTCGACGTCCAGTTCCCAACTAGGGCTCCCTACACCATTAATTCCCACCCTACCGGTGGATGCATCGGTCTTGAATAGCGGGTTGCCTCCGTTGGAGCCGTTGCCCTTGACAATAAAGTCAACATTGTTACTACCATCATTGATTGTAACATCGTGTGGAGCAGTACCAGCATCGTTTAAATCTATGTATGATATACCACCAATATTAAATCTAAGTCTATCATTTGTAAAATTAAGATAAGTGTTAGCATCACCATTATGATAAATGTATTGGTCAACTCCGATGTCGCCTGCTACGTCAAGAGTATAGTCGGGGGATGTGGTGCCGATGCCGACGCGGCCAGAACCAGTTGCGAATAAAACATTTCCAGCTGTCGCACCATCAACTCGGAATAGGACCTTGTCGTCAGAGGAAGAAACGTGCAAAAGAGCAGATGGGGTGGTATTGTTTCCCAAACCGACGCCTAGCTTATTCCCATATCCAATGTTTACTCTGTCATCGTCTTCGTCTAAGAGAAGCATTTGATTGGAGCCAACAACGAATCTTAGTCTGTCAGCACTATCTGTTTCAATCCAAGTTCCTTTATCTGATTCAAAATATATTCGCTGGTCTTGATCTAACACCACATCACCACTTGCTGTCATACTTGAAACTGAGATGTCGCCGCCGACTGTTAGGGCGCTACTTCCAGTAGCAAAGGATAGGGCAGCGCTGCCGCTGATACCACCCGAACCGGTTTGGAACTGAAGTGATCCTACAGGACCTTGAGCATTGGCAGATCCTCCGCCACTAGTGATACCGGTCAGATTAGATCCATCGCCATAGAAGGCCGAAGCGGACACATTCACCGAAGCTGTGAGGTCTCCCGTAACACTCACACTAGTCCCATTAAATGTTAGGTTTCCATTATCTTCAAGTTCTCCTGACGTTCCAACCAAAACCAGACGGGTAGCTGTAAGCCCCGATAAAGTTGCACCGGCAAAAGTAGGAGAGGCGTCGCTAGTGAGATCCTGATTAAGTGCAGAAGCTGCCTCCACTCCTACAGTATACCCTGAAACGGTGAGTGATCCTCCCTGAAGTGCTGAACCGCTGACGCCTGTCGAGCCAGAGAGCTGTGTGCCCGCAAAGGTTGTAAAACCAGAGCCGGCGCCACTAGTGATGGTCGCAGCACCATCAGTCAGACGGCGGGCCGTAACTGCGCCATCGACAGCAACAGAGGCGCCTTGAATCGTTGTGGAGCCGGAATAACTGGTGCCGCCAGAGATTGCGCCGGCGGTAATGGTTGCAGTTCCATCGGTTAAACTACCGCCGGTAATAGCCCCATCGGAAGATATAGTGCCTCCCTGTACTGCTGACCCACTTACCCCGCTCGAAGCCGAAACTCTAGTTGCAATCGCATTCCCGGTTACGGTAAGTATAGAACCATCAAATGTAAGATTTGAAGATCCTGCTAATGCCCCTCCATCGTTATACTGCACTTGGGTATCTGACCCGGCAGGTCCTGTGGTGATGCCGCTTAGATTGGAGCCATCGCCGAAGAAGGCAGACGCCGATACATTAGCAGAAGCTGAGACGTCCCCCGTGATCGAAAGCGTATTGCTGCCTGTGAGATATAAGAAATTGGCGCTGCCGCTAAACGTGCCACCGCCTGTCTGATACTGAACGGAGCCCGTCATCCCAGTAGCATTCTGTCCGGTGGCAGCAATAGTAAGACCTGCAAGGCGTCCCCCGTCAGTAAAAGTAATACCGGCGCCAGCAACCAGATAGCGGCTATTGGTTACACGTGGCTGACGCGTTAGTGTAAGGTAGTCCGCGTCAACAGGCGGATAGGGCGCCGACCTAGGTGCTGGTCGTGTGCTACCATCAACGCTGTCGACAGTTGTTTTGTCCACTGGGCGATCAACGGCAGGCATAACCTTAAAGTTGCCAGCGCGTGCTGTAATACAATCCGCGGTAATCTGAAATTTATGCTCGACCTGTCCGAAGTAATAGCGAGTATCATTGTACGTTCTTACAATTTCATAATACTCGTCGCCATATTGGATGAAGTCGCCAACACGTACATACAGATTTTGATCGTCAACAAGTCGTTTCCGATGAAAGTTAACCGTTAAGGAACTCTTATATTCATACCCATACTTCTCGTTTGTTTGTTCATTAGCAACTTCGACGTACGCGAAGACGCGGACGGGGGGCAATGACACCTTTTCGATAGCTTCCCCGTAGAGATCATTAAAATTGGAATCTTCAATGCTTATCGGATAATAAGCAATAGTTTGACCAATGACACGTTCAGCTAGTTCGTCATTAACTTGTTTTACTAGGTCACGTTCTTTTTCACCAAAGAACATGGGCGCCGGCGGCGCGGCGGGTTGGGACCATTTATTTTTAGGATCAGCCATTTATTGGCCCTCCCAAAAAGCCCTCACATTTATGTAGTAGCGCGCGCTCTTTTAAGAATACCTCGTATGCCATTTGTCGCCATAGCCCCAAGCACGGCTCCTCCTAGCCAACGCCTGACGAGCCTGACCAGTTGATATACGGCGCGCTCGGGGAGACATTAGGATTATTAATGGATTGCACAGAAATATAGGTTAACCCAGCAACAATGTCGACATTATTAGATCCTGACAAACTAATTTGACTCAGCTTTAATTCGAGAGGATGCGACGAACCTGATGCAGCCACTGTAAAAAAGTTTACGCCGCCGTCTTCCGTAACGCCGTCTGTTGAAAATCCAACCCTGCACGCCTTATCATCATTATTGATTACTTGTACCCAACGCGTAACGCTAGGGAACACGATCGACACCGCGGTCGACGCGTTAATGCTACCACTAGCAAATGGTTTTCCTGAAACCTGATAGGATCCTACGTTCTGAAGTCCTACCTTATAATTTGTAAAAATTTGTCCGGCCATTATCTCTGTCTCCGTCTAATAAATAGCACGCTACTAGCTGTTTTATCTAAACAATTTCGCATCCTTTTTCCTTTGTAGTTTTTGTTGTTCGCGAATTGCCTTCTGACGCTTCACTTTTCTCTTTACTGAGGGCTTAACAAAGTAGCCCGTTTTTTCGCGGTATATCTCTAGTACTTTCTCTTTCTTACATTTCTTAGAAAATCGTCTTATTAGCCTTTCACTCGGCTCGCCGCGGCGCAACTCTACCTTTACGTTAGTAGCCACTATTCACCTCTACTTTCTTTTAGTTCGTCCATGTGAGCGCCCCACTGCCTCCCCACTGATCCAAACAAACCACTTATATCGACACCTGCATCGTTAGGGGAAACACCTGCCAAGGGGGCGCTTTGCTGAGAGGGAGCCATCTCGGGAGGGGCTGGGGTCGTCCCCTCAAATAAATCGACGCCGCCGAAAGTGTCCCCCCCAATAGCAGCCATTAATTTATTCTTATGCTCTTTAATCTTTGTACTCTGCTCTGTGTTGAATGCATTACGACGCATGCGCTCTACCATGGGTTCCTCTTTTGGAGCAGCAGCGCCAACGATAGGAAGGGATGGCGACACCCCCTTGGTTACCTCAGATATAATGCCCGATAGTACTCCGTCCTCAAAGATTACTTCCTTAATGCATTCTTTGATAAGGGGCTTTAAAAGCTTTTTTAATTCTGTTTTTTTCATAGTATACCTGCCAATACTTTCATACGTCTCACAGTCCCCTCATCAATCTGTCCTGTGGGGAGGGGCGCTTGAATCTCTTTACCGAGTGGTGCAACGTCGATTCGTACAGGGCGCCGGCGCTCAGGCGGCTCCTCAGGCGCGATTTCGATAGGCGGAGAGGAGGGCGATAAGGTTCTTTCTACAAATCGCTTCATACGTTCGAGCGGACTAAGTTCCATTGCAGCTGCGATTTCTCGGCGCAAGATGTCCGTTAAAGTAAATAAAAATTCGGCATCTCGAGTCTCTATTAATCCTGTTACGCCGGCGGTGCGGATCAGCAAATCAATTGCCGGACCCTCGACCACCTCATCTGGAATGATATTAATGCCCAATTCATTGTCATATTTATTCAATGTGCTGACGAAACTCGCACCTGGCAAATCGGTTGCTGGCATATTCAGCCCCTGGTCGATTTTCTCTAAAGCCTCGTGGGGCAACAGCGCGGCCCCCATGGCAACTTGCGTTTCCAGATCGTTGGCGCTGGCCGCATCACGCAGGGTTGATACAACTTTCTTCACCAGTGATGCGTCGAGGGAGATCTCTGATATATTGTTGATCATTTTTTCTGCTTCGGCAAAGCTGAGATCATCAAAATCTTCTTGTGATACTAGATTTATAATAGCATATACTCTGTTGAAAAAAGCTGCCACCTCTGGATCGTCGGTGCACTTGGGAGGAAGCACTAGCGCTACCATAACAATATCCTTGAAGAGCAGGTGCACTTCAGTCCTGGCGGCGGCGCCTTCGCTCTTTGCAGCGGTTACAATATTTACTATGTCTTCGGTCAAAATTAGAACGGCTTCAAAAATAGCCATCACACACTCACGATTTTTTTCTCCCACCAAGATTTTTAACCAACGCTCAAGCTGGAACTCCTGATGGGCGCCGATGGTAGATGGAGCAGGGGGGAATGTTGCAGCTCCCTTTCCGGGGCGTAGCTGCTGTGTTTTCGGACCCAGAGCTTGCGGTACCGGCTGCTCCACTAATTTTCTCTTGGAGGTGGTCACCGTTTTAGTCTCCAACTATCGCATTTAATAAATTCAGAACCTTGTTATTCTTCATAATTTGCTCATTCATGAGCTTATTTTCACTAAGTCCCATAAAAGCACCGGGCGTTGAAGGTTCGGAAACAATGTCAAAACAAATAAGCTGGAAATCATCCTCGACGATTGTCATTCCCTGTTGTTCGCTTACGGAACCCATGCCACGAGAGGAGATACCGATCTTAACACCAGCATCAACCAACGACCGAAGAATTTGGCCAGAAGGTGTGTCAAGCACTTTGCACTTACCCATGACCGAAGGACCCTCCATCCAAATATCTATAACCATATGGGAAACGTTTGCTAAGTTAATAATAGATGAGTCAGGGTGGTCTAGTTCTCCAAGCGCGCGGTTATCCTTAACCATCTCCGTATATTTCTTAACTTCGCGTTCCATAATCTCTGCTGGGTATTTTCGCATATTACCGTTTACAGTATCTCCTTCTTGGAGCTTGCCTGTAATGAACATGGCGTTGTTTTCACGAACTGCTTTCTTCTCGTCCTCCGTCAGTAAGTCCTGACAGACGCCGCCTTCGCATAGTTCATAAAATTCTCGTAGAAGTTGTGCCATTGTTTATTCCTTTAAAGTAGTCAACTGCCTGAGCAGCAACGTCGAACTGGTTGGATCATCCATTTTTTCATGATTGCTCACCTCCTTTATGGGTCACTCGGATCCCGTAATCCTCGACCAACATACTCAAGAAGTATGAGGTTCCAGCACTAATGCAACCGCACATGAACGCTGTCATTGCACTGTCGCTAAAGCTAAATAGTTCTGTATATGGACTTATGCCCCACAGAAACACCCCAACCCAAAATCCCATGCACAGATGGCAATGGAATAAACGGCCAAAGCCCCACATTGATTTACAAGGTGGGCGGATCTTATTAAAGATGTGTCCGTGTATAATGATAAATGTCATGCCGTAAGCGGCAAGTATAAAGTGTAGTAATTCCATTAATTCTTCTTTTCTAGGTCGCGTCCGGTATTTCGATGGTGCGGCCACTGTTGTTGTCCCGTAAATAATCTTCTATTTCTGCTGTTATATCCCAATCAGGATCAATACGCTCGCCGGGGGCTTTTTTGCCGATGCTCGTGATTAAAAATTTTATAAATTCCTTTTCAACGTCCTCGTCGAGCATTTTTGCAACATGATCGTCCATATCTAATTTAGATAAATTACCCTCTGGGCGGTTGTCGTCGTCGACCTGATACATTTTCAAAATAAAGTCCGCGCTGCTGCTAGCTTTTGCAAACACCGACTTGGCGATGCTAAGACCTGGTATTTGATCAGTTAACGCCATGAAGAAAGCTTTTCTATTTTTATATTGTATTCCACAATTAAGTGTTGCCAGCAAATCTCCCCAGGTTTCAAGATCCCCTTGCGCCGACAACAGCTCTGGAAATTTTTTCTCGCAATAGTCTTGTTGAAGCGTGGCATCTATTTTATCAAATCCTTTAGCAAGTTTATCTCTAATACCCCCTAACATGCCGGTTGCCCTTTGTCTCATAGACTGCGGTGGAGCGGGAGGATCCTGTTCGAGCATGAACTCGCGCCAACCTTCCATTATGAGTTTCATCTCACTCATGGATTAATACCTATTTCTGAGTGGGTAGTAGTAATAACCGGGACGCATAGAACCCTTAGCAGAATAGTGAGGTACCTCACCATACTCTGTAGAATTGCGGTCGCTCGGCATTGAGTACATATCCTCAAGCTCTTTTTCGTACTGGTCGGCGACTTGTTCGTGGCGAGCTTCATTATCCAAATACTCAGCGATTATATAAACCGCAACCTGTAACGAATTCACTTCTTCACTAGAGTAAACCTGGGCTTCCAGAGATCTGAAGATATTACCGCCTTGAACGGATGCCCTATCGACGACACCTTTGTCTGCCAACAATTCAAAAAGCCTGTTTTGATGATCATATACGTCTTCCGTAGCCATCGACTTAGGAAAGGTAACGACCTTCATTTGGTCAGGCATCACAGCAATATCAATCTTGGAATGATCCATAATCAATAACGATCCATCAAGCGCTTTGCGTGCATTTAATTCTACCGTAGCCTGGGGGCCGCCGACTCTAATCTTAATCATTGCATTCTAGCTCCCGAACAAGCTCTTGAGTTTTCAGAATCTTTTTAAGGTCTCCATCGAAAAAATCCCGTTTCTTAAACTCGTTCAAATAATCTGTCACTTGAGCGGTCTTTTGCGAGACAAGAGGTTTAAGATCGGCTGCAGCCGCTTTACTAAGTAAGCCTTTAAGCCTGGATAATTCTTCATTGAGGTAGAGTCGTAACTCAAACCCATCATCTGCAAAGCTCGTGATGAAACGATTCAGTAGCTCTTTCTGCTCCTGGTGGAGATCTCCATACTTCTCATTATATTTTTTAATAAAAGACCCGTAAGTTAAAGTATCAATGGGTACCATGGTCTCTGGAGTATCCGAGTCTGGTGGGGTGCTCATGGTATCAATCGCTGCCTGTTCAAAAAGAACTCTCTTTTTAACTGCAGTCTTGGAACTAAAAATAGAATCCACTGATGCCAATGTTTTGAAATTGGGAACAAAATTTGACCACACGCTTTGCCCCAACCCCTTATTGATAGCTGCTATCAATTTAGACTGAGCATCAAAAATAGCCCGGTCGTCTAGGTGACTATGAGCAGCCTTTGTTTCAGCTAACAGTCTCTCTGCAAGTTTGGGTTGTATGTGGCGCGTCTTCAGTAAAACATTATAAAGATTTAATTCTGCAGCCAAAGGGGCACTTCGAGTAAAGTGCTCTTTTAAGATTCCCATGATACTCAACTTTTTTTCAGCATTCTTATCCAATATCGCTTTGGTAAGCTCTTTGGTTAAGATTTCGTATATAAACGCTGTATTTCGCTTTTTATTGTGCCTCATCTTTGTCTGCCTCTTTTTTCTCTAATTGTTCCACAAGTCTACGAACTTTCACGGTATTTTCAATTAATCGTCTTTCGCTCTTACTGTAAATAGATTCATGTCGCCGTTTCGAACCATAACCTAGTGCAGTCAGTGACATGTCCTGGTGTGGGTTGCCTATTCCAGAGCCCTTATTTTTACGATCTGTATTTAACTCCGGTCCCATGGAGGATCTTGTTTCACGTCGAAAGGGACCTCCATAAGTTCTACCGTCGCGAGGACCTCTTGCACCGTCTTCGCCGAAGACACCGTCTTCGCGTCGTGCTGGGGCAGTCAAGAGTGCAGAGTCATCCTCGCCGCCCTCAAGTTCACCACCTAGATCGCCGAGGTCTTCGCCCCCTAGATCGCCAAGGTCATCACCGCCTAGATCGCCCAAGTCACCAGTGTCTCCCAGTCCGCCCTCTTCAACAGCTGCCTGTTCAGAGACTGCTTCAAGCTCTTGTTGCCACTTCCTATCATAGAACGACTCGCGTTGGTTGCGTAGGAACTCTTCGTCCGAAAGTCCCAACACATTGCTGGCAACCCAGCGCTTGCTGTATGTACCCTCTGGTACACTGCCGGCAGTATCGAACTTAGTACGGAGATATTCTAATGTTTGTAGCTCTGCGAGACGGGATGGATTGTTCAATGAAAGATCAAAGTTAATCAGATCCTCGCCGCGGAAACCTAGAGTGTACAGATGAACCACAGCAATCTTTTGCAGCTCGTCCACAAACGGTCGCTGGAGGCGTTGCACGGTACGTGCAAAACGGATATCCTTCTGAGCAAGCGTGGTCTTATCCTCTGTGTCACCCTCTAGATTTGTTAAATACGCTTGAGGGATCTTGATAGCCGAGAACAACTTGTCACGCATATACTTCACGTCTTCAATATCATCCAATGATTTGGCGCCAGGGAGAGAAGTAATGTCAGAACCAATGCCTCCGCGCATCGGAATGAAGTAATCTTCCTCCAGGGACAGTGGATTGTAGCGAAGATCAACGCGTCCAGTAGCGGCATCAACAATAGAGTTGCGCTTCATTTCAGTTTTAACTTTATCCATGTATTGAGCCACATCCTGAGGCGGGATGTTACCCACGTCAATCTTAAAGATTCGGCGCTCTGGGGCGCGGACCACTCGATAAGCAATCATGGCATCCTCTAAAAGCACCAATTGACGCCAGATGCGGCGGGCTGGGTCAAAGACAGAAGTTCCATATGGAGCGTGTCTGTCATTGCCAAGAATGCGGAAGTGTGCGACCTGCCAATTTTCAAAGGTCATGCCGGCGCCATTCCACTGATACTGAATATAATTTGGGTTTGTGGGGTCTTGTCCTTCGAGGCGCTCTACTTCGTTGTTTGGCAATCCAATAAGTGAAGTAACTCCCAACTTCTCGTCCACATCTAAATAGAGAAACAAATCTCCATACTTACACATGGAGCGCGACCAGCCAAAAGCATTGGCTTCAATATTTAAAACATCGTAAAACAATGAATTCAAAATTGTTTTAATTTCAAGATTCATGCAAGAGACTGTTAACAACTTATCGAACTCATTTGAAGTTGTCATTTCATCCGCATAGATATCCAGCGCTGAGGCTAGCTCAGGCATGTATTCCATCTGTTCGAAATCGGTATAGCGCTCTGCTCGATTTTGATTTCTAAAGGCGGCCGATGTAAACAGATTATAATTCTGCGACATGTTGTTGTCGGAACGTCGGAACTCTTGTCCGCTCATGGAACGGAAGCGATATCGATATTTGTCTAGGTCGCCGCGGCGTTCTTGTCGTGCTAACTGAGCACGATAATTAATAATGGGTCCCGATAGAAGTCTTGTGAGTCTCCTAAATAAGGGAGCGCCGGGGTTGCGGGGGTTATTGTCTTTATTCGCCATCATTTATCCTTTTATTAAAGCTATATACTGTTCATTAAATTTCTTGGCTTCGTCAAATTGCTGGCTAGCCTTCGCGTGATCATGACCACACATGCCAGGAATAGTGGTAGATATCTCTGTTTTAGACGTAGAAATAGCCGACAGAAACTGCTTGCTATACTCAATATCTTTTTGACTTTCTACAATCACTGTATCTCTGACCCAACAACCAATCGCAAATGACATGACTAAATCATCATTATAACTTCTCATCGCCTGTGGTCTTCCTGAATGCCAAATAAACGTTTTCATTTCAGAAAGCAGCCGATTAGAGTTAATTGTAATTAGTTTGTTTCTCATAAACTCTTCCATCTTCGCCACAATGAGCGGACGGGTCTTTGAAGATGTTGTAAACCCGGGGATTACATTAGATTGCCATTGTGCGGCAACAGGATCAACATATTGATGATCGCCCTTTCTAGAATGATATAGATTAGGATACCCTTTATCAATCAATTTTTTAAGTACTGCGTATCCTATGTTGTTGTTTTCTATCACCAACATGGGATTTCCATACTCAGCAGCAACATTATACAATATGTCAGCAAAGTCATCGGGCGTCGGTTTGCCCACATACTCGGCTACTACTTCCATTGTTTCTAAGTCAAAAACATGGAAAGCACTGTTATCTTTACCATCGCCGCGGGCAACATCCGCAACAATCAGGTGAGTCTTCATCTCATCATATTTTTTCCAAATCCAATAATTTCTATCAAACCCTGTGCGGTATTCGGGTGCAGTCGCTCTTTCTAAATACCACTGAATATCATCTGGGTGAATCACCGTCTCGCCCGATACATTAAAGTTACATTCAAGCTCTTGCGCGATTTGACGCTTAGACATGTTCCGAGTTTCTTTATCAAACCATTTCTTATCACGATCCGGATGGACGTCCCACAATAGGGTCGTCATATAGAAATCATTGGTGCCGGCTTCTGCCTCGACACAGTTCTGGTGGAACCAGTTGCCCACACCATTGGGCGTTGATAACGCGATGCAACGACCACCAGTTGATAGGGTGGGGTACAGAGCAGTCCACAACTCATCCAGTTTTTCAACGTGGGCGGCCTCATCAATTACCAACAAAGACAAAGCCTCAGAACGACCAGCGTCGCCAGATGTTGAGGAGCCCTTAATCTGAGAACCATTGGAAAGTTCAAAAGAGGTTCGGTTGTCAACGGTGATGGATGCGATTTGCATCCACTCGGGGAGGTTCTTTATAAGGGCTTTAACTTTTTTAACAAGATTGGTCGCTGTCTGAAGTTTGGTAGCCACAACAAGAATATTCTTGTCGCGGTGGAACAACATGAGCCAGCCAATATAAGACGCTGTTACTGTAGAAATTCCAAGCTGGCGCGCCTTTAGGATAATATTAAAACGATAGTCGTTAAAATCTTTCAGCAAATCTTGCTGATAATCGTACGCCTTAAACGGAATAGTACCTTTTTGAGGGTGGGAGATTCTCCCGTAATTCATCGTAAAATAGGTTGGGTCCTTGCCCGCCTTAACTATTTCTTTCAGAATCTCTTTCTTAGTAAGGGTATTCCCCATGGCATTTGTTACTTACCTTTGCGAGTATCATTCTTGGGGCGTCCCTTTGGTCCTTGTGAAAGCCAATTGCGAATTGCTTTGTCAAGCTTATCCTCAGATCCGGCTTCGACCAGGTCGACCTCTTTATTAAGTCCACCAATGCGATAATCACAGTGTGCCTGGATGTCGGTGCGATAATTCGAGATACGCTGAACTAAGATCTGATGCTCCCCCTCTTTGGTGAGTGTGACAGTATCGCCGGTGATGGCTTTGTATTCTTTCTTTAGAAACTTTACGATGTCTTGTAGTTTACTACCTACCTCATCTTCGAAGTTGTTAGCTTGCACTTCCTTGATCCGAGATTCTGCCTGATATGTAAGACGCAAGATGGGTCCATGAAACTTGACCCCAAAGCCGTCCATTACGCGACGGTCATTAATCATATGACCCTCTTCTCTACTTAAGCCAACCAAACGTGCGCGGCCGTCTGCCTGCAAAGATTCTTCGTGCGCGCCGTCGTATGCGTTCGCTGCAGCTTGATTGAGTCCTTGAATGATTTCGTATACTGTTGCCATGTTTTTATTCCTTATCCGGTCTCCAACCAGTTGCCCATCTTTCTTCTCTTCCCTCTATCCATTTTATATAGCACATAAAACAAGCTTTAAACTTACTCATGTACATATCATCGCGAGAACGAAATGAATATCGAGCACAGATAGGACAAGTCCTATTATGGTCTCTAGTAAGTAGTTTTTTATTTATTAAAAATCCGTCTTCTTCTACTTTGTCCTGGGTCTCTGACAATTTGGCGAACTTCTGTCGCTCTTCTAGAGACTGTTGGATGTATTCTTTTTCTTTGTCCTCGTCCCAAAAACGGCGAGGGTTGTTGATGGTTTCTTCACCATACTTTTGCGTTATGGCCTTTTCTAGTTTGGCGATGTAGTTGGGGTCTTTACTCATTTGAAAGTATTGGGTCGGGGGGTGCTGCAGCCTCTCGGTCGGCAGCGTTCAGATAGTCAGTCTGCGAAAAAAAGGATTCGAGCAATCCCTCGACGCTTGCCGGCATTGTCTTACGGTCGGTTTCCATCAGCCGAGCTTGTTCTTTAGCGACTATCCTATTTCGAACCTTTCCTATCTTGACGTTGGCTGCGTTTTGAATCCAGTCTGTAGGATCGGCGATCCCCTCTTCTAAGATCTGCCATTCTTGATCTTCAAACTCTAAAGTAATTGTTTTCATAATTTTTTCTCCTAAGCAACTTTTATTATATTGAGGCGAGTGTGCCAATAATTCGCATGCCCCCACACTTCTGTTGTTACAGATCCAGCCGTGTTTTGAGTGTTTATATAAGCTTGGTCATTTTGGTCCATGTTGACAAGCCATGTTCCCTGGATTGAGAAATTGGTACCGGCGACAGCAGCGACATTAAGAGCATCCGCTCCCCAGTAATTGGCTTGAAGATAGTCAGTACCGGCTGTTGATTTAGTGGTAACACAGCTGATTACTGTGGCGTCTGTTACAACCGCATTTATCAGGAGCAGATTGGCTGATATTAAATATTTACCGTCTGCCGGCGCGGTGAAGATGCCGGTGGATGTGTCATAATCCCCGCCTACATCAAAAAGGCTGCCTGGGGACGGTGTGCCCGGTGCGGTGACGGAATCAAAAATAATCTTGGTAAGAGAACTGCCTATAGCTTGATTGCTGGTTAGGACTGCGCAAACAGCGGGCTGACCACTTACAGTTAGGTCGCCGGCGATAGTCACATTGTTAGAACCATCCATCGTGATGGCAGTGCCGCCGGAGCCCTTGATGTCGTTTCCTGTTACAGTTAGGTCGCCATCTATTACAAGACTATCAAACCTTTTTTTCACGTTTGTGGTGGTTGCTGTGCTTGTTAAGGGCACAAGCGAACCCCAAGTTTGATTGGGGGTCAGTATCCAATCTGATTTGTATGGAGCTACGCCGCTGTCTCCACCGGTGGTGCCATTAGTGATTGTCGCATAACAAGTATGATTTGCCGCGGGGGCCTTCACCCACAATTCAGCAACTGAAGTATTTTGGGTTAAACTAAAATCACTGGTGTCCCAGGCTACAGATCCTTCGTCCTGTATGATATCCACTTGAAGGTGGGATCTCGACGGAGCGTAGCGATGCGCCAATATATTGCAAGTAGCTAAATACATTTCTTCAGAGCCCTCATAACCAATCAATAAAACGTTGATTGTTGCGGTTCCTATCATGAAGGTGTCTAGACTTAAGTCAGCCTCGGCTACCTTGGTCCATTCATCTACGGCACTAACATCGGTGGTTATTTCACTACCCAGAGCTGACGTTACTCCCGCGCCCAGAGTTAGGGCGCCGTCGATATCAAGATTACCATTTCCATCCAGGATCATATTGGTAGTCGCCGCAGCTGCTCCATTCGGCGTAGTCAAAAATTTCAATCTCGTCCCTTCATTTGATCCCTCAACAAAAGTCTCAGAGCACTCTGCTTTGATCACGGCGGGGGACCACGCAATGCCGATTCCATCTTCCGATGCTTGAAAAATAATATTACCAAGATCATCTCCATCCACAAGCCCGGCAGTAGTCCTTCTAAGGAACAAATCTGCGACACCTACGGTACTCTTGATGAATAAGTCTCCACCATTTACAGTTAAATCGCCAGCTAGATTCACATCATTGGTGGCATCCATTGTGATGACTGTTCCGCCAGAACCCTTAATGTCGTTTCCTGTTACGGTTAGGTCTCCATCAATTTGAAGGTCTCCTGTCTGGGATAAAGCTGCTTTCTGGGCCCACCCATTTATTCGAAACTGCAGATCGTCATTACTCTCCGCATTCCCAATGGCCCACTTGATCGACGTATTTTCACTGAATACAATATTAGCTTCGTGGCTTGCCGCGGCGTCGACTACAATATTACAATGATCCGCCGTGTTTTGGACAAAAAGAGCGCGGTCGTTTGTTAGGCCCTCGTTGCTTGTGATGATTGTTTGGTTGCCGGCGAGAGCTAAAGTTGTTCCGTCAAAAGTAAGGTTGCCCTCTCCCTTAATAGTTGTGCCGTCTGTCCACGTGGGTACTTCGTTGTTGGATGGAGTTCCGGAAACGCTGACGTCTCCGCCTGTGGCCGCAACCGTAATGTTGGTACCATCATTAGTCAAGCTAATGTTTGTGCCGGCTGTTAAAACCCTTTCAGCCGAAAGGTCTCCATCTGTCGCCAAAGTAACATATTGCGCGTCGGTTGGGGCGCCACCACCGCCTCCGGCATCTTCGAATGTTAAAGTTCCGGCGCCGTCTGTTGTGAGTACCTGATCTTCAGTACCATCAGATGTTGGAAAGGTATAGTTTCCAATAGTTAAAGAATTAAGCTTCTTCAGGGCGCCTTGAAGAAACGCGAGCAGTCGACTTCTTGATGATACCTCGGGGATGCTCACTGTGTTACGATCTCGGTCGACAATGCAAAAATCCCCAATGAAGTCAGTGTTCCAATTCCAAATCCCAGTGCCACCATAAACGGATCTTTCCCGGGCTTCTGTTTAAGAACCAATTCATGGAGTCGATCGTTTTCTGCACTCTTAAGAATCATCATTGATTCATATTTGTCTTTCCAGGAGGTGACCTCAATATCTTTATAGTCCAGCTGGAGTTCATACTTCTCTTGTTGTATGTGTAACTCATAACCAATGCGTAGGTCACACTCGGCACTTTCAAATTTCTTCTCAGTTACTATTTTGGCGGCTGCGTCCAGTGATAACAGAACACCATCAAAAGGAACAATGTCCCCTGCTTCCACTGGGACGATCGTATAGCTAGGGGAGGCCTCAGCTTCTTCGGCTAAAACTATCGTAGGGCATAATAGGGCCGCTATAAGATAAACCGCAAGTATTTTCTCAACCATCTTCCATTCCAAACGCTTTAGCCAGTTCTTTCGCTAGCTTTGCAGGATCATTATAACTCTCATCCACCAGCTTTTTAAGTTCGGCTTCTTTTTCTTTATCGAGAGTTTCGCCTCGTTTTTTGAACTCTTCTTCCAGCTGGGCCTTACGCTTAAGATGTTCTTCGAGGCGTAAATTCTTTTCGCTTATCTCGGTATCGTGGATACGCGCCAGAGTTTCCATTTCTTGTTCATGCGCCTCTCGTTTCGACTCCAACAAATCTAAAACGACACCCAGAAAAGCTCCGTTCCGAGTAAGAGCTCCCACCAAAGAAGCGCACAAAAAAAACAATCCTAAAATGATCGCCCACCAAAACTTCTTAACCCATAAATACATTTTTTTGGCTAGCAATTTTAGCTTAAGTAATGTCACTATGGGACTCCTCTGAGGCGGGCAACTGTATCAACAACTGTTTGACCGCCAATATAAACACAGGTAATTATTACCCAATCCGCTGACGCTAGGTCAGCAAACAACAACAAACAGGTTGCAGTCGCCCAGGCCATCAGTTTGCGGGAAACTAGTTTGTTCAGCCCCTTATCAAGTACATGCTTCATAATATTCATCTCCTTCCTTCTAATTAGAATGGCAAAACAATCTATGTCTAAACATCTCAAATATCAGCTAAAAAAAACCCTCAAAAAAGCTGAATTTGTGCAGGCTGATTTGGAATATCATGAACAAGTGGGAGCAGAGGCGAAGGCCCTCTTTATAGAAGAAGTAACACGTTTACTCCGGAAGCTTCCTCTCGATGTGCAGGCTAAACTTAGGCGATATCAAGATCTGCAAATTGCTGCGGAGATCGCTGCCAAAAGTGCGAACGAAAAAAAAGCCCGTGAAGATGCCGAGGCTGCGGTAGAGATAAGCGGAAGTGCGTGCACCGACTTGGTTACAACTGATTACGAGGTAGAACCCGAAAGCGACGAAGACAAGCATGCCAAAACTATCAAAATGAAAACACCAGAACTAAAAAAACTTTTCCGTCGTATTGCCGAAATAACTCATCCGGATAAAGTTCTCGCTAATGGGTTTTCTCTTCAAGAAGCCGAACGAAGTCAAAAAATCTTTAAGAAGGCCAAAACAGCTTTCGATAGAGATAACTGGTTTGTGCTCTACACTATTGCTATCGACTTGGGGATCAAGTTAGAAGAAGAAAGCGAAAGATATGTTCACTGGATCGAAGAAGATATCAAAAACACCTTGCATTCGATTGAAGTGTTAGCTAATCGGACATACTGGCATTGGTTTTCTGCCAAGGATGAAAATGGTAAAAACGCGGCGGTGCGTCATTTCTTTTTTCATATTTATAACTTTGAATATCCGGGGATCTGAATCTAGTGATTCACTCGCGCATACCCATCAGTCTTATCAATTGTAATTTCCACGTCCACGATATCTTTCAGAGATTCTAAATGAGAAATAAGGATAACAGTTTTGAAATACATTTTTATGATCTGGAGGATTCGTATAAACCCTTCCATATTTTCGGCGTCGAGGGCTGTCCCGGGCTCATCCAAAATGAAAACATTTCCCTTCGGTAATGATGAAACCGATAGAAGTGCCAGCCGAATGGCCATGGCTGCTACAGTCTTTTCGGCTCCGGAGCCCATTTCAATGGGGCGAGCGTCGTGCTTGGGGTGCTTCAGAAGAATGTCGAGCTTGCGCCCATCCTCTTGGAATGAGACATCGAACTCTACAATATTGGACAAAACCTTTGCCACCTCCGCATTAATAACAGGAAGACGCTTTTTAATAATGTCATAAGCAATCCCATTAGAATGGGTACACCGCATAAACAAATCATAAGCTGCGTATTCCTCTCGAATATTGTGTAACTCCTCTTTCTTTTCTTTGAGGGACACCACTTTTTGTTCCAAAGATCCGATGTGACGATGGTGCTGATTTATCAATTCCTCATACTCTTGGACTGCTTCTTTCGTGCCCTCTATTGTCGCTTGCACTCCGCTGCGAGATGCTAAAAGTTTTTCAATATTTTGAATGAGTTCTTTTTTATCTTCGTACAAAGCAATTTTTGCATCTGTCTCTTCTAAATCACCACGTGCGGCTTTGATTTTAGCATAAAGCTTTTCTATGGAAACTTTATTATCACGCTTTTCAATCTCGATGTTGTTCTTGTGAATAATAATATTATTATATTTATCAATGATTTCAATCATTTCGGCCGAATTGACGGAGACAACTTTAGTCTTATACTCTTTCGCTTCTTCAATCCTATCAATAATGTCTACTTCTAAAGAGGGTAACTCCACGGCGGCAAGATGTGCGTCGCGGATAAATCGACACATAGGAAAGGAATCTCCACAAGGTACCTCATCAAGTAGCTCTAACTTTTTGCTCATCACTTTATATTCATTATCCATAAGTCGGGCACGATTAACAATATCATCATACATTTGTTTAAAATCATCGTACTCATTTTTCTGCTGCAACAGGTCTTCTATATCGATAGTCGTTAGAAAATCATCATATCCCTTCAGTTTCTTGTCATAATCAGAAACTTCCTCCTTTAGCTCTACAATATTAGTAGTAGTATCATCTATTTTCTTTTCCAGTGATGTCTTATTTTCTACTAACAGTTTGATATCCAAACGTTCCGCCGGGATTGAATCAATTTGTTCTGTTAAAGACGAATATTCCAATTCAGCATCACCTAAATCTTGGCGTAGTTGCTCACATATAAGAATTTCTTTATCGAGTTCTTTATGAGCCTCATCCCTCTGCACTTCTGCGAGAGCTATGTTGTTATCGTAATTGGTCTCCCCCACTCGTCGCAGCAGCGCCTTTAGTTCTGCGGAATCCTCGTGGGCCAACTTAAACTTTCTTTCAAAGATGTCTAAATCCAAGAACTTAGCTAAGATTTCCTTTCGACGCGTCGAGCCCTCTTTGATAAAAGATAAGCTATCCAGCTGACTGGACATCGAGGTAAGAAGAAAGTCTTCCACTGTCCCAAATCGTTTGCGAATATGAGCATCTGTTTCATTCCGTGTCGTGCCATTGAGACTTATTTCCTCCCCTTCAAAAGGGCCCTTTCCGCTAAAGTCTAGATTTGTCCGGGCTTCATTTGTGACTTCGCCCTTAAGCTTTTTCACATATTTTTCAGAACTTCTTTCAATTGTATAGGTTTTGTCCCCTACCTGAAGCTCGACGAGTGCCCGGCAATCTTTCCGATTCTGGTTAATAATATTATAGTTCTTGCGCTCATTCTTTGAAGTTGTATTGAACATTGCATAAAGCAGACCATCAATAATGCTGGACTTTCCAGAGAAATTCTTCCCGAAGATCCCCACGATACCATTTAGGTTTGTAAAGTCGACACTATTGCCTTCTCCGTAGTTAAATAAATTGTCCCATTCAAATTTGTTAATGTTCCAGTTTACGTTACGAGCCACCTCTTCGGTTTCTTCGATCTTTGAATTATATTTTCGATTAAGCTCAAACACGCGCTCCAGCATTTCCTCGGTGGGCTGGTAGTCCACAAGATACTCACGAATAAGGTTTTCTTGAACTCCCTTGTCACGGAGATTCTCCACTTTGAAGCCGGCGCCGATTTCGACAGTACCACGCTCGCCGGCGGCACGATTTAGAAATGTAATGCTTTCGGGCTTGAAACGATGTTTGGCAATTTCGACAGCCTTACGCATAACGTCTAGTGGTAGATTGTTGTTGCTCACAAGTCGACAGCGGGCGCCAGGTGGAATTTTGGTGCCCCGCGGAAGGCGACCCTTTGGCGTGAGTTCGATTGTTACGAACGGTTTGGGGTTAAGTAAGACATGGTGACTCACGCGAAACTCTTCTTTATTTTCAATTTCCCAAATTAAAAATCCCTTGTCATTTGTCTCGCCATGATTCTGCTGAACCGTCGAGCCACAATACCTCACGCGACCTTCGGTATCGAGGATCTGATTTGTCTTATGAATGTCTCCAAGCAACGCATAGTCGTGACCACCAAAAATACTCACATCGTGATCTCCGTGAGTCATCACCCAGCCGGTGTCGGTCTTGACGCCAGATACAGATCCATGATAAAGTGCGATATTGATTCGTTCCGGGTCGGTCGGCATCACCCAATTATCCTCGTCAAAAACCGATAGCACGTTGAAGGCGATGTGCGGCCCTACAAGGACTTCTCCTGCATTCTTGAGCAGATGTAGGTCCGGTAGGTTCAGAGCCTTCACAATGGGCGACAGGGCGTCCTGACGGGTACTGTTCTTTAGGTTACCGTCGTGGTTCCCCAAGATGATGTAGGTTGGTGCGATTTTCGCTAGATTTGCGAAGAAGTCGGAGCAAAGCTCAACGAACTCTGGTGAAATCTGTGTCTTGGTGTGAGCGATGTCGCCGCAGTGTA
>Ga0080013_1002449_pt1 | contig 21799 bp, 36 predicted proteins | sample ETNvirenome_6_85_FD_69236 | JGI IMG/M metagenome (GOLD analysis project Ga0080013, IMG submission 69236) | Marine viral communities from the Pacific Ocean - ETNP_6_85 (SPADES assembly) (version 2) | ecosystem: Environmental > Aquatic > Marine > Oceanic | place: Pacific Ocean | collected 2013-06-19 | reverse complement strand
GATCCTGAGGCACCGAAGCTTCAGCTTCCAAGAGTTCTCCCAGCGCTACTCAGTTGCAATGGAGACTGAGCTACCGATACTACGACGGCAAGACAATACCAACAGGCAGAACTCATTTGATGACCTTGATACTCAGCAGAAAGTATTTGCTGAGATGGAGATTAAAGAGATCTTTAATCAAGCACAGCACTGCTATGAAGCACTGCTTGAAATGGGCGTGGCTAAAGAATGTGCCCGTGCTGTCTTACCACTGAACACTAAGACCAGAATGTATATGTCTGGAACCATCAGAAGCTGGCTCCACTACTGCGATCTACGTGCTTGGCACGGCACACAATGGGAGCACACACAAATTGCTCTTCAGATTATGAATATACTAAGAGATAATGTTCCTACTATCTTTGCCGCAATGTGGCCTACTGAAAATGACTGAACGCTATGATCGCTATGTAAAAGGATATGAGGTTGCTAAAAAATTTAACAATCCCATGTTTATGGCCAGTATCCAACGTGAGCTGAGGCTCATGGAAGCAGCTGGTGAAAAATCTGAACCTAAAGATCCCCCAAATGATGAAAAACCTGCTTAATATAGTGACTGTACAACGTATCAGTCAGAATGAATTTTATATGTGCAACCGTTGAACTCAAGGATTTTGTGGGAGATCCTATTACAGCCTATGGGTTGGATTATTGCGGTGCTAACGCTTATGTGCCCGGTAGTAGCGGTAACAATTCGGTTCGATTCCGACTTCTCTGTTACGAACGACAGGGGCCAAAACTCCAAAGCTTCCTTGACTGGAAACCGGGCACCCGAGCCCTTGTAACAGGCAATATTGTTTTTAATGATGACACAGCGCAGCCCCTCGATCTTATTGTCACAACGCTTGAGACTTCTATACCTCAAGACATGTACTGCAATCAGGTTGTTCTGGGGAATGCATTCTTCAGTTCAGATGAAATTAAAGAACGTAAGAACGGAATACAAGCCGTAAAGATTGGAAGCACTCTCGATAACTCGGATGTAACAACATGGTTATTTATGGAAACTCATGAATCAAGAAAGAAGAAACTCAATGACAGAATTCGGAAAGGTCGTCCAGTATGCGTCCATGGATATCTACGTGAATATCGGAAGGAAGGTGACGAAAGTCCTTACCGGGCTATCGTCGCAAATGACTTCACAACTAGAAAAGACTACGAAAGGACTGGATCAAGTCCACAATCGTCTGGAACGGCAACGGGCTATGCGGAAGTAGACCCGACGCCTGATTACTGAAGTTAAACGTGTAGGCCCTGGTTGCTTACGCCCTGACGATTAATAACACTGCCCCTGACTAAGGGGCTTTTTATTACCTAAACATTATGACAGAAACACTAATGCCTGGAACACCTGTTGACTACTCTGACTTGTCTGCAGACAAGCAGAACTTGTACATGGAAATCACTGAGATGTTCGGTGAGAAGTGGACACATGAGCAAACCCTTGACTTCATGGGGGAGCTTGATCACTACAGCATCACAACTTTAGATAACTTACTTGATGCATTCTCGTATGTTACTGATTGTCAATACACTGAGGACGGAGCTAAGGCTGAGTACGCAGAGTATTTTCACTGTGAATGTCTTGGTGAAGCTTATGCATATGAAAAGGTTGTTGTTGATTGGACAGCTACATATGATTATGCATTGAAGTTTGATACCTTCATCATCGAGTTTGATGGTGACTTCTACTTCTTCAACAGTAACTATTAACCCCACAATTGTTATATCAGATAGTTATATTTAAAGGGTCAAACCTTTATATAACAAATGACGCTAACGATTATGCCCCCTGAATTGGTGGCTGAAAAAGACAAAATTGAAACTAAAGAACCACAACCCTATTGGAAACCAAGCTCACTTAAAGATGGAGAATCAGAAGAGTTCCGACTACTCGGATGCTACGAAACAGGACACGCCGTCACTGGATGGCAGTATGCCTCTGAGGTTCTGGATGATAAATCTGGCGAGCTTCGGTTTAATGGCTTTGTCGTCACTCGTTCTCATCCTGGTTCTCCTTCAGATATTGCCCGTGAAACAGACTGGTCCAAACCTGATCGGCCCAAGATCGACGGAACTTCAGTCAAGCCACGTCGGTTCCTTGCATGGGTGGCTACTTCAGCAGCTAGAGGACGCCTAGAAGTTATGTTTATTGAACAGAAGTCTTTGCGTGAACAACTCACTGAGATCTTGCAAGAGGATGAAGACTACACTTGGACTGAGGATGGCCTTGCTAATTTCTCAATTAAGATTAGCCGTAAAGGTACTGGGCTTGAGACTACTTACTCAATACTCCCGAAGGTCCGCGCTGTTCCTGACAAAATTAAAAAGGAATGGGAGTCCCAAAAGATATCTATCTGGCTACCTAACTTTTTTGAAGGTGAAGATCCTTTCGCTGGTCGGAAGACTGGTGAAAAAGGTCTACCTGCTGGCGGAACAGACAAGCACGGGGCAACCGTGATGGCTAAGAAAATCAAACCTAAAACTAACGATAACACTGAATTCTAATGTCCGAACAACTCGCAAATCTTCCACCTGAACTTCAGGCACGCATCAACGCAATCGTCGAGCAGGCTAATGCTGCTCCACCTCAATCCGAGACACAGCATCAAGTAGCAATGGCCCCTCCAGCATCATTGGCAACACGTCCACCATCATTGATGGATCACATTGTTGCATTACGCCAGGAGGTTTCTGTCCTATCTCAACAGACACAAGCAACTGCACAAGTAACTGAAGCTGTCGGGAATGCCGTTGGACAGTTGTATCAGATGTTTTGCTCACAAACCGAAACTACAACTTATAGCTCAGAGTTTCAAGCGCAGAGGTCGGGTGTAGAGGATGACTACTGAAAAACCATATAGGATTAGCACTCCGTCTGGTTATCGTAAATATCTCTGCAGTGGACTCTATATGCCCAGTGTGACTACAGTTCTTAGTGCTACTGAGACTGCGAAGTCTAAAGCTAGCCTTGCTACTTGGATTAAAAATAATCCTGGTGGCAGCGAGGCTGCTTCTACTAGAGGTACAGCAATACATCAATGCTGCGAGAACTATCTCAGAGGTTTGCCTCCCGCTTGCCCCGAAGAATATTTACCCTTCTGGAATGGTATAGATGAATACCTTAATTGGTTTGATGTCCTTCACTGGTCAGAGCGTCCCTTAAGAAAGGATTGGTATCACCTACGTTCAGACGACAAGGTGGTATCATATGTCTGGAGCACAGAGCATTTGTATGCAGGATGTCCAGATTTAATTGGTGAGATAGGTGGAGTTAAAGTCATAGCAGACTTTAAAACAAGCAATGCCCCATACAGGAACTCGTTCCCCGACCGTGGGGATCGTATGGGGTTTGGAGGGTTCCGCAAATATACTAAATGTGCTCAGCAAATGGCAGCTTATCGGCTTGCTTTAGCTGAACGTACAGGTTTTAAATGTGATGTAGGCCTTATAATTGTCGCCACTGAGGAGACAACACAAGGTATATTTATAGACGGAGATCAAATGGATCTTCACGAAAGTAGATTCCTTAAACGGGCTCAACAATTTCACGATATGGAAGGTACTAATAATGAAGCTGAGGCTAGCAGTTCATAAGAGCTGCAAGAACAAAACTAACCCACAAAAGGTTGCCAAGGGTTGGTCCAATATCCTAGAAGATATTTCCTGGCTGGAAGGCTGGGTGAAGGCAGGTTACGGCTGGTGTTCAACTCACTTTATTGATCGCCACCGTAAGTCAGAAAATGCTAGTGGCAGTAACGTTATCGTTATTGACATTGATGGCGACACAACACTAGAGCAGTTCTGGAATACAGATACTGCTAGGAACTGGTGCGGTGCTACCTACACTTCTGCTAGTCACACCAACGAAGAGCATCGCTTCCGTGCTTTATTCCCATTGGAGATTGACTTAGCAACCATAGGTCAGCACAGAGCTGCCTATTGGCTAATTGTTGATCGTTTAGTAGCAGACCTTGGGATTGAAGCTCTTAAGGATAACTGCGGTCAAAAACCAGAGCGTCTATGGTATGGAAATACTGAAGCTGAATTTATATTCAGTGAAGGCATTGTCCCTGCATTTCTGCTACAGGATATTGATTATATAGAACCAACTGACTTTACTAAATCAGATATATCCGACAAGGATATTGAACGTTGTAAATGGCTGCTTGAGAACTTCCTGCTCCCTTCTGAGGATGGTGAATATGAGGCCCGTTACGTACCAGTCATGGCTGCGTGTGCCGCTATCGGCGAGGCGTTGTTTGACTGCTGGGTTGATTGGGTATTGCGTGGTCATCATGGGGAAAAGGAAGAGAATATTCGCCCTTACAAATGGAGAGGTCTCGGTAAACATAGTGGCCCTGCTAAACTGTATTCGCTAGCAAAGAAACAGGATGCCAACTGGACTAGTAAGTTACCAGCTAATCTAAGATTTGGTGCAGCTGGTTCGGCTGTGGGTTACACCGAAGCTGATCCAGTTGCCAGTTTCGATGAAGTCATATCCCATAGTAAAGGAGTAACGATGAATACTTCAGCAGATGAGATGCTTCCAGAGCCCGTACCTGATTCATCACAAGTCAAACGAACTAGAGGCAGACCTAAAAAGAGTAACGATGATGCTGCTAAGGAACGTGAGAATGATGTCAAACAGGTTAAAGAAATTCTTTCAGACTTAAGGAAGAATGAACTCACGGGTGCCATTGAATACACCAATGTAGATGGTAAGACTATTGCCCTTCAAGGGAATGACTTAGATCTGATGACGACTAAGCTTGCTTGTGAACACGGGATCTTTATCCCTGAACCACGAATCAAGTCAGCTATCCAATATGCAGCAGCTAAAAATAGCTACTGTCCTATCAGGAAATACCTTGATTCATGTAGTGCACATAGTAAGCCCCATCCCGATTGGGACAGGATTGGCGAAGTCTTCCTAGGCAACAAGCACCAGATTGCCACCCTCGCTATGCAGAGGATGATGATTGGAGCTGTAGCCAGGGCATTCAAGCCTGGTGTATCTATGAGCTGGCTTCCCATCCTTGTGGGTGCCCAAGGCGTAGGTAAGTCTATGTTCAGTCGCAGCCTTGTGCCTGAAACATTGTTTACAGAGATCACCATACCTCTAGAGACATTGATGAAGGAACAGTACAGACTGCATGTGGCTTGGCTACTTGAGCTTCCTGAGATTGATAATTACTTCAGTATCAGGAACATTGAGAACTTCAAGAACCTAGTTACAACTAGGTGTGATGAGGTTCGTTATCCCTATGCCTCCTTACCATCTAAACTACCACGTAGGTTTGTACTGATTGGTACAACCAACAGGAACCAGTTTCTGGTAGATAGTACAGGTAATAGACGCTTCGTACCTCTAGAGATTGCTGCTAACTTCTTAGTCCCTTGGCAGCGTCTGGTTACAGAGCGTGATTCAATGTGGGCAGCGGCGGTAAAGGCTTACCGTGAGGGTACTACCTACGAGTTTGATTCAGGAGAGATCGCAGCTATAGCTGATTACATTCAAGAATTCGGTGATCCCGATCCTTGGATGGAGAAGGTCACTCAGTTCATCAATCTTCGTAAAGAAGTCACCGCTGCACAAGTGCTGACTGAAGCACTAGACATTGATGCCCGGCAACAGAGCAGACGAGAGTCCCGCAGGGTTGCAGATGTTCTGCAAGCTATGGGATGGAGGCGACTGGTAACTTCCCGTAAGGATAAGGCTACTGGTAAGTCTAAGTCTGTACGTGTCTGGCAAAGACCTAAAGATGATCCTCTATCTGAAGAACATATTCTCAACGACTTTTAAATGAAATGCTTGCAAATGATATCAAACTCGGCCAACGTGTCGTGCTCACTTCTAATGGAATGTTTGCTCTGATTGTTGGTATGCCTGAGTACTACACCCCCAGAGCAAAGTTAGTTCGTATAAAGTATGAGAATAGTACTCGTTTTGAGTACGTTATTAATCATATGATTGAGCCGCTTCCCTTGGAATCGCAGTACCCAGCGAACGGCGGCTCTTATGTTAAACCTGAAACCTCTTTCTGACTATGGAATACAAAGTCACCATGAGCATTAACGCTGACACTCACCCACGGAAATGGCTCCTTGAATGCATTTATGACAATCTCAATGAAGGTGAAGACATCCTTGAATGGGAAATTGAACCTATGGAATTTATTGAAAATGGCTGAAGCGCAACCCAGTAAGAAACGTGGAGGTCATGTCTATGGCCGTCGTAATTTACGCATGAGTAATACAGCAGAAGAGGGTGAACTATGTATCTACGTAGGTCATTCCCTCGGAAGCTTTTCTACTCATTCCATGAGGTATGACAGTCACCAAGCCTGTGTCCGCTGCGTTGCCGCTGCCCGTGAAGGTCGGATGTCGCTTGATATTGACAAGCTCCTTAAACGTTTCCGATCCAGAGCACTTAAATTCTGGAGCCAAGTAGACATTGGCTCTCCAGATGAATGCTGGCAATGGCATGGCTGCGTCAATACTAGAACTCAGCAGCCGCAATTTGCTTGGCGTAGGCACGCCATCAGTAGTTCCACTCAGCACCACCCTCAACGTGTTGCAATGTGGTTTGCTTGGGGTGACCTAGGCTTTACAGGAGTGAAAACTACATGCGGCAACAAGTACTGCTGTAATCCTTTCCATCTCATCCCACAAAATGTAGGTGTTTTCGTAGATCACGATAGTTATATTGATAGTTTTGAACTTGCTGTGCAAATTCATACTCTCAAGCAGCAAGTTAATGAGTATGTAATGGAAGAAGCTATTAAGGAACAAGAGAAGGAAGATCAATCACAAGAGATTGATATGCGAACTGACCTGCTTCTAGATCCTGATACTCCCTTTGGTGAGAGGTTTGCAGCTGTCGTAACTGATATGCTTGAAGGTAATCACATAAGCACAGCTGAGCCTGACGATCCTGGCCTATATCGTAAGCCAGCTGAAGATGAGTCTAACGAGGATCTACCCTTCTAGTTTTATACAATAAAAAAAGACTAGCAAATTTGATCATGAACGAAAAAGAGTTACAGGCAGAAGCGCTAAAGAATCTATATGTTGATTCTTTATCTGAGAATAGTACTCAGAATGCGACCCTTAATGAAGGGGCAGACCCAGCTATTAAATCTAACGAAACTCCTGCACCTCTTCCTACCACTGGCGATGGAGGGGATACAGGTAGTAACCGTGCTCTTGGTGTATCTAAAGAGAGAATGTACTGCCTTAAGTTACATCCACATCCAGTAGGTCAATGTGCTGCTGGCCACAAATGTGTTCGACAATATATAGACGCAGCACCCCACAGACACCGCAAATAACACTTATCCTAGACAGAGACACAGATTATTATGTCAAGACGCACTGATCTACTGCAACAGCTTATCAAGTCCGAGAAGTTTGGTGAGGAAAAAGAGCAAGAGCAAAGGTTTCTAACAGCTACGGCTGAATTGATCCTTACTGACCTTGTTAATATTGCTCTCACTGGTGTGCAAAAGCATGGTGCTGGAACTTTAATACTTCACATCGATGGGAGAGATCCTAATCATGGAAGCGTCTTTGTGTCCGGTGACGATATTCAGCACGACATAGCTCAGGCTGAATCACTAGAAGATGAAGACACACTAAAGTTCCTCCGTCAACTGATGGAAGAGATTGATGAAAATGACTGGTCTACTCATGTCCTTATAACTCTTATTAGTGATGCTGGAACAAGAACTTTTAATGTCGAAGCAGGCGGGAGCCAAGAGAGCCTCCGAGCGATCGCAGCAGAATTTACAGGATAAACTAGAAGAGAAAGGGCTAAAACTTCCTTTATATCCTACGCCACAATTACTTGATCGTGCCCGACTTGTTATGGGTAGCATTGATTTTGACCCTACCTCTGATCCCGTTCAGCAAGTCCTGGTTAACGCTACTTCGATACCTTCTATAGAAGTTAATCCATTGCAAGAGCGATGGCATGGCAACTGCTGGGTGTCTCCAAAGGGTGCTGTCCGTAATTCAAGGATCTGGCTTACAAAAACTATTAATGAATACCGTAATGGTCACATCAATAGCTTTATGTTTTTCACCAGTGCATCTGAAATCCTCAGAGCTACCCCAGTGATCTGGGATTATCCAGTATGTATTCCATTTAAACGTATCAAACAGCTGCGAGCTACAGCTAATGGGTTTGAAAGTGTCTGTCCTTCTACTTGGAATGCTATTGTATATGGTCCTCCTATCGAAGCTGCTATCTCAAACATAGATAAAGTTAGCTTATTTCATAGTACTTTCAGAGATATTGGGCGCATCATCTACAGTGAATACGCTGGTGATAATTGGCAAAAAGATCTTGAATATTATGATGAACATAAGGGTAACATTTAATGTCCAAGCATATATCCAAGGAGTGTTTTTACAAACTTCCTTCAGGAGCTATGGTACATCCTTGTCGTCTCATCCACCGTGACGGCACTTTAATGTGGAAACATGCACTATTGCATCGAGACCACTTACTGACACTGCCTGAAACAGAAGCACAGGAGCAACACATAATTAAAACTGCTCAGCGTCTAGAGGAACTGAACAGCTGGTTATCCCAAGACTTAGAACCTTGGGAAGGCTTACGTATTAACACTTGGTTCAATCCTCAAGAACCTGAATTAGCAGAAGGTATATCCTGTTACTTCCATCATTCTATTTTTTCTAATCTCAAAGTTATGGAAATAATGAAGCCCCATGTTCAAGAACATGAGGCACTTGAGACTAGAAGAAGTTCACTCTTCTTCCGACGCTGCTAGCTTCTCAACCAATCGATTAAGATACCACTGTGCTTTCTTTGCATCCTGAATACAATTACCTTTCAACCACATCCGTAATAGGTACTTCAGTGCTTGTCCTTGCAACATCCCTTCAACAGGTGTGTCTGCATTCTTGATAGCATCTTCAATGACATCAATCGCTTCTGCTGAACCACCTGTGTAATGAACTGGATGATTCACTAGATCAGGAGTGCTATAGCAGTTGTTGAAGTAATCCCAGTTTTTATCTGAATAAACAAGTTCTTTGTTGTCCATTGGCTTAGCTGTTACGTCCATTGTCCATTCTTTGTCTCTATCAAAGGTGTTCTCACCACGCATCTCATCTCTCATCTCAAGGATCTTGCGAATCCTATCTCCTTTCTTTGGCTCATTGTAATTAGACATGTAGTCACATATGATTGCTTCACTACCTAATATAGAGATAAATGTATTGACATGTGACCTATGCCTAGTCCAAAAGGTGATCCAACCTACATCAAGGATAAAGAAAAATACTTTATGTCTGTTGCCAAGACAATTGCCCTAGCTTCTACTCACCCTAAGTCGCCAGGAGGATGCATCATCGTTCGTGACCGTGAAATTATCGGTGACGGACGCAGTATCTACACTGCTTCCAATGTTGAAATAGATCCAATTACTTATGCCATCGCTGCTACATCCAAGCGTGGCACTCCCACAACAGGAGCCAATGTTTACTCCACTCGTTACCCATTCTCATCATCTATCTTTCAATGCTACGTGATGGGTATCAGGAAGATCATTGTGCTTGCTCATGATTGGGAGCCTTATTACAAGGATGAATTCAGAAGAGCTGCTCGTCTAGCACGAGAGCTTTCCCTCGCTATTGAACCTTTATTTGAAGATGATGACCAACGTTTCAACTCAAAACGCTTCAGTTCTAGAACAGCTGCAGGCACACACGACGAGGATCTCTACACAGACCCAAACCATTTCACGCCCGACGACTTTGATCCACAGGATGCAGAGGAGATCCAAGATGAAGACACAACTACTGTTTGACTTAGAAAGTACAGGGCTACTCAGGCGTGGTTCAAAGATTCACTGCATAGTTATGCGTGACATGAGTAACCCTGAAGAGCCTATGATGTTTGACCCTGACCCAGAGCGTGCGGTCATTACAGGAATTAAACAATTAGAGCGTGCTGATGTACTTATCGGCCATAATATAATTGGCTTTGACGTTCCCTTAATTAAGGAGCAGTACGACTTCAACTTCAAGGGTGACCTTGTAGATACACTGGTCCTTAGTAGAATTTTCTACCCCAATATCAGTGAACGTGATTATATGCGTAAGCCGTCAGGGATGCCTCAGAAGCTCTATGGAAGACACTCTCTGGAAGCCTGGGGATACAGACTGAAGTGCTTTAAGGGCGACTTCGGTAAGCAAGGCGGGGCCTGGGAGACGTACACACCAGAGATGCTCTCATACTGCGTCACTGATACAGAAGTAACACTCAGGCTATTTGAACTTATGCAGCGGAGGATACAGGACTATGACTGAAAACTATAGGTACACAGCTGAATTTATCCACTGGTTAAATGAATGCCCCTGCAGCTGGATATGGCTACAGCACGCTGAAGATAGTATTACCTATAAATTTTTCCCTACCAAACTAGAGGAGGATGACGATGTTTCCTGATTATGTATCACTAGAGATGCAGATGGCTGAGATCATGTCACAGCAGGAGGCCAGTGGCTTTCGCTTTGATATGAGTGCAGCTGAACGTGTTCGTAGTGAACTAGCAGCAGAGGCTGACAACCTCACAGAAGAGATCGGCAAACGTTTCCTGTATGTGCCAGGTAAAGTCTTTACCCCTAGACGTCAGGATAAACATAAAGGCTATGTCTCCGGTGCGCCGATGACAAAGTTACTAGACTTCAACCCTACTAGCAGGCAGCACATTGCCTGGGTACTAACCACATTCCGTGGTGCTCGGTTTCTTAAGGTCACCGACACAGGTAAACCTAAGGTTGATGAAGCGGTGCTCTCAGAAATTAGAGACATCGCACTATCAGAAGAGAACACCAAGTTGCACGAAGAGTGCGGAATGTTTATACGTTTGCTGACATTACAGAAGTGGATGGGTCAATTAAGTGAAGGTACTAACTCCTGGTTTAATACAATTGGAGATGATGGTTGCATCCATCACTCCTGCTCATTAGCAACACAAACAGGACGTAACGCACATCGTGGTCCGAATCTAGGCCAAGTTGTAAGTGCACCCTGGGCACGTGAGCTATTCGTTCCCCATCCTGGCCACACGATGGTCGGGGCAGACCTTGAAGGCCTAGAATTGAGGTGCTTAGGGCACTACCTTTTTAGGTATGATGATGGAAATTTCGCTTCAGTTGTACTCGATGGTGATATACACCAGCAAAATGCTGATCGTGTTGGATGCACACGTAAAGAGGTCAAAACAATTTGCTACGCGTTCATCTATGGGGCCGGCGATGTGAGACTTGGCCATAGCCTCGACCCTGCACTGTCTGACGCACAAAAGAAATCTCTCGGAACGGACATTAGACGTAAGTTCCTCGACGCTATCCCAGGACTAGAGCCATTGATCCTTGCCGTTAAGGAGAAGGTGCGTGGTTCTGGAAGACTGAGAGGATTAGATGGGAGACCGATCTTCTGTACTGTTGAACACGCAGCACTTAACTATCTACTACAGTCAGCAGGTGCAATCCTCAGTAAGCGCTGGGTTGTTATAGGTCAACAAGACCTAGATGACGCAGGGTTTACCTATGATAAAGATTACACTCGCTGTGCTTACGTACACGATGAAGTCCAACTGTCAGTTATTCCTAGTGAAGCTGAACGCGTAGGCCAGTTGCTTGAACAAGCAGCGCCTAAGGCAGGTCAGTACTATAACTTTAAAGTACCGATCACAGCATCAGCAGCTACTGGAGATACCTGGGCAGCTACCCATTAAGATCATGAGTGAAGAAGAAGTACAGGATATGATTGATGGCGCCATCAGGCGTCACAATCGTAACGCTAGTATCATTAGCATCATCATTGGTTGGGTGATGCTAGCGGCATTTATGGATGGTCTACTAAGGCTACTAGGATTGATCCCACCTTTTATGGGATTAGACATCAACCTACTACCACGTATCGCAGATTTAATATGAACCAAGCAGACATTGACGCTATCAACGAGATGGCAAGTGAGGCAGGCCATCGCCTTCGTTTAGAAGAAGGATGCCTCAGTGAATATTTCCATGATGCAGACTTACCTTTGCTTGATGGGGAGAACACCTTTGAACGAGAAGAGTGTATGGATCCAACGATGCCTAGGTCTGAAAAGTCGTATGCTAAAGACGAAAAGGAACTTGAAGTTATTGTAGGGGCACAGCTACAGAATGTAGCGAAGGCTCTTAATGGTCATGTCATTTATCAGACTGTTGTTAACCAAGACGGCACCAGCTACAAGCGAATCATCATTGAGTATGAGATCAAGCATGACTAAGAGCATATAACATTGCTTCCTCGTGCTCAGTCATATTGTTCTGCTCATTAGCTGTACCTGCAGCAAAGCCACCAGTACCACCCGCTGCAAGAGCAAGGGATCCCCACAGCAATGCTTGATCTAAATCTCTACCAAGATCTGTTTTTAATGAAGTGTCTATTACAAGCTGTTGATCAGGTGTTAGTCCACTAAGGTCTTGTACATAATCCTGCTTCAATTGCTCTGGTCCTATTGGTGAACTGTATTGATTAGTATTATTGGCAGGTCTGCTAGGAGCAGGCACAGGAGCAGGAGGTGTAGGTGCTGCTGGTGCTGACTCTGGAAACATTTCAACTAATTTAGTTTCTATTTCAGGCGGAAGGTTTGTCAGCCGCGGTGCATTGCTTGCCTGTCTCCTAGGTATTTCATGTAGACCTAGAGGATAGTCAACACGAATATCTGCTCCATAGAATCTACGCATATCATCACCAATGGGTCCCATTGCTCCTACACTTGAATCTCTAGGATGGAATGCTCTTCCTCCATTGCCTGCCTGCTCTATTGCTTTGGCTCTTAGTGATTCATCTGAGAATAAATTAATGTCATATTGTTCTCCCTTACGAGCTATTGCCTCTTTTAACATTTTTATTTCATTAAGGTTATTAACTTCAGAAATCCCCATAAAGCGAGCTGCTTCCCTTACGGCGGAATCTAAGTTTAAACGTCTAGCCATTACAATCGTTGCACATATCTTCTATTTTACCGCTACAATTAAAGAGTACGTTCATCAGCATTAGCTGACGCAAGGAAGTAAGGGTAACTGAACTTCTCGTAAGATCAAAGCTGCAGATTGTCGCTGACGCTCTTAACGGTCACATCATTTACCAGACCGTTGTTAACCAAGACGGCACTAGCTACAAGCGAATCATCATTGAGTATGAGATTAAACACGACTGATATAATGAACTGCGTTAAAATTAAATTACAGGAATCTTATGGATCAACAGAAGAAACTTGTCAAACAAGCTGAATCATTAATGAAGAAGCTGTTTGATTTATCTATGGATGAAGCAATCCACGGTAATGCCGATAGGTCTAATCGACTTAACCGCATTGCTGAACTTTCTCTTAAACGATACAGCCGAAGATACTATGCGTTTAGCAAACCAAGATGAAGGCATCGTAGGCCGACTAGCTTCAGTATTAACTGGAGGCACAGTTCCTGCATCTGAAGTATTCGCATCCTATATGGATGAAAGAGACGCTTACTTACTAGACCCTCTATCAGCAGCAAGGCAGCTAGGAAGCAGTCAGCCCTACTTAAGAACCTTAATGGATCTTACAGCTCAAGAGCAAGAGAGCTTAATGCGAAAGGTTGATGCTGGTTCCGTTGAAATAGATAGAATGCTTAGAGGCTTCGGCCTTACTACTAATATGGCAGGCGTTCGTAAGCCTGTCTTTACTTACCCGCTTGCTGAAGACGCTCATCTGAAACGGAATTATGTTCCCGTTAAAACAAAAGGAGCTGACGGGAAGGGGACTATGGTTGAGTTTATTAACTTAACTCATACACCGATGATGGACTGGGATACCCCAGGCCCACATCACAATGATGCTAATGTCACGATGAGGCATCTAGGAGATATTGAGGACGCTACAAGAGCCTATGTAGATAAGCACCCGGAATCTGAACTGCGGATTTATCGTAGTCCAGGCGGCTTCCGTGCTTGGGAAATGTCAGATCAAATGGGTGTTCAAGACTTTGCACCTAGAGCTGAAGAGCTTAAAGTTGATCCTGACTATGCACGGATATCATTAGATGGTGCTAATAAAACTGTAGGAGATACAGGTATCCAAGTTGATCCTCCTGGATTCCGTTCTAGAATCTCACATAAGCCTGGTAGAGTTGATTGGGTTGCACAACCACTAATGACAATAAGTGGAACAGAAGCAATGGAAGACCCCCGTGCCCGACAACTAATACAAGTGTTACACGATGATCCTATCAAACGAGGATACTTAGATAGTGATGGAATGTCTCCTGATGCTATCAAGTTAATTGAAGCTGAATTACCTACAGCCTCTCGTGCATTACAACAAGAATTAAGAAGACGATTTAGAATCTAAACTTAAATCCAATCTTCTATTGCTAGAATAAACCTAGTGCGTTCATCAGCATAAGCTGACGCAAGTAAGCTCAAGAGAGGAGCTGAAGGAACGGGAATATTCAACCCTACTGGAGTATTCCAATGTCTACTGTTCAAGCAAAAGGACTCGTTAACGTCCGCAACAAAATGGTCCGTGCCCAGAAAGAAGCACGTGCTGCTCAACAACGTGAACTGCCTAATCAGACTACTGTAACTTTGTGTTATCGCGGTGTGCCTTACGTTCGCTGATACTTATGCCTCTCCTAATGGAGAGGTTTTTTTTATTTCCAATAACTGAACTGTCTATTGTATTATTATTGCCTCCCCTAATCAATAGATAATACGTTAAACTTAATTAACGCAAACAATAAGTTTGCTCAATATATTACTTTTATTATGATTTCTATTATCTCAAAAGCTGCAGCAGTCGTATGTGTTAGCTGCCTTGGTGCAACTTCAGTCTTCGCTGCTCCTTATGTCAATGTAGAGAACAACAGTGGTTTCTATGACAATGAATTCGGTGGTGGTTCCACTGACCTTCACCTTGGATTTGAAGCTAACCTTAGTGATTCCGTAGGTTTCTATGCTCAAGGTGGTCCTCAAATTCAGCACGTTAAAGATGCTGATTCTCAGACTGAATACTCAGGTAAGGTTGGCGCTAGTGTAGCGATCACTGATCACCTGGGAGCCTATGGTGAAGTTGCTGCTGTTACGAACAACAAAGAGTTCTCACCTGATACCTTGAATGTCGGCACCAAGCTTGGAGTTAAGTATACCTTCTGATATAACATCTACATCCCCTCCTAACGGAGGGGTTTTTTTATGTTCTATTTTAAAACCCTGGTAGATCTAAATCAATCCCAAGTCCCTGCATATTATATTCCTTATAGATATCACCAAGGCCTGAATCTGCAATACCTTCATTCTTAAGCTGATCACTGCGGCGATTCTGAGCACCTACATCACGCATACGATCCTGCTGAATATGACGACCGTGTCTCCACTCAGGACTCGTAGTACCACCAGTACCAGGTGTTGAAGTCTGGGTACGCTTCGGTGCATTTGTTTGCCACGCCTGCTGACCACGCCATGCTTTAACCTGCTTGAGAGCCTGTTGTCTATTTTTGTAGGCTCCACTCTGGTTATAATCAGAGCGGTCCCTCATGTTTAGCCTCCTTCTATCAATAGGTTTATTTCTAAGATTCACAATGTCTAATAATACCTATCGTTACTTTTATATTATAAGAAATTACTGAATACCAACTTGCTGCTTGAGTTCACTAACTGCTTTAGCGAAAGGTATCAGTGTCTTCATTGTTTTCTCAATAATCTTATCTTCTTGTACAGCAGCAACAGCTTCCAGTACCTTCACTCTCTCGTCAAGGCTTACAATTGTCTTATGATCCTCTCGAATTTTTTTACCACATCCAATTGCAACAAGTACGGCAGCCAGGGGTCCGATTACGAATTCCATATCTAGTTATTAACTAATCGTAGTCTAGCGGAAATTACATCAACATAAGGGGGTCGTCATCTAGATCATCATTCTCGTATCCTTCGTCATCTATATTCGATGGAAGATTATCATCTGCCATAGTCAATAGATCAACAAACGTTTCTTCACTTATGATTTCAGGCAGGCCGCCCTGTGTTTCTTCAATCTTAAAAATGATACCGTTTGAATGCAATGATTCCTGGATCCCATTCTTCTGCTCCATTCGAGAACGCAGCAACTTTACGGCAGTTTTCTCTAAAGCGTGACGACTCATGCGTGATACTTCATACCTCGCACGTTGTAAGGCGAACCGCTGCTCGATCGTCAAGGTGTTCATTAACTAAATCTCCATCAACATAACGTTTGTTTTGAATCCACTCTTCTATTAATTCTTTTACCACAGCATTGTAGAAGTCCTGCTGTTCATACCACTGTAGCCAATTATTAGAACCTTTTGCGTGATTACAGGATTTACATGCTGGCACTAGGTTAGAGCGTAAGTTGCTCCCGCCCTTTGATTTTGGTCTTAAATGGTCTAGTGTTGTTGCCCTTTGTTCTCTACAATAAGCACATAGCCCTCCGAATGAATAACGTATTGAATTTCGGAACTGCTTTTTAGCAGAACCTGAGGAGAGACAGTTGAGGGAATAAAGGATTTCCCCCCAACTTTCTGCGTATTTCATACAGTTGTTATTCGCAACTTACCTCAAATTCTAATGAGGGTATGAATCGTCAATGCCTGTTGCGGCTATTAGTAACTAATGCATCAAGTTTATTTTCAATACGTTCCATATGACCTTCCATACGATCAACCATAACTGCTAAGTCTTCTTTGCTTACATAAGCTTGAGCAATTCTCAATTCAATTTTATCTATACGCTTATCCAATTCAAGTATCCTACCATAGATACGATTAGTTAAAACGAAACCGCCAGTCACCATAGCAACAAGGGCACTTACTCCTGCTTCTACCATTTTAAACTCCTTATAAGCAGGTTGCTTAACTAGTTAATCACTCTCTACATTTTACTAATTTCAGAGAGGTATCTCCTGCATAGCTTCCCACTTATCTTCTAATTCAATTAGCCCATAGTGCTGTGTCATTGAGTTTGATGAATGCCCCATCAGTGCTTGTTGAATTGTAAATTCAATCTTTGCTCTCATCATGCGTGCTCTGAAGTAATGTCTCAAAGCGTGGTAGTTACCTTTACAGTAACGAGCAATCCTATGTTGTTCTGCTTTTGATGATCGTTCCATCTTCCACTTCTTCGCATAAGGCAGCCACGAAGGATGAATAGGCACCTCTCTTATGGAAGCGTCATTCTTCAAACGTCTTGCCTCTGTGTGATACAAGTCAATATAAGGGATGTCCGTTTCTATATGGATATCTCTTGACTCAAGTCCACCTAACTCTTCCAGTCGCATACCGTGTGCCCAGATTCCAAGAAAGAACGGGCAGTCATGTAGTCTTTCAAATTCCTCAAATCTTCTTGTCTTGTAGCGTCTTTTGGAAGGCTTGAGTCCAAACTTTAGTCCCTCCCATACATTGACTTCAAGTTTCCCCATGTGTTTCCCAAGCTTCCATAGTGCCTCTAGGTTTGCGATATCCTGCCTCAAAGTTCCATCGCAATGTTGATAAGGACGATTCTCTCTGAATTCCCGTGCGTCATCCACGGTGAATGTGGTGTAGTCCGCGTCCAGCAATGGCTTGGCGGAATTCAGAATTCTTATTTGGCTTGACTCTTCCCTTTTCTTAATCTTGAAACTGTATTGAATCAGGTCGTAGACGGTGTTCATGTTAGGCTCCTTGAATATAAACCACTTCACACAAAACTTTACCAGATCAGAGCCGTTAGCGGGGGTTGTTTTTTGTGAGAAGCATCCCCTAGGCTTGTTCTGTGAAAAACATCCCGAAGACCTCGAATGGGGTGATTCTGTGAGAATCATCCCGATGATCTTCAGTGCCTTGTCTACGACTGCTAAGTCTGGGTAAGCGTCTTGTGTGCTGTGGCTATGAAAAAGGTAGCACAGCACCTCGCTTTTGTCAGCTCAACCGTTTGCCGTCAGATGTTCCATCTCTGCGTGCATCAGATCACTTAAGTGTGACACCTGTGAACAGGCACCGATGATTAACCCACGCTGATTAGGCGTAAGGTCTGCTGATTCTGCGTCTTCAGATAGCACAGAAGAGATACTCCCAAGGCACATAATAATTGCCGGTAATCCCCAACGTTCTACAAGTGAATGCATCGTAGAAAGCAGGGGGTCACTCCCATTCTCTACGGCTTCCCAAAAGTCGGCACGTTCTTGCGTATCCATAAGTCACACCATTGATATCCCTATTGTAATAAACAATAGGCATCAAGCACGGGGGGGCTCTTCCTTCTTCTTATCATCCTTGTCATCGTCCTCTTTACTATTAACCCTAGTGATGCCGTAGCTAGCTAGGACAGTGGTGACTAGTGAGCTGATGAAGGCTGCATCTACATTGGATGCATATCCAAAATAGCTAGCAGTTAATACAGCTAACGCCCAAGTCAGTACCCCGGCTGGTGCCAGGTTCATAACGATATCTTTGATGATACCGTTCTTCTTATTGCCCATGATTAAAAACTGGTCAAGAACTAGATACAATTAATGTAGTCGCTTAAATTTATGTAACTACAGATGAAGTATCTCTTTCTATTATTGCTTATCCCTTCACCTGTATTGGCCCAATATGTTGCCCCAACATTTTCAACGGGCACGATGACACAAACTGTGACAGCAACTCAGACTATAACTGAAACAATTGCTATTGAGAGGGTTGGAGGAGCATTGACCACCTGGAATGGTGACAACATTAAAGCGGTGGATGCTAATGGCGCTGCTGCAGCTGTTGGAGCAACAGGAACCGTTTATCAAATCGTAGATACAGCACTACCATGGCAATTAGATACTTTGACAAGAGCAGCGGGAGTGATAGAGACAGAAGACATCTCACGCACCATAGAAACAGACACGGTTACAAATACATTATCGGTGTTTGCTCAATAGTATTAGCACTTGTTGCCCCAGTTAGGGCAGAAGATAGTACATCTGTAAGCGCTAATCCACAGGCAGCAATCTCAGGATCAGTGGCTAACCAGGCTGTACAAATTAACCAAGGTTCACTGAGCACACAGTCATTCGCTACTGGACATTATTGTAATGGCTCTGTTATCAGCTTTACCCCTTACTTAATGCGTACCGAAAGTATGGCATCTAGCTTTAGCAGTAGTAATAACTTCGGAGCACAGGTGAGTTTATCTATGCCCCTGGACGGTGGCTCAGTAGAGATGTGTAAGGCGCTTGCTAGAAGGAAGCTTGAAAAAGAGCGATTGGACTATGAGCTAGTCCGTGTTAAGGAATGCATTAACATCTATAAGCAAGGATTTGCCTTTCACCCTGATTCGACTTTTGCTGTCATCTGTGCAGATGTAATTCCACTAGCGAACGCGCCTACTCCTTAGCAATTGCTTTCCTTTTATTCTCCAACCGTTGCCTGGACCAGGTAGGCAGGGTCTTGCCCTTAGCTTTGGCGATTTTCTTCAGCACAGTTTTGATGACTGGATTAAGTATCTTGACCACCTGTTTGAACATCGCAGTTGCCGCAAGGGTTCCACCCACTGATGCAACGGCAGCGATACTGGCGGTAGTGCCTGCTGTTACAAGGATCTCCTTAGGCGGCACTGGTATTTCAATACCTACTACAGGCACTTGAATTGTATTGAAGATGCCTTCAGGTAAATCTATCGGCGGCGCTTTAACTGGAGCCGGGGTGTTCAACTCCTTCTCCTCTTCAGGCTCCTCTTTCTCCTTAGTTCTAGTCGGAGCTACATCAGGCACGTCTTCACGATAAACAGGAATAGGCACCCACGTCGGTGGTGTGAAGTTAGGTAGCTTCAGATCGATACTAGGCACTCGTAAGTCTGTTGGTGCAGGTATTGGTATAGGTACTAGGGGTATCATCCGTTCATTACAGCTATGGGCTGTGAACTAAACGCTGAATCGTTGAAGGCGATGGCAGTAGCTAGCTGATTAAGATCAGCCGGCCTTAAGTGCTTCCACTTCAGCCTGAAGTTCAGCAATAGCACCAAGCATCTTCATCACCAGGGCATCTGAAGAATAACCTTTGTAGCTATCATCCACCTGTTCGTAGGTTGCTTCCTGTGCTTCACGCAGGGTGTTACCTTGAGGACCCTTCAGTTCTGTAACGGCTGGCGTAAGCTCTGCTCCATTCTTGGTGCGAGCAATTGTTTTAATCAAGCTGGGGCAGACGGCTTCCACATCTTGAGCAACCAGTCCAAGCTGTCTTTGAGCACGAATGTCATCACTCACAGGAGCATCATCATTCCAGTCATAGTTCTTAAGCATTCCACCAAGGGTAACGACATCAGCTAACTGTGAATTAGCAGCGGTGATGTTCTCTTTGAACCGTGCGTCTGAAGTTCCAACAGTTGTTCCATTGATCTGTCCCGCAAAAGTGGCTGTTCCATTGGCTTGTATGGTGCTAGTAGGAGATCCTCCGCCCGTTGTCCAGCCTTTCCAATTGTTACCGCTACCACTGGCTTGCGAAACTTCTATCGCGCCACCAGGGTAGATTTGAACTCCATCACCTGCACCGCCACCACCATTTCCACCTGAAGTTATGACTCCTGAGCCAGTGATTGAAGATGTGGGATTGCTTCCACTTGAAATTCTATAAGCTTTCCAAACCTTGTCATCTGCATCGCTGTCCATGGTGACATATACCGCTCCATAAGCTGATAGCAGAGTTCCTACAGAACCTCCGGAAGTGGGGTCTCCTCCATTTACGACAGTCTGAATGTTCCCCGCGAAAGTGGCTGATCCATCTGCATTGATTCTGGAAGTCGGATCTACTACACCTTGCGTGTATCCATTCCAAACAGGATTCCCCGTTCCGCCACTAGTTGCTCTTGTTGCTTGAATGATACCGTGTGGGTGCATCTTTGCACCAATAGCGTTACCCTCATCTGGATCACCACCACATTGAATACCACCCGAACCTGTTATGGTTACGGTTGGAGCTTGAGTGCCTACTGAATTAATCTGTAAAGCAGCAGTGTTTGCCGCACTTGTGATCTGTACGTTGCCATCAGAAGCAAAGACTTTGAAGCCTTTATTAATGCCGTTGGCTGGATTAAGCCCAGCTTGAATATCATCCGCGAATTCGGCTGATCCAGTATTGGTTACCTTGAACACTTCATTGACAAATTCAGTATCACTAGCACCATAGAATAGATTGCTATTATCATCACCGCCACCAGCTTGTATGTTCCGACTGCTGAGTGCTTCTTTAGATGTAACATAGCCCTCGAAAGTGGCTGATCCTCCTACTGTAAAGACTATATTATCACGCCATCCAGGCAGACCAGTTGTAGGATCAACTAAACCCGCCTTATATTGTCTACCTGAAAATATTCTTTCTGTATCAACAGTTGTAGTCATCGCTGCAGCGATGATACCTAGACCATCGTTTGCAGTAGTAGTAGAACCGCTTTTAAGCGTAGCCCAGCTTTGATTAGCTGCTTGAAAACCAGTAGTTACCGAATTCGAGAAGTCGGCTGATCCATTTGTATCGAAATTTATTTCACCACTCGCAAAAGTGGCTGCTCCATTACTATTCAAAATAATATTATCGCTACCAGAACCTATGCCTACATTATCTCCATCATTAATAGGTGAAATAGTTCCACTATCATATTTCCAATAATCATCAAAGGATCCTGAACCTACCAGCTTGACGATATTATCACCACTATCTTTGATGAACAGTGAAGGGT
>Ga0080013_1002447_pt1 | contig 21817 bp, 29 predicted proteins | sample ETNvirenome_6_85_FD_69236 | JGI IMG/M metagenome (GOLD analysis project Ga0080013, IMG submission 69236) | Marine viral communities from the Pacific Ocean - ETNP_6_85 (SPADES assembly) (version 2) | ecosystem: Environmental > Aquatic > Marine > Oceanic | place: Pacific Ocean | collected 2013-06-19 | reverse complement strand
AGTCACATCCAACGCAACCGTTGGGGAAGTCTGATTAATACCCACACGATTATTGCCGGAATCAATCTTTAAAATATCAGGGGCCAAAGAGGCGCCATAAGCTAACCACTTCTCTCCATCCCAAGACCATTGCTTACCGCTAACAGTATGGATATCCCCACTTGAGGGTGAATTTGGAAAATCTATTGCCATCGTGCCTCCATTATATCACTTATTGGTTTATTCTACCTCAACCCACGAGGTTGTATCTTCATCCCAGAAGAGAAACGGTGTTGACCTAGCTCCTGCTCCGCCTTCCTCGCCCGGATGGGCGACCGGCGGTTCCCAGCGCCCCAGTTCTTCGTTCCATGTAACCCACGATGCGAACGGAGTATCTGGCTTAACCCACGCCAGCGTGTCTTCATCCCATACATATCCAAGAACATAAGCACTGGGCGCTTCCCATTCCGCAGTTATCGTATTCAAAGTCCAAGATGGGTACGGTTTTGGTGCATGAAATATGTCGTTTGACGGATCGTAGGTAAACCCGATCCCGGCGTCCCTGCCCCTCAAAGCGGTTCCACCATCCTCGTTGCCGTCTTCTCCGTGGTGCTTGCCGTCCCATGTCCACATGGATGTCTGCACCCAAGTTCCCGAATCAGGAAAGAGATCGTTCAGGAAATCAATACCGCGTTGTTCAACTTCCACATCATCAATAGTTGTTATCTCGTTGCCAACGATGATGACTTGAAGAACGATGTTGCTTTCGTCTAGTTCAGCGAAGCGTGCCATGTCGTCTCCTACGGCGTCGGGAATCGGATGACTACAGCACCCGATCCGCCCGCTGCTCCGCTAAAAGGTCCACCGTAACCATTGACATAAAGACTGCCCGCACCGCTACCACCACTGCTGTTCGCCGCTGGAGTAGAAACATTCGCCTGACTTGTTACACCATCGGTTCCTGTAGTGCCACCACCGTCACCTTTGTCAAGCCCAGATCCCTGTCCACCGCCACCACCACCGTAGGAGATGGCGGAACCGGTGTACGAGTTCGATTGGTCAGTGCCCCCATCACCTGCTTTCCAATCAGTACCGCTCGGATCACCACCGTTGGTTGCATCGCCACCCATACCGCCACCGCCACCGCCCCAGTGGTAGTTGGCGCTATAACCGTAACTGTTGCCGCCATCGCCGCCCTGCGAACCAGTACCGCCGCTCCTAGAAGAAGTGGTACTCACACCGCCAGCGCCACCTCCACAACCGGCGTTTTCTCCGTTGGCGTTGTAACTTCCATGTCCGCCACCCTGACCGGTGTAAGTCGAACCGCCGCTCACAGCAAACATGCTGTTGCTGCCCTTACTTCCATTCACGGCAATAGAAGTGCCCGGACTGGCCCCACCAGCACCAACAGTCGCAACATGGGTTCCAATTCCCACAGTCACCCCCGTCGTTGTCAAAGCACCTCCGCCGCCACCGCCACCGGCACCACCGTAAGGACCGTAATATATGCCGCTAGCCTTAGCGCCCGAACCGCCACCGGCACTCACAAAAATATCAGCAGTAGCGGAAGCATTACTAACAACGAAGTTTCCAGTCGAAGTCCACTTGACCCAAGTGTTGCCACCGTCCGTACCCGTGGTGTACGTCCCAGTAGCCGTCCAAGCCATCGCAGCGGCTGTCGTGATGTTTGGCTCATTGCCGTAAGAACCAGCACCAGCAGCGTTGATTGCTGCAACCCGGAACCAATACTGAGTAGCCAACGACAGACTAGAAGCAGTATAAGTCGTCGCGGTGCTACCGGTATCAGCAGTGGCATTCGACCACGATGACCCGTTGGTTGAGTACTGAACTTTGTATCCGGTAATAGCAGCACCGTTGGTCGATCCCGGTGCCGACCATGACAGGTTGACTTGTGTTTGAGGATCAGAACCAGCCGCCAGTGACAGGGTTCCCGGCGTACCCGGCACACCCCGTGGTGTCTTAGAGGCAGTTACTGCGGACGGTGCCTCGCCTTCCCCCACACCGTTGATGGCAGTGATGCGGAAGGTATGAGCCGTTCCGTTTGTAAGACCAGTAACGGTATAAGAAGTAGCAGTACTTCCGGTATCAGATGTTACCGTAGACCAAGAACCATCATTCTTTTCTACCTTGTATCCAGTGATGTCTGAACCATTTGTATTCCCTTCAGTCCATGCCAGGGCAACCTCTTGATCGCCCTCTGTTGGTGTTACATCAGTAGGAGCAGCGGGATACCAGCCTGGGGTACCAAATTTACCAGAGGCCCAATCGGCAACCTGGCTAGAGGGGAAGAATCTTCCATCAAATCGAGGCATGATGTTTCCTCATCAGAACATCTGCCCAGCAAGAATAATATTCTCGTCATCTGCAGCGGCAGTAAGTTCAGTTTGAACGTAAGCTGTCGTAGCAATCTGAGTCGTATTGGTATCTGCTGCAGCAGTAGGAGCAGCGGGAACACCAGTTAAAGTTGGAGAAGCAAGTGGGGCATAAGTTGACAAATCAGAAGTAAGAACAACCGTCCCAGTTGCATTCGGCAAAGTAATTGTACGATCAGCAGTAGGATCAACAACAGTTAAAGTTGTTTCATGCGCATCAGCAGTCGCACCCTCAAAGACAACAACAGCCCCTACAGCAGAACTAGACGTAGTACCAGTGGCCTTCCACTTCTCCCCGTCCCACTGCCACACACGATCAGCAACCTGATGTATGTCACCTTCATTCGGGCTACTAGGAAAATTAATCGCCATTACGACGCACCCCCATCAAGAGCAGTTATCCCACCATAATTGGTACCAGAAACTCCACCATCAATATTAACATTGATACCACTTACCGAATGGCCAAGCTCAACCCACTGGGAGCTACTGCCATCATTATAATAAATATAAGCACCACCACTATCGGACTCAAACCAGATATCCCCAGCAGCGCTAGCGCTCGCAGCCGGAATAGCGTCACCAACCTTAAAAGACTGGCCATCACTAGCGTGACCAATCTCAACCCAGGCGCTATCATAATAAATAAACGTTTTACCTGTATCCGACTCATACCAGATATCGTTTGCTGCCGGAGAACCCGGAGGCGTATCAGCAGCCTGGAAAGACTGACCGTCAGAAGCGTGACCTACCTCAGCCCACGTACTGTCATAGCGGATGAAAAGTTTACCCGTATCAGACTCGTACCAGAAGTCTCCCTCTGTATAACTCGTAGGAGCATCATCACTTGCTGTAAACTTCGATGTACTAGACTTAAGCTCCCAATAGGTTCCGTTCCAGAACCAAGTCATATTTCCCTGAGATACCTCATCATTGGTAGATGGAGATGCGGGAAAATCAATAGCCATTACACGCCACCACCATCAAAGGAAGAAATCCCAGTATAGTTACTACTAGGAGTTCCGCCATCCACATTTACCGCATACTCAACCACAGTAGAATCTGCAGCATGACCAACCTCCACCCACTGTGAAGTGTTAGCATCCTGATAGTACACAAGGGTGTTACCAGTATCAGACTCATACCACATGTCCCCAGCATCGGGACTAGACGGAGCCGTATCAGAAACGCTTATACTAGCGCCACTACTAACCTGTTGCCAAGTAGAACTTGACCTATAATAAAAAGCATCATTAGTAGTATCAATAGCAATAGCACCATCAGCAATAGTGGCAGAAGGCGCTCCACTAGTAGTGCTAGTAATCAGGCCGGCTGCCGCCTGCAAGGCATCATCAGTCTTTAATGTGTTTGCAGCAGAACGATACAAGGTAACATCACCTGAACCGCTACCAGCGCCCCAAGTCAACTTACCACCAGCGTCTATTGATAAACGGGCAGCTGAGTCGCCAGCAACTTTCGTCCTAAGAGCTTCAGACGCCGCAGATGCTGCGTCGTCAATTGATATAGATGTCTTGAAAGATTTAGCCACGACCTCAACCGTCCCGTTATATTATAGCAGATCGCCCTCAAGTGATCCGCCAGTTTATGTTATTTTTTAGCCAACCACTACGGCTCGATAGTCCGTTCCGTTGGCTGGTGCAGTAGCGAACGTAACCGTTACCGCACTAGTAGTAGTATGCTCAATATCAACCTCAACTTCTGCATATGGAGAAGCTGAAGCATACACCGTCACCTGTACATCTCGTGAACTCAGGCTGTGTGTAACAGTGAAGGCAGCAGCGCTGCCATCTCCGGTTAGAGTAGCTGAAACTTTCTTAAAGTCAGCACTCAAAACACCGCTTGTAAGGGTAAGCCCGTCACCAGCAACACTGGAAGCAATTGACAATCCGCTTGAATCGACTGCCAAACCAGAATTGGTGATAAGATCGACGGACAATTCGCCGCCACTCTTATTAAGACCATCACCGGCAGTAACCTGCGCGGAACCAGAGAACTGAGTCCACGTAATCGAAGTAGAACCCAATGTAATCGGGTCATTCGTTGTGATTACCCACTGTGTGTCAGCGCCTACTGTACCTTCATTCACCCAAACAAAGGCACCGCCAATCGCCTCACTAGAAGCGTCCATGTCGGCTGCCCGACTAGCCGCTCCCGAAGCTACTGCGACATAGATACCATTCTCAGTAGCAGTTGACTGATTCTTCAAAAGGACACGATCACCAGTGGCAATAGTCACACCATCAACAGTGTCGCCATTTTCAAGACCATCAGCAACCGCAACATTCGCAGTGCTCGCCACACGAACAGGATCTTTAACATTCAAACCCTGCTTAGTGGCATCAACATAAGCCTTAGTTGCAGCATCCGTATCAGCACTTGGACTGCCAACACTGACAATTCTCTGAGAGTTGGCGGAAACCGAACCAGTTGGTGCTGCCATCTGATCCAAACGACTCGTTTGGACCTGAGTATCGAAGTCAGAGACTGTGCTTGCAGCCTGTGTTCCTGTGTGGTTGGCCCTAGCTAGATAATGCGAGCCTTCCTGAGCGTCAAGCTTGTCTGCATCTAGACTAGAGCCTGAGCCGTCTACCGTTAGGAGAAGAGTCAGTATTTCAGAGGCAGTTTGGTCTGCGGTGGCACTAGTCTCGATACCGAGAATAGTGAGCACCTGTGCCGGCGTCTTAGGTTGTGGAGTATTATCGCTTGTTGCATACAAGAAAGTTGTAGCATCAAAATCAGTCTCCATAACCGCACCAGCGGCGTTGACGTTTGTCGCATCTGTTACATCTGCTGCAGATTCGATAGCATCTAGCTTCGTTTCATCAGCCGCAGTGAATCTATTGACAATCTCCCATGCTGAATTTGCCCGCAAGTAAAGTTTGTCATCGTCAGTATCATAATAGATCTGACCGTCACTTGGAGCCGAGGGTGCAGTACTTAGATTCTGCACCACAGCATTTCTTAATTCATTCTTATTAAGGTCAATATATGACTCTATGTCAATAGGGACCAAAAACTTTTTAGCCATTGTATTTCCTCCTAGACTATAACGGCCTTACCGGCAAAAGCATTATCAAATGTTGCTACTAATTGATTTGTGGAATTATGTCTAATGTCTCCAATAACATGATTCCCAGCAGAATCAATAATATCTACTGTCGGATATCGACCTTGGTTGTGGGTTATCGTCCACGTTGCACTCGCTGAACTCTGATCATGAACTACAGTGGTATTAGGACCAGAGGCACCAGTGGCGCCAGCGGGGCCAGCAGGTCCTTGCGGACCCGTTGCAGTCTCTGTTAAAACTATAGTTGGATCTCCCTCTACTGTTAAAGTATTAAGCGCATCCGTTTCAACAACATCTGTCACTATCTAGTCACCTCCGGTGTAATGCTTACTGTGCCTTGAACTAACCTTGTAACCACCCCACCTGAAGTTATGATTTCTAAATCATAGACACCAGTATCGGGAGCAGTCAAAGCAGTAGTTACAGACGATGCGATAGTAATAACGATTTCACCAGTCGCATTTAAAGTTATATCTCCAGCACCGCTAGTCAAATCAACTAACGCAGCCGGAGAATCGTAAGTATTACGAATTTGCATTCGGCCAGAATGAGTACTCAAATCTACTACGCTACCGCCAGATTTATATGTAAACGTTCTTTGAAATGTTTCGCCTTGATTTACGATCAAATTGTAATTAAAAGCCATACCCTGATTATACCACCGTAACGTTTTTTTACCAAAGGCTAGTCAAGTGTAATATCAAGATCATTCGCAGCAATAGTAAACGTGTCCCCTGATGCAGCAACTACTGAAGAAGACAGCGCTCCATGAAACAGGAGATTGCCTCCAGCAGAAGCATCAAAGACCCCAATGTGCGTCACAGTAACAGCAGGCATGCTGCTAAAGGACACGCTAGACGAGTTGGACACCGCACCGCCAGAAGCTGCACCAAAAGTTACCGCTTGCCTAGTGGCCGCGACCTCAGCGCCTCCAGAACCAGCATCAGTCGGACTACCAACATACAACGCCAAATACACCGTTGCTACCGGCGCATACGATGTGTTCCTCAATGCATGATCAAGGAGCTTGTTTTCTAAATAATTAGATAACCCCGACATGATTTTTCCGACTACCTACTCGCCGTAGTGTTCTTTAACCTGTTTCTGAGTAGCCGCTTCAAACTGAGTTGTATCCAAAAGTTGCTTTGCCACAACGGCGGACACAAGTTGATACGGATGGTCCCTAGTGAACTCAACCGTCCCAACAGAGTATCCATATCCATGACGCATGAATAGCATCTGTTCACCCGACGGTGCTGCAGCCTTTTTGGCTGCAGCCTTTTTGGCGGGTGCCTTTTTGGCGGGTGCCGCTTCGACCTCTGCATTCTTCAAATCTTCAGTTGTAACTGTACTTTTATTATCAGCCATAATGAACATCTTACCATACATCATTATCAAACGCAACAATAGAACACCCCCAGGAGGCATCGAAGCGACCCGGGGGCGTCTGGTGGTGGTTTGAATTTAAAACCGTATTCTATTTAACAGTTACAATCAGGTACGGAGCTTGGTATCCTTGCAGATAACGTAAGCTGCAGCGTTCTCAATGTTCTGAGCAACCCTATTGAACTGCGTATATTCAATCGTGTCCTTCTTCGGCTTGAACTCACGGTAAACCGTGATCTCGCGCTGAATACCAACAATATGATTGTTGGGGAAGGTCAGAATGATGTAGCCGTGGTTGCCAGTGGCACCACTATAACTACCAGCCACTGTCTCCGGCATGAGCGGAACCTCAACTAGAGGAATACCAAACGGAGCAAGCCCCGACGAACCGGGACCCCCGTTAGGCGCACCCGGGTTAGTGTAGAGCCTGTCACCCATAGTAGAACCGGGCGAAGGCGCACCAGCAGTAGCCTCAGTAGCAGAGTTCGGGTTCTGCAGCGTGTAGATTGTATCCTGCACAATACCCGGCCCACTGAAATACCGCAACTCGTTACGACGCTGCAGGTACTTGTTCGGCATCTTACGCAAAATTGCGTCATACACCGCACGACTAATATTGGTTTCAGTAGCATGTGTAACACCATTAGCAGTACCAAGCTTAACAAAGCCGTCCTGCGCCTTAAGCAGCGCATTGCTGCTTGTGGTATCACCATTAATTAGAAGGTCATCCATATCGTTCGACGTCTGACGCGCCATAACCTGAGCGATATGATCCTCCAAGGAGTCACCAGCAATGTTGTCCTCAAGGGACTCAGTGCTGACCTCCCAATCCAACCGGAGCTTAACTGTCGTTAAAGCGACCTTAGCAAAGGTCACGGCAGCGTTTGCGCCAGTATCGGTAGCCTCAGTTGCCTTTGCAAGCAACCGCGTTCCAACCGACAGCTTATCGATTTCCAATGACGGGTTGTTCATGCGAACGACCCTAGACTGTTGCATAAGAACAGACTGATCGATAACGAAGTCAAGGAAACGGTTAGCCTGAGCGGGCTTTAAAATACCGCCAGAGGCATTGCCGACAACAGAGGTAGTAACCTCGTTTGCTTTTTGAAGTAGTTCTTCGTTAGCCATTTATAATTTCCTCCTAAGACTCGTATCCAAGAGACTTAATCAAGTCCTGAGGGAGAAAAAGGTTTCCCCAAAATGACTCGGGGGCACTTTTCTCAGCAGCCTTAGCGACTACATCCTCTTCTTCGTCTGTCTCATCAACACTCTTTTTAATTGCACCAGCGTTCTCAACGGTTTCAACACGAGTGTTGATCACATCAAGACTATCGGTGACTGACTTTGTTGACTCATCAACCTTAGCTGTGAGTTCATCCTGCTTCTCAGTCATTGCATTAATGGCAGAGGCCAGTTTCTCTTCAATCAAAGTCTCCACCTGTGCGGTAGAGGCCTCGGAATGCGAAGCTAGCTTTTCATCAATGACAGTTCCTAGAGCTGCAGTGAGTTCATCGATATTCATATCAATATCATCTCCTTCATTGATTTCTGCCACAAGCGCAATCTCTTCCACTTCAGCAGTAATTTTTTCTACATCGTCTTCATCAGAATCAACAATAGTATCCGACTCCGCATTAGCGGGATCGGACATCCATGTCAAGAACCTCTGAAGAAGTGAGATCTTATCTTCCAACTCGGCACCCTCAAAAGCCCCGTCATTTGACGGGGTTTCATCAGACGCAGTTAGAACGTCTGTATCTTCCATGTATGTAACCATATCAGAATAATTCTTATTATGCAAGTTTTTCGCAACATTGCGATCACATTCGCACCTTTTGATTACATTATCAGTAATACATACTGTCGTATCGCCAACTGTGTGGCATTCTGTTTCATCAATTGCGAGAGCATAGGATAGACCTTCGTCATCAGATTTAATCAACGTAATGTTAGCAACTGGGTTTGCCGGATTATCCACCAAACTCAACTCACCAAGTTCATACTTGGTAACCACACTAACCGGCTGACCTCGAAACTTCCTTGTTTCATCTTCCTTGCGTTCGAGGATTCGACCACCGATAGAGAACGCACCAAGGGTGCCATCCAAAACCTTTTGCCAAGTATCCTCTGCCCCTTTTGAAATATAAGCAGAAACCTCTACACCACGGTAGGTGCTTCCACCCTCATTAATCTCAACGGGACGATGACCTACAGCCTTGCCTACAGCCAGAGGCTGGTGCATCTCTCGTATGTTGCCCTGCCAATTTTTAAATGCTGTCATGGACGCGCTGAAATCAACGACGTCTCCTGACTTATCTACATTATCAGCAGTAGCTACGCCAACCACAACCCGCTCTTCATTTTTAATTAAAGAGACAGGGAAGATTAGTTGTAAATTTTCGCCATGCATATTATTGCCTCCTTATGAAGCTATGGGAACTATTATAACATATATCTAATTTAATTACAATAACCTTTAACCCACAGCAAAAACAGCCAGAGTAACAGACGCAGTGATCACTTGAAATTCAGTGTAATCACCGGGGATGCATACGTACTCCGTACCACCAGCAGGAATTAACACAGACACATGGTCATTCAGTTTTACTGTAGCATCAGTCGATGCGTGAGTGTTGTGAAAGTAAATACCATCAGTGTGATGACCTAAAGTGATTTTTGAATCAGTGCTGTCTACACTGATATTTGAATACATAACACTACTATTTCCGTACATATTGTCCTCCTTTAATCTTGATCACGAACCCCACCTGAGTCTTGGGCAGAGCCCCTCTCATTGCTGGTCTCGGGATTCGCAGAGTCATCTCCCGCTGGGGGAGTGTCAGCATTGTCATTCCCCTCGGGAGCGCCCTCTGGCCTTTCTGGCTCTTCCTCCACCATGTCTTCACCGGTAAACGGATTGATGCCCGTTTGCATAAGCAACTCCATTTTCCTAATATTGCTTGGATATGGAAGCTCTTCTTCACCAGCCTCGCGGTCAGGAAGACCCAGCATGTTTCGCACCTCGTTTGGTGTAACAACCTCAGTACGAAGATATCGATCTCTAATCTTAGACTGTACATCTTCATCGACCAGATCAATCTGTTCAAATCTAAAATCTACAAGATCGGTAAACTCTTTAACAATATAATTAATCCGCTTCTCTATAACCTTTTGATCGGGACCAACTACCTGAACTTTAAAAGTTTTATCCGCATCTCTCGCAACAGCAAGATTTGCATTATCGTAAACACCAACCTTGGGGGCCGGTACTCTATTAGCAACTAGAATCTCATCACGATTGGACTTTCTGAATTTATCGAAAGATGCGTCCTGCACGTTGGCTTCTAGCTTCTCAAACTTTATATCTACATCACCACCAAGTGATGCAGGAAGGGGAACGATAAGAGTTCCATGATTCCTGCCTTTAACCTCTGTTCTAAAATAGTTAACTAATTCTTGCTTCGATCTATTACTAAGCTTTGCACCTTTAAGAATAATTGCATATCTAGGGATAGCCTTATTTTCAAAATAATCAATATTATAATTCTTTGCGTACTTGTCACCCAAGATCGCACCAATAGCAGTTACCGCAGAAGGGACTCCGTAATAATTGCTTGTTGGTGTATACGCCTTAAAATGAATAATCTCATTAGGTCGTCCATCAGTATTGATAGGATCCGATGTTTCTAAATCTTGAAAGTTCCTAAAGAAAACAGACTGAATCTTGCTATGTCGTGACAACTGCACAAATCCATCACGCTGCCTGCGTACTCGCATATTGACGGCTGGAATGTGACCAATATAACCTATCTTGCCAACATTGGTCCTCCCTATCTCCAAATAAGCGTTTCCGATAGTGAGATAGTCCGTCCACAACTTGATCATGGTCTCCGAAAATGTATCTTCAATATTGGAATCATCGAGCAATGCATAAAGCTTCTTACGCTCTCGAGCCAACTCAATTCTAATTTTATCTTTCTTAGCTGACGTATCTGCCTTTTCAACTCGCCGCTTCGTCTTGTCTGAATCCTCAAAAGCAAATCCAAGAGCAACTGTGTTTGCGACACGCGCATTAATAGAAGCAAAGTGAGTGGTATTGGTTTCGTACAAGTCTGCCAAAATATTTAAATCATGAGGCGGCTCAATAACATCATACAGTGCATACCCATCAATCGAATCTGGATCGACATACCGTGACTTAGCTTCCCCGACACCTTTATTTGGCTTATTGCCGACAGCCTTCTGTAACCTCTGATACCTCCGCTTCACCTTGGCGGACTGCTTAGAAATATCTATTTTTTTAAAAGGATCAGTATTAGAAAACTGAGTGTCTACCTTAGTATAACTAACGTCATCGATCTCAACTTCCATACTGTCATTTTCTACAAACGATGTTTCACCCATAATTATCCTTTATACGGTGCCACTTCTATAATGGCATCCTCTACCGGATCAGGCAATTGTCCTTCACCTAATCTTCCTTCTTGCTCTGACCTCTCACCATCGGTAACCTTCCGCGCGCCATCAACCCAATGAGGTTTACCACCATTATCTTTTCCAGCCCAATAATTGGCAGCTTCTGCCATCTGAGACTCTACCCTGCGATCACCAACCATACCTTCGGCGCACATATAGTTTCCATCCCCGTCCGCAATAAAGCCACCATCGGGCATTTTCCATAAACAAACGCCAAATGCTGACTGAGGAACGACAATATTCTTTCTTTTCTTTATGATTCCGCTATTCATCCATCGTGAGTATAGCATATTTCATATCAAAAAGCGATTCAATCATCAAATATCGTATCGAATTCATAAAATCCTTCATCCACAAGGGTGAAGGAGTCAATGACCCCATTAGCGGTTGGCATGGTTATCGTATCCGGTGGATCAGACTGCGTGTCTACCTCTATCGGCTCTATATCCCCATCCTGATTTTTATACCAATATGTTGCATATTTGTTTTCTGTATCCATACCTTAAAGAGCACAAGTAACACACTCGGGATCATCAATCCTGCATGCTGCAACTTCATCGTCTGAATCTTCTTCAAAGTCTAAAGTCATTTGGTTTAGAACCTGCTCATCGCGCGAGTTGTCACGATAAATGGTAATACCCTTGCACCCCAAATCATAAGCCATGCGGTATAGCCTATCCGTATCTTCAATAGAGAAGTCCGTTGGGCAGTTTGTGGTTTTGCTAATAGCAGAGTCAACCCAACGCTGGATGGCAGCCTGCACGGCTACATGTTGTTCTGGCAGAAGCTCCATAGCGGTCACGCAGTAATCTGGCAGATCGTTAATATCCAAACCAAGTTCTTCAATCACCGGAACGGTCTCAACCTCTGTCCCAAGCCTTGAAGTGCGTGTGTACTGCCAATTGAAATATGGCTCAATACCTGTTGATGTACCCATCATTGTGCCGGTCGTACCAGTAGGAGCCACGGTAAGTAAGCAAACGTTACGAATGCCATACTGCTTAACTTTCTCTCTAATATCTTCAGGCATGCCCTTCATGTAACCTGATCTCAAATATTCGTCGGCACCAAAGAACTTAAACTCACCCTTTAGCTTTGCAAGATTAATAGATGCTTCGTAAGACTCAATTGCAATCGTCTTGAAAAGTTCATCAATAAAAATAAGACTATCTTTTGAACCATAACGAAGACCCATCTTTACAAGCAATTCACCAAGGCCCATCACTCCTAAACCAATACGACGATTGCCACGATGGGTTTTTTCAATAGAATCAAAATGATAATCATTAATAGTAATCACATTATCTAAAAGCCTGACTGAGTTGTGAACAACATAGCGCAGTTTGCTCCAATCGAATTCAGAATCAGAATCTACAAACTTAGACAGATCCATAGCACCTAGCGTACAAACTCCATACGCCTCAAGGGGCTGTTCGCCACAAGGATTAGTAGCAACAAGCGGAGCAAAATAATGAGAGTTGCTCATCTTGTTTGATCTCTCCAAAAAGTGCAAGCCGGGTTCCGCTGATGCGTGTGCTGAGGAAACGATCTGATCCCAAATCTCTCTAGCTTTTACCGTCTTGTAAACAAGAACTTCTTTGCCTAAAACATCTCTCCAGTAATGAAGATTGCCATCCCAAAGCTCATTGTATTCTGGATCTTTAGTATTGGGGAAGACCAGACTCCAGTCTGCATCTTCCTTCAAGGCAGCCATAAAAGAGTCGGAAATACATATCGACATATTTGCATTTTCAAATTCCCCGGGAGTATGTTTGACGCTAATGAATTCTTCAATGTCTGGATGCCAATCATTAATCATTAGCATCGTGGCGCCGCGTCGTGAACCTCCTTGTTCGATGAGCCCTGTAGAAAGGTTATACATCTTTCCCCAAGAGACAGCACCGCTAGAAATGCCGTTGACACCAATAACAGGAGCGTAGCGAGGCCGTAGAGTAGAAAGATTAATACCAACGCCTCCCCCCCTCGAATGGGTTTCTGCCATTTCTTTGACACTATCAAAAATACCTCCGCGAGAATCTTGTGGACATGGTAGCACAAAACAGTTCTGAAGAGTAAGACCCTTTGCACCCGCTCCGGCAAGGATGCGCCCGCCTGGAACGAAATAATCAAAAAGAATATCTTTGAACTTTAATTCAACTTCATCCACATTGGCAGGATCTTCACATTCAGCTAAAGAACGTGCCACCCTAGACTTGACGCTATCAACATCTAATTCAAGCGGCTTTGAAATTAGATCAATATCTACAGATACAGTATCGCCATGATACGTAACTACCTCTATTGATCTTCCATCTTCATCAACCTTTAATACCCTAGAGATCTCCTTAACCGGCCACTTAGGATCTGGTGCAACCATTGCTAGCACTAAGTCTCCAACTGACACATCCCCTTTTGGTGCTTTTAAAGAATACCTATCTAAAAATATCTTATATCCTTGATACCCGCTCTTACTAAAGAACGATGGAATTTTAATATTCCCATCGTTCTTTTTTAACCCAGCACCCTCCAATAGGGATGATTCAATTTTTTCGCTGACTACAGTCACACTTCCTCCTTTAATAACACTCCCCCCGGTGGCGTGGAGGGAGTTGAGGAACCATCATAGCACGTTCGCAATTCCGAAGCGAGTGCATTTACGCAGGTAATTCAAGAAATCTCTAAAAAACCCAAAGCCTCGTCAGCGATGTCATCCCAAGTCTGATACTCATGTAAAACTCTTGCTCCGCGCATGGTCTTAGACTTGTATCTGTAATAATCAGTAGTGACATCTTTCATTAATGACAAGAGATGATCATAGTTTGGGTCGGCCACCTGAGCGCCCGTTCCGACAAGATTGAAGTTGTCTAGCTCTTGCTCTGAGGCATCTACAAACTCTGCATCAAGAGGTATCGATAAATCTGCAAAGTCTGCACATCCAGTAAGATTGGTGCAGATAGTCGGCATTCCTGTCGCTATCGCCTGAAACGGAATCATACCAAAACCCTCACCAGTGGTGGGATAAACCATGCAGTGACTATTCTTATATAAAGAGATCAGAGCATCTTTTGGAATATGCCCATGTAGAAAAGTTATTTGTGGATGCTTCTCGTACTCAGCCATCCACGGAGTTATCTTATCCGAAGTTTTTAAAATTAACTGATAGTTGTCATCTTCGTCAAACAGTTCCAAGAACGCTTTAGCAACTAGCGCTCCGTTCTTTCTTGGAAGCTCTCCACCTACATGAAGAAAATAAAACTTCTCGCCAATCTCACGTTCCTGAACTCCCCACTCAGAAGAAATGCCGTGAGCCAGAACGTTTATTGGAATGTCTAGATTGTATTTTTCATATACACTCTTACACCACTCACTCGTAGTCCATAACTGAGTGGAATTATTAAACTGATCAACCCAAGCTGGAGGGATAGCAGTAAACTCCCAAGGAGTATAGCCTACTGTTTGAGGTACTTCAAACTGATAGTAGTACGGCAAACAGTAGTTTACATGCCACTTAGTACCAGTTGCATTCCAAAGTACCCGCTGCCCTTTATCTTTAAAAGACTGGAAGAGATTAAGAGATACCTCAGTATATCCCCTGCTTCTCCAAGCAGTTCCAGTAGCATCTATTGCCTGTGGTGTAAACCATGATATATCTGTTTTTAAACCCACGTAATTACATTTACTCCCAACTCAGCAAACTGATTTGCATCTTCTTCTGACATCCAATACTGGATAGGTCTACGACAATACTGACACCGACTAACTCCAAGATATTCATCATCTATCTTACAGATAGTAATATAATCTTTGTCTAATACAGGAGTAGGAGGACAGTCATCGCACTCTGCTACTGCTATATATCTCATACTCATCTAGTAGTACTCCAGTTAGTTATAACAATATAGAAAGCTAGCTACTAGCTTGCTAGATAGCTTGCTGGGCTAGCACAGATCAGTTTAGCGTGTTTTTTTGAAGAAGTGGTGGATGGTCAAAAAATTTTCTCTATCGCACCTTTTGCTGTCGAAATATGGTAGGGTGGATCGATGTCGAAGTTTATCACAAATGTTGTATCTTTCACGATATGGAGCCTGCTGGTTGCCTTACTGGGCTGGTGGGCTTGTAAAGTAAACGGTACTATGGTAAACTACTGGAGTATAGTGCTGGCGTCGAATTGCATATACATGCTCGCTGCACCGATAATTAGCGGTTTGCAAAAGGAGTAAACCTTGAAGATAACACCAGCCACAGGGCAAGACGTAACAGAGATTGAGGAAATCTCTATAACTATTAAGCTCTTGAGAGATCAAAGAGGCGACTTGAACCCGGTGTTTTACATTGTCTCTCCAGACGAAAGCTATGACGTATCAGTCATGCACTTGAGGCTATTGATTAATGGTCTTGAACTTGGCATAAACAGTTTAGATAATATGATTAGCTGCATGCTGCAAATGATGAGATCAAACGCAGTAGAGGCTATGCAAACTATGGGTCTGGCTGATAGTCCTGTAGAACTTGAGAAGATATTGAACTTTATCGCCAGTTTGGAAGAAGAAGATGGGGAGTCTGCTTAACTCTCACTCTCAAATACTCGGTCGGGTAATCGAAGGCTTCCCCTATCCAGATAGAGAATGCGCTCTCTGTAGTAAACCTTTGCAACTGGTTAATGCGATCCATTCGGATCAAGATATGCACCACTACAAAGCCATATATGTTTGCGGTTACGAGGACTGCCCTGCGTTCGATTATACCGGTAGAAAGGCCTATGTAAAGTTGTATTATTCATCGGAAGAAGCTCAGATAGTATTTGAAGATATACTTCTACCTGTTTACGGAAGAAGGGAAAAAGGGCTTGATGATGATTAAATGGATATGCGGCCTTTGCGAATCAGAACTGATTTGGGGTGGCGATCACGACTTAGATGACAGCTTTAGTCTTTTTACAATGGTAAGTAATTATACCTGCCCTAGATGCGATGCATATGTTGAGGTATCAACATGAGTTTACCTGATACGGAAGATCCTTGCGATTATCCTATTGAATTTATGGGTGAACACCCTCCTATAGAAATTCTTTTGAGTTATAATAAAAAAGATAGTAAACTTAAGGAAGTGAATTCGGAGAAACCCTGTGCTGACACAGAAGGATAGCACAATCGGCAAAAGCCGATTTTTGTGCCTCCGGGGAGGACTATAATGGACGCAGGTAATATCATCACGCTAATAAGCTTGACGATTACAAACGTTGTCGCTCTGTGTGTGGTGTACATCCGCCAGAAGCGATACAACAATAAGAATTATGGAATAAAAAATGGTCGGGGAGATTTATTTAAACAGATAGGGAAGTTGCAGGACGACATGCACAGAGAGACTCAACTTCTAACCTCTGATGTTGCGGAACTACGCGGCATGCTCAGAGTTCATCTAAAAGAGAACGCGAGCAAGCATTAATGACCCTACAAAATAAATGTTGTACTTACCGTAATGGCGAAGTACAATTAACCGACCATAGGTGGATATCCACTTATTTAGAAACATCACTTACCAACGGTCAATACTTGAAATGGCTATGGTGTCGTGGCTGTGGTTTATACAAACTAGACCAGAAAAAGGAAAAGACCTTTATATCGGCTTGATTTATATCCCCAGCTGTGCTATACTGCTATATAGGAATGCCCTGTATGTCAAATTATTTTCCCCCGGGATCTAATTCGACTATACGGGGTTTTCCACTTTTTTCCTTTCGGTCCCCCCATCCAGCCCATTCCTGTGCTACACTGAATCAGTGACATGGCTATACACCCCAAACACTTATCAATCTGCTCTGGAATCGGAGCAATCGACCTTGGACTTCAAAGCGCACTCGGAATTGAGTCTGTGGGTTACATCGAAAGGGATGCCTTCGCTGCGGCCATTCTCATGGCGAGGATGGAAGAACAGGCCTTGGATGTGGCGCCTATTTGGGACGATCTTGAATCCTTCGACAGCACAGCATGGAGTGGATGCGTGGACATCCTATCTGCGGGCATCCCCTGCCAGCCTTTTTCGTATGCCGGTAAGCATGGAGGAACAGAAGACGAAAGGTGGCTCTGGCCTGACATTTGTAGAATTAGTGAGGACTGCGGGGCGAGCCAAATCTTTATCGAAAATACACCGGGACTTATCCAAAGAGGCCTTTATGAAATTCTCCACGATCTTGCCGAAATGGGGTACTCTGCGGAATGGGGTCTGTTCAACGCAAGTGACGGTCAAGCGCCCCATAAGCGACAAAGGGTATTCTTACTTGCCCACCGGGAGAGTATCGACATTAAGCCTTGGGTCGATAGAGCAAAACTTTACACCGAACTCAGACGACAAGCGATGGGCGACACCAACGGCGAACATGTGGAAGGAGCAGGGTCCGAATATCGATTGGGAGAAAAGGAACGAGAACAGGATTACGAACCTTACAGTTCAGGCTGTTTTATGGCCGACACCGAATGCGAGAGACGGTTCGCGTGGACCCGAAAGTCTAAAGGATGGGAAAAGACCAAGCGGACACAAGGGCAACGAGAATCTGGAGGGGGCAGCACTGTGGCCCACGCCGATAGCGCAGGACGCTGGCGGTTCAAGAAGAGCAACGGTGCCGAAGAAGGCTTCACAAAAATCAAAGGATGGTACAACACTTACGGACGCTTCCCGCCTTCACGGGACAATAACGACGCGTGGGGAAGATGGGTTGAGTCAGGTCTTCCTAAACCCTCAATTTGTGGAGTCACTGATGGGTCTGCCTATAGGGTGGACCGACTTCGCTCCCTTGGAAACTCAGTCGTACCACAATGTGTAACAATGGCTTACAACGTATTATTGAATAGATTAACGACAGAAACGAGGCCGGTGAGATGACAGACAGAAGTACAGAATATCGTGCGATTGTAGATCAATATAGTCCACGTAGAAAATTAAAACGACCACCATTTATTTTAAATGACCTAGTTTACATACCGCTTCAAAATGGCAACACTGCCTTCACAGAAGCGGAATACTACGAATTGGTAATCGGATGTTCATGGTCTGAAATGGCCGAAGGATACGTACAGGGACACTACAAATACTCTCCAAGACGCAAGCTGCATAAATGGCTCTGGTATCATATCAATGGTGAAATACCGAAGAATATGTGTATGGATCACATCAACAGGAATCGTCTAGACAACCGTTTAGAAAACTTACGTGTTGTCACATACAGCGACAATGCACGCAATGCAAAAAAACGCGGAGGTACTTCAAAATATCCCGGCGTGTCTTTCTGCTCCAGAGAAAAAAAATGGCGAGCCTTTATACAAAAGGAACTAAAACAGTATTCACTGGGTTATCATGATACAGAAGAAGAAGCATTTGCTGCCTATTATGCAAAAGCAGTTGAACTGGGAGTAGAGCACAGCGTCCCAAAAATATCTCAAATCTAATTTATGGAAAAGAAAAGAAAAACAGAAATTCGTGGAGTCACGCGTTGCAAAGAGTGTTTGTGGTATATTGGTAATAGAATGATACGAAGCAGAGACAACATCTGCCCCATATGTGATAGCAAAATACAGGAGGAAAAGTGAAACCAATATTTTTCGGAACAATACTAGTAATCTCAGGTGGCGTAGTCGCCGGGGGACTATTTGGGGAATGGTGGGCATTCGCCGCCCTACTACCCATAGCCGCATACGCAGGCTGGAAACTGGGGGAACAATGACCAGCCCATCCGCCGCGAACATCGAACGCCTCGCAGAATGCCTCACAGCAATCAACCTGAAACTATCGTTCTGGTTCGACCAAGACCACTTTGAAACCGACGAAGAAGTCGAAGAAATCATCCACTACTGCGAATCAGGCGAAATGGACGAATTCACCGACACATGCGTAGACGAATTCCTAAGCATGATCCACGAACACTTCTTCGACCCACCCTACCAAAGCCCCCTCAACCACGTAGACCGACCAATGGGCGTCGCACTAGACAGCAACATCACATACGACTAACCTCGGCGGTTCAAAAATTTTATAACTAACAACGCTCGGAACACCCGCATGCAGCAAACCCACCAATACACAATAGAACACATCTACCACTTCACATGCGGCAAATGCCTACAATGGTGGTCCTACGCCCAAAAGGGACCCACAATCCACGATTTCTTCAAAAGGAACTTCACCTGCCCGCACTGCGGACACGCAGAAAGAATCAAATACAAAACATGGCCAACATCATCCCGTTCACCACAAGCAACGCACTCGCCTTCCTCACGCTAACATAGCTAGACAAAACAAGAAAACTGAACAACCTGAAGAACTACCTCAAACCACCCCCCGCACTAGAAACCTAGAATGCTCTCAGACCGTCACACAGCCCCTCTGACGGCCTCCAGCAACAATAATGACCAACCCCCCGCCACAGCCCCCCACAGAGGCTACAAACAGCCCTCAAGGCAACCTGAGAACCATCCCAATTAGCAACCCCCCGCCCAAACACCAAATTGAGTATATATTCCACAAGAGCTGCATAGATCAACACGAGGTTCAGAACGAGGGACCTGCAGCTACCTCAACGGTGTTGTTCGGCTGGCTGGCTTCCGACCGCCTTTAGTGTGCATATCCCTCACCCAAATTTAGTGCTTGACATCAGCTGGCAACTCCATTAGACCATCAGTACCAACAACCGTTAGGGGAGAACATGAACACACCGGAACACACCATCAAAGTCCAGCGAGAGATTGACTACCAGCTGGCTATCCACATCGTCTACCAGATCGCTCGTGACGGCCTGCTAGCCGTCATGCTGGACCGGGGCATCACGATGGAGGAGATCACTGAGTCCGACCGACACAACGCTCAGCTACGGGCAGACTACGGCGACACGCCCTATGCCGCTCCCGATGTTGACCAGACCACTGGTATGTGCGGTGGGGGCGACTCGTGGCCCGTGTGCTGCCGTGGTCATCGTTTCAAGGAGTACTGGTTCGGCATTCTCTGTGAGGGTGATGACGAGCGTGGCATCGCCAACCGCTATAAGGGCAACGACCCGGTGCATCCGTCCATGCTGACGGTGTACGACGCTGAAGCAGCCCGTCGTGAAGCAGCAGAGGCGTTCGGGCCACGGTTCGGATGAGGCGTTCTAGGTGTTGTTCAGCTGGCTGGCTTCCGACCGATTGAAGTGTGCATATTCCTAAACTCTTTGAAGTAAATGCTTGACACCACTAGATTTATCCATTAGACATACACATGTGAGCAACACCGCTCACACTAATCCCTAGGGGGAACATCATGGATACAACCACAACCACCACCACCGAAGCGACCCGCCGCATGGAGGATGGTCGGCCACTACTCTCTACCCGTCCGAAGGGTAGCGTCGTAGCAGCCTTCCCGGTGAGCAATGACCACAACGAGAATCATCAGGTGGAGATCTGGATCTCGTCACCGACCGGAGACTCGTCCGACTCATTCATCTACCACCTGCCCTGCCTGTCTGCCTCTCAGGCCGAAGAGGTAGCGAGCCAGTGGCAGATCAGGTGGGGCATCTAGTCCGTCCCCCTAACGGTGAGAGAGCCCCCTACGGGGGGCTCTCTTGCGTTATAGGCCTAGTGCCAGGTCCGACCAGGTCCGACGGTGTTGGTCAGCTGGCTGGCTTCCGACCGCCTTTAGTGTGCCTCTGTGCCCGCCTCTGGAATAAATACTTGACAGCACCCCACCCGGTATGATCTAATCTACCTGTGAGCAACAACGCTCACACTGACTCCCTAGGGGGATATCATGAACACAACCACAACCACCACCCACCACACCGATTGCCGGTTCGTATCCGGTAGTGGCTGGTGCTGCTCGCCTCAGTGTGGGCGCCCAGTAGTGGCAATGGCCGGTCGGGTCGTAGCAGCGTTCGCCAACGGCATGTCACAGGTTGAAATCTGGTGCCAGTCGCCAACCGGTGGCGATTCGGACTCTTGCATCTTCCGCATGGACTGCAACAGCGATGCACAGGCTGAGATCATCGCTAGTGGTTGGCAGGTCAGGTGGGACCTCTAGACCGTCCCCCTAACGGGTGGCAGGGGCGCCCTACGGGGCGCCTCTGTCGCGTCCGGGGTGTTGGTCGCTGGCTGGATTCCGACCGATGGAGTAGGTGTTAGCCCTTGCCCCTGTTGAGTATCCCCACCTAGCACCCTGCCTATGGTCTATGCTGTTCCCATGAACACAAACCCATACCACACCGCCCTACTCACCCTGCTAGCCATAGGCACGTTCGTACTGGTTGGCTGGATATTCGTAGTCACCAACACGGCCCACGCCCGGTTCGTCTGCTCTGGTGGCACCTACACCGTGGAAGCAGGCGACACGCTCTACAACATCGCTATCGACCGCTGTGAGGGGAACATCCTCAATGCCATCCATCACCTAGAGCGGGACAACGGTGGCTCTCTCATCCACCCCGGCCAAACCCTCACCATGCCACAGCAGGGCTAGCCCTTCGGGGTGTTGG
>Ga0080013_1002446_pt1 | contig 21819 bp, 14 predicted proteins | sample ETNvirenome_6_85_FD_69236 | JGI IMG/M metagenome (GOLD analysis project Ga0080013, IMG submission 69236) | Marine viral communities from the Pacific Ocean - ETNP_6_85 (SPADES assembly) (version 2) | ecosystem: Environmental > Aquatic > Marine > Oceanic | place: Pacific Ocean | collected 2013-06-19 | reverse complement strand
TCAAAACAGACCGTGGAGGCACTTCCGCGCACCCCCCGACCATATTTTCGTTGACCCCGGGGGGCCACCGGAGTCTTTAAGCTTCACATATGCCAATCCCATCGAAGTCGATCAGCACGTTGATATAGGAAGTAGTGCTACATGGGATGCACTCATCGGAGGCTCCGGAACCGACGCCAAAGCATTTAGTTTATCTGCTTGGATTTATCCGACAACCTTGGGGGCCGATGGTGCCGGCACCATTATCTCCTTTTCCAACAATGATCGAGTAGTTAATTGTCACAGCTCCAACCCGGGCGCCAATAATGGCAGACTGTTCTTTTATATGGCCGGCGCCTCCTATGGCGACAAATGGTCCGACGACGGCGCGCTCATATTTGACACTTGGACACACATTATTGTAACCTATGAAGGGGGCACCGCCGGGGATTTGAAGATGTATCTCAATGGATCGGAACAGACCGCCACCGCGCAGACTTCGATTTCCAACCCATCCGCCATCGACTCTGATAATGCTTATATTGGAGCGCGGGACTCCGGCTCCGGTGTTGCCTATGAGTGGAATGGCAATCTCTGCGATGTTGCTGTATGGGATAAAGAGCTTACCGCCGCCGATGCTGTACAAATATATTCATTAGGGACAAGGGCCTACCTTGCAGGCCCACCGGTGGAAAGCTATCCTAATCTCTTATCATGGTGGAGGATGGGATCGGACCCTAGGGACACATATAACGGGACTATCTATGATCAGGTAGGAGGCCGAAACGGCACACCCACAAACCTCGGAGCCGATGCCATCACTACTGAGTCCCCGGACTTCCGGGAGCCGTATGGGTGGCTTGACGGTATTCCGGGCTTGGACGGCCTTAATCCAAACAGGAACATGTACTGGCACCGCTATCTCGAAGCGCGCTCCGGGAGCGCCCTACCCGCAGGCGATGCTGCCCGCCAAAGCCTTTTTGCATCAATTAGAGACACCTTCGACCGTCGTGTCAACTCGCCAGTTAAACTTGCAGTAGAGGGCTATACAGCAATTGGTGGCGTAGGGCGCCATCATAACTTTGTTGCGAACTACGTATTTGAAGCCGCAGCAGCCTGGGGCCGTACAGTTGGTACCAATGCGCCTGTCAACATCCTTCTCGCACATTCGGGGGGCGTAGAAAAACTTCTGGGCACTCTCGATGAATACTATCCTACCTTTAAGCAGCGTCTAGGCTTCAAACTAAATCCAGGAGCAAACAGCGGCAAGGATAATGCCTTTGACGGCAATATGTATGCGCCCTTTAGTCTATACAGCTCTTCTGTTACAACAGCGTATAACGCAGAAGTCGTGTCCAACTTTACCGGGAATGTTGAAATTACAAACCTTCACCACGATTTTGTAGCCGGGACTGACATTCCCATGCAGGGTCCGTTCACCGAGAAGTACGTTGGAGGGCGCCAGTATCGCCATACAGCGCTTAACAAGGGTTCGACACTCGATACTGTAGCAACCCGCGCCGAAGGCTTTAGAATCCAGTTTAACGACGTTACAGCCTCTGGTGGTGGAACGTTTAAGAACTCCTTGGCTATTGTGCCGCCCAATTCTTTGGGAGGCGGCACGGATGTTAATCTCCCCACCGCATATCGTATGCGAGATGTGGCAGCTAAACGCCCGGTTAATATCAAGAACATCCGGATGACCACCGGATCCACAGTCATTGGTAACTACGAGAAGAACTATCAAGTCGTCAGTACCGCTGGGCGCATGCTCAATGACCCCTTCTTTAAAGATCAGTCTTTTGACTTCGCTCTATATCCCGAGACTTTGGCCACTAGAGGCAGATTCCCGTTAGGGCGCCCGTGGGTTTGGGATGGCCTCACGAAAACAGCGAATTTTAATGGAACAAGTACCACAATCCAGTTTGGGGACGATGCATATTATGAGAGCATGCCGGCTCTTAATGATGCAAATTGGAGTATTTCTTTCTGGGTGTATGGTAAGACCATTTCGGCTAATGATAGTATTTTAAGACTCGGCCTATACGGCGGCGGTGTAGATAATTTTGAAGTAATATGGTACGGCGGCCCCCTCCTATATTGTAACTTCCAGGGTCAGGCCGGGAAGCTCTCCTATATTACAAACGCGACGAACTTATCAGCCGACACTTGGTATCATGTTGTATATGTCCTGGGCGCCACTGCCGCGCAGGGCGGCGGAGGGGGTGCAACGTATCCGAAAATTTACATTAATGGATCGGATGACAGCTCGACTGTTAATCGGGGCTACGATGCAAACTATACGACCCCCCCCGACTTTGGGGCCATCGGCCTCGAAGCAGGTGTATCGCGCGGCGGAACACTTGGGAGTAACCGGTTCGATGGTAATATGTGTGACTTGGCTATCTGGGATGGAGTGTTAAGCTCCGACGATGTATCACTGTTGTACAATTCTGGCAACAGGATCGACGTTAGTACTTTAACCCTGGCCGCCGGAACCCTCAGTTCTTATTGGATGTTGGGAGAAGGGCCTAACCCCACCGTATGGGACGGCATCAGCGATAGCACTGCTAAGCTTAGTAACAAGGTGGCTGCATATGCCTATTTGACAGGTACTGGGAGCAATTTAACCTTGCCTACCACATCCCCGAACGCCCCCGCCGCAGCAGCAGCAAGCTTTGAACCACCAGACCCCTACTCTACCCCCAATCCTGGCGGAGCGCTTAATTATGAAATCCCGGCAAGAACGGGCTCTACATCTCAGAAGACTGTTTTTGTTAACCGCTTCGCCGGCAGCGGTTACGAGGTTATGTCACTCGGTTATATGGACCCCGCGCACGAGGAGTTATCGGTTTACAACGCCAGTCCGTATCACAATCTTATGGTGATTGATTATGGTATATCAGGATCTGCATCGGTGGATCCGACGCTAGCAAACACCATTAGGGTTCAGGACCAGCTTGACAAGGTTCGTGGTCTCGACCAACGCGCTACACTGCATGCTGGCCAGTATGGAACCGATGCCGCCTATGGGGCCATCAATGTTGGTAACACGCGCGTAGACGGCGGTCTGGGCTACCCTGTGACGCCCTCATGGCACAAGACAAACAAGAATCGCAGGAGACGCATGGAGAATGCTTCTACGGCGGGAGATTATCCTGCAGCCGCAAACTATACCGGCTCGACATATGATAATCTTTTTGTTCAGCATGCAATCCCTCGCTCAGAAGCACAATACGCGTGGATTACTGGTTCGATGATCGCTGATCGGCCAATCTTTGGTTTAGACCGGCCTTCTTGTTTCAGCGCGAGCACATTGAGCCAGTTAGAAACCGGTTCACAACATCAGTATTTTGATAACAACTATCTTACCAATTATGCCGGCATGAATGATAGGCTGACGATAGAGAATGTTAATACCGACACACACATGCTGTCGTCGTCGCCGGCTCTTGGTTGGTCTACGGGTTATTTTAATGGCAGTTCCAACAAAATGGTTATTGGAACAATGTCCTACACGCCGTGGAATGCGGTTGTAGGCGACGACGACGCCGACGCGAAGGCATTTACGTTTGCTGCATGGATTCGAATGCCTCCCGAAGCCGATGGTGCCGCCTCTGAGATGATTATCGCCCTTGGAGGCTATAGTCGTCGTTTTTGGTGGAACAACAACACGATTAAAGCGGACATAGGTGGCACCACCGATGGCAGAGTGACATCCCCGCCGAACACCATTCTACCCGGGCTATGGCATCATGTAGCATTTTCATTTGCCGGGGGCGATCCTGGGGGCTCCGCTACCGAAGATTATATGAAACTCTATATTGATGGGGTCCAACAAACAGTAACAGTTCTTCAAGAACTCGACGGGCCCGATGTGATCAACGAATCAGCTGGTAACAATAGTAATATTGGGGCCGCGAAAGCATCGGATTACTATTTTACTGGTTATATGACTGAAGTTGCTATATTTGATGCAGAGTTGACCGCAGCTGACATTTTAGAAATATATAACCTCCGCAAGCCGAAGCGGACCCATAGTATCAATGACTCCGGCGTCAGCAATCTTGTGGGCTATTGGAGATTCGACCCCGATTTAGGAGATTCGACCTCGGCCGTCATAAATAGAGCTAGCGCTCCTGTGGCCAATACAGACGGCGCGGGAACAATCGCGCACTTCGCGAATGCTGCTAGCGATGGCTGGAGCACCGTCGGCAATGGTATGGGCGCGGATAAGCTTAACCTCATAACTAACAATCGTAATGGCCCTTATGGGTGGCCGACATGGAAGCAGATTCGTGCAGGCGAAGGCGCAGTAGCCCGCAATCTTCGAAAGAACAGCATAATCGGCACAGTTGTTCCTCCTCCCAAGATTGCCGACACAATTGGCGGCAGGGAGATCAACTTCGTTGTGCCAACGCAACCAATCAGCTTCGTGGACTTCTACGAAGCACCAATCGAGTCAAGCAACAACCCCATCTATTTCTACTTCGAAGACAACACCGAAAACTCAGATTCAGACAACAACATCATCTTGACGGTTCCATATGGTAATCGGTTCGAATACTTCTCGAACCCGGGACTCAACAACTATCTCGGGTTGCAGATCGATATGGACAAAGAAACTGCGTACGATGCGGTGGTTGATTTTGCAGTGTCCAGTTCTCTCAGCCTGAAGGTTGAATATAGCCAGCGCATCTATCCTTCGATGGTTAATACTTATAATGATATTGTCCGCGCTAGAACAACGTTCAGCATCGCGGATATTTGGGCCCCGCATCGTCTAGACAGAAGTCCCATCTCTACTTTCGGCATCGGCGCGTATGGGGAAACAGGTTCCCAAGGCCAGCTTATAGCAAGTGCCAGTATCTGGCCTTTGGATGCTCAACTTCCCGGGCCTCAGGGCCAGCGTGCTTCCGCGCAGTCCTTAACCTCCTCAATCACAGCCAGCGACGGCGCCGGCGAACTGATGAACTTTTACAGTAGGTATGCAAATCGTAACACCGGTAGCGCCTACCAGACACTGATCCCTCGGCCATTTATAAACCTAGTAACACAAAGTTATGCTGCACCGACCTATGCATCGCGCGTCCCGGCCGGCTGTGCCGGCAATGACACGATCGTCGAGAATATGGTTCTTGCCGGTGCTCCTCCGTGGGTTGCCCCCCAACAGGCCGGCAAAGATCCGTATAAAAATTATACGACATATAGTGAACAAATTCGCAAAGCCGCTAAGGACTATTCTATTGTTCCCGAATATAGAGTGAGCCCGCTAATGGATTTGTATGTGAATCGGACCGCCGGCGACTTTTTGTCTACTGCAGCCGAGTTCGATCTTACGGGAGCAGCTTATGCCAATAGCTCTGTCGATAAGTTCTACAGAACGTATTCAAACTCAGATTTCCTGAAGTACTTTAAGTATGTCGACGAAGATTTAAACGATCAAAGATCGGGAGACCTTAAGGTTGTAAGGGATAGCGTATCATTAAGCTGTGAAGCATTTGTAAAGTTTCTCCCCTATAAGGGTTTTTACCCTGCTGAAAGAACTCTGGAGTTGGCTACTATCTTGTCGAAGTCCTTCGGTCCGCAGCTGGCCTACAACCCGAATCTCCTAGGATCCTCGCACCAAAATTACCGATTTTACTTTAATCCCCGGTCTGCCTATAGGATTTTCTTAGAGCCCTTAATGTCCCCGGGTATTTTGTTTAATACGATTAAATCTGGCATTGCATGCAGTAACTTTGTATTAACGGAGGGCAGCCCGAGGCGGAATTGGACGACGGCGACGGCCCTGCAGCTGCCCACCGCTTCACAAACATATCCCGAGACGAGCTATCCCGAAACTCAGGGCAACAATGGTTTATATTACGGCCTTAATCCCAATGTTGTGAATCAAATTGCAGGACCCGCAAGGCCGCCTTGGGCCGGCGCCTCCGGCAGCGCGGCCCGAATTCTGTCCTTGGGATCTTCATCATCCGGGAGTTACACCTCCGGCGAGAATGATTCACATGACTATATGTTGAGAAAGATGCCTTTTGAGGCCATTTATCGTCCCACACAATATTTCAACGCTAACTTCATCGGCGGCGACGGCCGGTCGGTCGTCTCCATATATGACACTGCAGCGTCAGGCACCTCTGCATGGATTCCAACCTGGTGTCGTTATACCATCAGCGTCTACAACTACGGCTTCCCGTGGCAGTCCTCAATCTTAATGGGGATGCCACCATCCTATCGAACCTCAGGCCTCGTCGACGCGTCCCCAGAACTGGGCGGCGGCGAAGATTACACCCTGGCAATTGACAATTTTCTGTGTGAGAGTATGAATATGTTTGTCGACGGTGGGGCAAGTTTGGTGTCTGCGCGACAAGAAAACTTTCAAGATCAAGTTGAGGGGCGTATATATACGGGGGTGGTGAAATTGTTTAGGACCCCGAGCAGCTCGGCAGGAACAACTGAACCATTTGAAATGTATAGCCGCGCCAGCGCCTTTGGGACCCCATTGGACGCAAATACACGCAAAACTGCTAAGCCCGGTACAGGCGACCACGAGACCGACACGCAGGGAATATCGTTTTCTCACGTGACGCCCCCCTATTTTGCTGGGGAGAGCTATGTTACACTGACTTACACAGCGTCTTATAATGGTCGTCCCGATTTGGATGATATTTTTGCACAAATGACATCTTCATATTATCGAGATGAATATGTACCGAATCTCAACGCCGCCAGCGCAGTTGAGAGAGGCACCAACGAAGACATAAGAATGCAAATTAAAGATAGTGTGAACCTCTTCACTAAGATTCACGAGGTGCCAGAGGGAACCAATACACAAAAATCGCGCTGGCTCATTCAGCCTAAGTTTGAAACACCAATTTTGAACTTTACGGGACTGTCGACTGGCTCAGCTATGGTTCCCTCTTACACCAGAACAGCTGCCACGGCTAGCGCCAATCAAATCACGACCCGGGGCATGTGGCATCAATATGGATCTGTAATTTCATCTTCTAACGCCGGCGTTTTTCTCTCGTGTCTAGAGAAGCCTTACATCGATCCACCGACCGACGGTATACACGCCTCCTCTAAGCGCCATTCTTTGTGGGATCTTGTGGGGATGCCCAGTGGTAAAAACGAGCGCATTGGTAATCCTAAGAACGAGTTCCTCTTAGAAGAAGCAGTTGTGGCTGTGCCATTTAAGACAGTCAGAGGCGCGCGCCAGTTTATTAGTTTCCCAACTCGCTCCCGCACATATAATTATAAAACCACGCGCACGTGGCACGCGCTGAACGCCGCGATGAATAAGTATGTCTTCCCGCCAATTTTTGACTTTATCCGGTTTGATACAGTAGATCCAGTGCTAATGTATGTGTTTGAATTCTCTGCGAAACTCAATCAGAAAGATATTACGGATATCTGGCAGAACTTGCCACCCGATGTGGCTGAACGTTTTGAAGTACAAAACGCCGTGGTTGAAGAGAAAGAGCTTATTGACTCAATCATATCCAAGAATCATGATATTGAATGGATGGTGTTCAAAGTCAAGAAGCGCGCAAAGAAAGACTTCGAGAAGTTCCGTCGCTCGTTAGTCTCCGAGGCGGATCTCTCAGCATTTCCGGATACTATTAGATCTCCGCTAACTTATAACTGGCCTTATGATTATTGCTCTTTGGTTGAACTCGCAAAGATTGAAGAGGCTGCGACATACGTTTCGACAGATCTCAAGAAGAATGCGCCACTTACTCCGCTGGAGGAGTTGAATATAGAGCGAATAACATTTGTCGACGAGGCCTCGCCAGAAATAACGAGGGTGCCTACACGTCGCCGAAGACGTCCGCCCCGAAGACGCAGAGGACCACGTAGGCCCCCCCGCAGAGGGCCCGCCGGCCGCGGCCCCCGCAGAGGGCCTAGAACTCCCCGTAGAGGACCCAGGACCCCTCGTCGTGGGCCCCCCACTCGCCGGCGCAGCAGTCGTCCTTCGGTGCCGACTTCATCCCGTCGTAGACGTCCCACTCGACGGCGCCGTAGGAACAGAGGTAGGAATCGATAATGGAATTTTTTAATAAAAAAGAAGACGTCCTTGACGTTCAGCTGACTGAATACGGTAAAAACTTACTTGCTAAAGGAAATCTGAAGCCGGTCTACTATGCTTTTTTTGATGATGACATCATGTATGATGTTAGTGGTTCTGGACTTGTTGAGATCCAAAACGCAGCTGAACCTCGAATTCAAGACAACACTCCTTCCTTGAAGATTATTCGTACAAGAACGGGGGCAGAAACAAGAGTGAATGAATTCCTTAACAACTTAGAAACTGCTATTGGTAGCACCAACTCGGACCCAGCTAGCAATGTGTCTGTTTTTAAACAGCAGCAGCCTTTTGCGCAGAAGGGAAAGGTGGACGCGTATCCTCTTGGTCGCTCTTCGCTCAACTCCAAGTATAACCCCGCATGGCAAGTGGAGATTTTGTCAGAACCAGAGATCACCAGTGCAGAGAGATATTTGAATGATAATGATTATATAGATCACACGCCTCAAATCAATATCACCATTGATTATGAAACATTTTTTAAACAGGGTCCAATGACTCTTGATTCTATCAGTGACTACTTGGGTCCCACCGAGTCGATCTTCTTAGCGCTGAACGAGAATTACTTGATGCTGGAAATCATGGAACAGAATACCGATTTTGAAAAAGAAAACTTTGATATTGAAGTTTATCTGTCGCAATCTACGACAGGATATGTGCAAAAAGCATATAGCGAAGACAACCCTCTGCAGTTCGTTGCGCCGACAATGGACAATGTAGAATATTATATGAATCTTTTGGTGGACAATGAAATCCCCCGAGAAGTTCTAAACGAACTAAATATATCTGATAGAGCAGTGAGTACAAACGCCAGCCGCCTGAAGCTGAATCGCGATTTGTATAGCACTGCCGAAAATGAGGAGCCATGTGATTAATGTCAGTTGCAGCTGGACCATATAAGAAATTAGTTCCATTCATTAATACGGAAGATATTCGTTTGTCGCCCTTAAGAGCAGACGCCGATCGTTTAAAAGTATCAGTACAGGTTTCAAATGAGATAGGGCGATTGTCGAAGAAAATTATTAAGTTTGGCAATTTTGTTTATTTGACACATAACCGTCATGAGGCGATGGCGTTGTGTACAGACATTGAGATGTTGACAAAAGCTATTTCTACCTCACGACTTAAGCACGCACAGATGTTTGGTCTATCAGCCGACGATTTTAAGAAAAAACCAATTTCTATGGGCCCCCGCGGGTCGCGCCAATATGTACATCGTTACACTCATACAGTTGATCTGGAGACCGAAAACCAAAATGAACTTTATTTGGTGGTGGCTTCGTTCAGGGAATATAAAAATAGAATCAGTATCGGCAATGTGATGAGAGAAACCCTCCTGACCAGAGGTAAAGTTCCTGCATCCTCTACAATTTATCGTTTGGAGGAATCGATACCCGGTTACGGCCTTAAGGGAGTCATATGGCCTGGCTCGGTTCACCGAAGAGGCAAAGATATAATGGCAGGCAATATCCACGTTCGAACAAAACATCCCAAAGTATCCGCTCGAAGAATACCAAATATTAAAGTAAAAGATATGAGGATTGTCCAATTAGCCTATAGCCGACAGCCGCAATATGATGCCGTTGAAACAAATATGCCATTTGTTTCTCCGTTGGAGGTCTCGCGAAATGCTTTAGGAATTATTAATGGTATGTTTTCTTTTGATATGCTGCGTTTTATAGAGGTAAATTCGTCACTAAGTGGGATTATGACCAACAACACAAGTCTTCTCAATTCTGTAGAACTTAAAGATATTACAATTTGGAAGAAAAAGTCGCGGCAAGATTTTAAAGGAAACTCACTTACCCCTGTTTCCAAGGCTTCCTGCGGTATAAATGAAATAGAAGGATTTAAAAAGGTTGCGTCGTTGGGCAATGGCTGTGAGGTTCTGGATACCGACAATAATGGAAACGAGATCCTTGACATTTCATATGTAGATGACACCAACAAAGGTGTTGCGTCCGGATTTATTGAATATAGAGTAGAGGTGTTAATGGCTGATCGGTCCAAACTAACAATTGCCAACATGGTTGATCAATTAACAAGATTTATCGTACGCATCCAAAATGACCTCGCGACCCCACAGCCGTCAATAACGACCACCTCGGCCACCCAGCGTCGCAAGGCCTACTATGCAGCGGAAGGGATGATAAACTTATATCTGGATGCATTGCACTATCTGTTTGGGGCGCAAGTGTTTGAGCCCTATACTCGCAGCTACTGGCAAAGCAATCTTATCGCGCTGGCCTATAACGTCCAAAATGACGTAACACAGAAGCACACCGTGTTGCGAATAGTAGAACTTTTTGTAAAGAATCTAAACAAACTCATTCAAAAGCCCGGCTCCTCAACCGTAGCCGCTGTAAACCATCGGTCACGAATCACAGCGCAGAAGCGTGACACCACCTTAGCTTTCCGCCATCGATTTGACAAGAAGATGGAGATTCAAGGGGATGCTAACGTGGGGTTAGGGTATGTAGACGACGTCATTCAAAATTTAGACACTGTGACGCCCCATATAACATTCAAAGACTACAGCGGAAGAGTTTCTCAGGAAGTAGAAAAATATAATATAGCAGACCCTCAGGCTACGAATGTTAATAAATATGGATTTTTATCTCCTTCCTTCATGGGCCTAGGGAGCACGAAAACAGTAGATACGCGCGACCTTCAAATGAGTGTAGATAGCTTTTTGCCACTTGCGCGAAGCCGAATGTCACTTAGCCCAGTTCAAGATAATAAGCCCCACAATGATGATGCCCTTAATAAGTTAGAAATTCTTCAATCTCAAGGGGTTTCTATAATTCCTCTTAAAGTGCCGCTTAAAAGGGAGGTCATTGCACCTCTAATTGTTAACGCTCAAATAATTTCTGCCGGTGATCTGTTGGGGCGGAATTCTAAATTTTATATTGATAATTTGAAAGCTAATGCGGTTTCTGGCAGCCAGCGTTCCATTGTGCGTCGAACAGCGCGAAAAGGTTTAACAAAGTCTCCATTAGTTGCTAGAATGATTAATAAAGCTATTACTAATTTTAAACCACAGAAGCAAGTAAAGAATGGTAGTCTTTTACAAGGGTCAATTGCCTTAACGAAAACTACCGAAGATCCAACTATTGTTGATGAGTCGGATTCAATGACAGCTATTACAAATTATGGATCGATGGTACAAGTACAATATTTGGCACCCTATAAAAAAGGCTCCGGTATTAAAAAACAAAATTGGAAAATATTAGATAAATATACGTTTGAAAAAGCCCAGCGCGAGAATACGGCGCTAGTGTGTCGCACGACAAAGGTGAGTAACACAGTAGATGGAAATTCTAGGGTTGAACTGCAGCCTCTATCTTCTTTATTTACCTTGGGAGAAGCGAAAGTCAAGAATACTCGGACAATCCCCACCGCTGCAATACCAAGATCTCGGCGATCTGCGACAATAGTTTCTGCTATTAAAGGCTTGGGAGAGGAGATACTATATTCTAAAAATATTTCATTGCCGGCGCCGGCTTCTCGCCTCCCCGGCGCGCGCCGATCGAGGGGAGCGTCGGCCGATCCGGACGCTACAGCGCCAATCAAAGGTAGTACTAGCATGAATGAAGGGGACAACAAGAAAATGAAATCTCGATCCCATCGCCGCCGGCGCTCAAGAGGAAATTTAGGATACTAGAGTTATGGTGACCATTAATAGAGCATTTCGAGATGTTTATTATCTAACTGAAGCATCACAGATCGGTCTCAAGAACCGCATAACTAAGGGTTCGGCCTTTCACCCGATGGTACGTCGTGATTGGGTTACTCAAGACAAAATTCGAGGGATCCTAGGAACGTATAAAATAACGTACGCAGGATCCAAAGGACTTCAAACGTATAACTACGCCGCCGCCCTCAATCAACTAAGAGATGGCAACCTCCCCCGGGCGATTGAATCGAGGGGCTTCCGGTCTTCTCCCCTTCGAACCCAACTTCAGGGACCTAATCGTGGCACTAATATTATTTTTGATTATGAAGTTATATCTGAGCCCTTCGGCCCGTCGACGCAAGAGAGGCTTGACTGCTTAGACCAGACCCAGATAGATCAAATTTTAAATATGGGTGATATAGGCCCCACCATCCCCCCAGGACAAGGATGCCCGGGCACCACGCATGCTCCGGCCATGTCGTTTAAAAAGGCTACGGCGCAAGAGAGGCCGGATTGTTTAGACCAGACCCAGATAGATCAAATTTTAAATATGGGCGGAACCGTCCCCAAGGGCCGCGGCTGCCCTGGAACAACCCACGCGCCTCCAATGTCATTTAGAGATGCTAAAGTATCTGTATCGAGCCCCGCCGGCCCACAACAAGAATTTCTTAAATTAACCTACGATATTGAAGAGCAGTCAACGTGGAATGCTTATTCAAATCGGTCAAATGCTTCAACCAATTTTCTTTCGAATGTAGATACTATGACAAGGTTCCTTTCGGGATTGTATAACATCGGGCACTTCTGGTACGCCGGCTTACTAAATGGAATGGTTGGAAGCTCTCTCACTGACCATACTACCGTTTTGCGTCTAGCATCTCAAAATATTAATATCCGCGCTTCCAGTGGGTACAACTTACATGTGGAGCCTGTTTATAACTATTATGCTTCGACTACTCCTCCTTATGAGGTCGTTATTGGACTCCCCGGCCGCGGCAAATCTGCTCCAACGGCGCCTTCAATTAAAGAATATCATCTTCCAAACGTTTACTATCTACAAAGCGAACTCAATAACACGAGCAGTACCTTATTAGCACAATATCATTTACCCTCTCTTACTTTGGATCAAAATATACCCTGGTTTAACATAGGAAATCAGCAAAATGTTACGGAGGCGAATGTGGATAGATACTATGATCTTTACGCAGAAGGTATCACGTCGCTCAAAGCAGATTCAGTTCTCTATGGTATTGTTGATGCATCCTTGAATTTTAATAATCGAAACTTTGTGGTCCTTCATTCTGATCTGGACGCCATCAAAGAGGATCGAATTAATACCACCACCATTCCATTTTATAATAAATTAACGTTAGGATATGATCTCGACGGCCGCGGCGGCAAGAATGCTGGTGTTTCCATTCTTCGAAATCTTTATAACGACGACGAAACTAGAGACTTTGTTAACATACTTCAAATGCAGACTGTTCTTCGCTTGACCACAGAAGCCTCTGGAGCCACAGAGATGACATTCATGCAAACACATAAGCGTGTGAATAACAGCGAGGATCCAACGGACTTCTCTAACACTAGCGGGATAAAAAACATAACGGTTCTTTATGATTTAGAAGATTTATTTGCAAATTATTTGTCAACGAATCGAGAAATTGAGATTGCATCGATTATTAATAATTTTGCGACTTTCGATCCGGATGTCCAGTATATTGGAATGGATCTGGAGCAATTGCCATTTAGGTTGATTCGTGATTATAATCTTTCGCCTGATCAATTAGACGCGGACCCTGTTCACGTAGAAAATGCTTATGTTGAAATGTACGAGGATGAAAACTCTCCATCAAATCTTACTAGAGTCGTGCGCTCTTATGAAGAGATGATAGGCGGAATATCCTGTCATACTGAGACACTGATGTATATCGTTAAAAAGAAACTGACACCATCAGCACCTCCGGTTCAAACATTTTATATTTCGGCTGAGTTTTCCAATGACGCTCCAACTGTGTTTTTTGATACACAGGTGAAATATGATACGAACTATTATTACGATATCGATCGAGTTGTGCTCGTATTTGGCAATGAGTACGAATATCACGGAGACCCTCAAGTTAAGGGGGGCACCAATATTTTAGGTCTCCCCATTACAAGCAAGATTCGAATTGATAATCGACCTAGTGTTCGTGCGCTGGTGGTGCCGTATATAAGTGGTGAAGGCTACATGTCTGCCAAAATAATGGATAAGCCCCCTGTTCCCCCCGAGGTAACTTTTTATCCTTACAAAGGAATTAACAATAAACTTAAGATCCTCCTTAATTCCAGCACTGGGAAACTTGAGGCGACCCCGGTTGTGATAGAAGAGGGGGACGAAGAATACTTCTTGGGAGAATATAGAGCGCAGGGCGCAGAGTGGTCTACTACATATGATGAGCTGATAGCAGCAGGAGATAAATTATCTTTTAGGTCGGATGATCCTGTCGACGCATATGAAATATTTAGGCTCGCCACAAAACCAGAATCATATCAATCATTTGCGGGGAATTCTGTTTTCCTTGATCCAGCACGCGGGGTACCAGGAGCAATTTTAGATACCATACTTCCAAATACTAAATATTATTATTGTGCCCGGGCTATCGACGTTCATGGCAACAGATCTAACCCCACACATATCTATGAATTGGAGATGGTTGATAACAATGGACAAATATTTTTAAAGCAGGGAGTAATTAGATATGAGGCACCAAAGCAAAATTTCATTAAACCTGGCCGCAGATTCGTGTATATTGAACCTACATTCAGGCAGTTGATATTCCCGTACGGAACAGATACGGGACCCCCCGCGGTGGATACCCCCCCGCTATCCAGCATTTTGGGGGACGCGGGCATTGATAAAGTGTGGGGTAAAACGTTCAAGGTAAGAGTGAAGAGTAACAAGACCGGCAGAAAAGTGGATTTAAATCTTACATTTAAAAATTCCGGCATTGTAAATGCGAGCGAATAAAAGTTTTGAACACTATTTATAGGAGAAGAGGATAACAACATGGGTTTCTTAGATAATTCAGGCGACATTATTTTGGACGCTGTTTTGACTGATCTCGGCAGAAAAAGACTGGCCGAAGGGAATGGAAGGTTCCGCATCGATAAGTTTGCTTTTGGCGACGATGAAATCGATTATGGACTGTATGATAAGAATAACACAAGCGGCTCCGCGTACTATGATTTAAGCATCTTACAAACACCCGTACTTGAGGCTTTCACCAACAACATGTCGAGCATGAAATCGCGACTCATTTCTTATACGAGTAATGATTTGTTGTATCTTCCTGTTATTGCTCTTAAAAACTCAGGCGACTCCTCGATTTACGGGGGCACCCCCGCCATCAATTCTCACTTAATATTGGTGGACGAACAAACAGTTAATTCACTAACAAACAACTCTAATGCTTTGGCTGCAGGAATTCTCAACGGATTTCAACCTACTAAGGGCATTAATATTATGGCATGCGACCAAGGTCTTGATACACCTGAGATGTCGCCTGACGAGGTTATCGACCCCACATTGCTAGAAACCCAGTATTTTGTACAAATTGATAACAGATTGGGATCCATCCGGCCATCAATTGGTGAGTCTGATTCCGAGGCGTTTACCCCCACTTCGATTGACGATGATAATATTGCTACATACATCTTTACTGCTGACGACGAGTCTGGCGTGGTGACAGAAATTGCCCCATCGGCTGCATCTTCTATTATCGGCCCTCGCGGGACACGCGTCTCATTTAAGGTGGCCTCGTCGCTCGACCTCAAGACCAACACTTTCCTCTTTACTCAAGTTGGAAGTGTTGGGACTGTAGCAATTACAAGCGGCACCAATACACTTGCGGCCGCCGATCACAGATTTATTGATTCTACGATTCGTATTTCTGGAGTTTCCACTGGCTATACTCTAGACATTCCGGTTCGGTTTATCAAGGATGTAAGTTAACAGAAGGATATTATAATGGCCACATCATTTAAAACATTTGACCCCGGAAAAGACTCCGTAGTAACACGAAACCTGCTTCACGAAGCAATCCCGGTCACGGGGACAATTATTTCTGGAACGTATGGATCTCCCTCTCCCTCCACAAACGTTAAGAATTATAGTCACGGGATGTTCCAGTCAGTCTATGACTACCCCTACTTAAGCTCATCGGCTAATCATATTTTTGATATCACCATGGGTTTTTCTGCCACATCTCATCTTTCTGGCACCACAATGGGAGGCGCAGCCCCCACACAACGTGCCAAGAAAATCAACATCTACAATGAAATGGCCCAGGTCCTCGCCGGATTTGATGAGAACAGCGCAGTTCGTCGCTTTGATGAAGATGGCGATCTTACCGGCGGCACCAAGATTGACGAAGCTTATTTCCTCAACTTTACTCGGCTTCTTGCTAAAGATGAGGTCAAGAAAGGTAGTTTCTCGCTGACTTTAGGGGTAAGTAACGGCCCTGCTCACTCAAGTTATAGCGCTTCCTTTGCCCAGACTCTTACTATCACAGATAAGAGCGGCTCGAATGGGTATAAGATCAACTCTCCGGCCGGCGAATACGGCATTCTTTTTGCCACAGGATCGGCTACTGGCGCCCGAAATGCTGTTAATGAGGATTTGGGTACCCAAACCGTCGACCGTGGCTATGCCAAGGTAGGCCTCATTTATTATCAGGCTGGAATTGCTGTGATTTCGTCGTCTGTGTTCGGGAGTCTGCTTTCTTCTTCGGTTAGCATGAGTTACACTGACGCCACTTCTGGCTGGTCTGCCCATGCAAGCTCCAGTGTGAATGGCACCTTCATTAGTTCCTCAATCTCAGGCAACTGCGATGACTTGCGCCACCGCATCCAGAACGTTTCCTTTAACAACACGACAGAGTTGAACTCAACAGTTTACTTCTGCCGTGCTGACAACACAGACTTTAACTATTCTGCTAATCCCACGTATTTGAGCGAGAGCAAGATGGTTGTGAAGAATAATTCACAAGACGTTCCCGTTTCCTACGTGACAACAGTCGGCATGTATTCAGCCGATAACGAGCTTCTTGCAGTAGCAAAACTCTCAGAGCCACTGAAGAAAGACCCAACAACGGAGTTTACTGTTAGAGTCCGTCTAGACTACTAAAGCGATGGTATGGTTATGTTATGGCTTACTACAAGTTCAATAGGAACGATGTTTACCACAATACGTTAAAAACGTATCCTAGTGTTAAGTTTGTAATCTATAGCGGTTCTTCCTTTTATAACAATGCTCCTAATGTAGCCGGCGCCTTTGCAGACCCCATTCGACTGACAGACGCGGGTTCTCTATCATTATATGAATTGAATATCGATAGGGTAAGCGCCTCCACCAATAGATGGATCGGCCCCCGGAGCGTTTCAGAGGACCAGGAAGTAATCGACAATGGGCTGATCTATTCTTTTGTGGTCAAGAATGGTTCGCGGATTGACTTTAGAACCTCAACCGAAGCCTCTTTTAATAATTCTAGCTATGGGGATATCATTACCAGTTCCTATCCCTATGTCTCTAGCATTGCTAAAGAATTTTATGGAACCTCCACATCTCGCAGCGGGTCGGCCTATGTTTCCCATCTGTTGGCTCTGAAGAACACAATTAATCATTATCGGTACATCAGTCCGGAATTTCAATATTCTTCCTCACTCAGAAATCTAAATTCTGTTGACGTTGGTTTGGTGAATGTCCCCACAATTTTTTATGGCTCTCGAATTAAAAAAGGCACCATCAACCTGCGTTACTATTTTACGGGCACGCTTATTGGCCAAGCCCGGGATGAAAATCAAAATGGGGTTTTGTATTCCACATATGGCACCGATTCTGGGAGCGTTGTAGGCGTAGCTCTCTATAATGAAGGATTCTTAATTTTAACTGGTACGACAGCTCTAGATCCTGTTGGTACAGATGCTTACACAAGCTCGCTTACTCCATATGTGGGTCTTGGAGATTCGCCGAAATGGGTTTACTTTGGGCAGTCTATTTCGGGCACTATCACTGCACCCAGCTCATCTTTCATTATGGAAATGAGCGGGACTTCCTATAACAATACACTTACATTGTTTGCGACAGCGCCCAAAGGACAGTTAAACCAATCAAACAATCCCACCTTTGTTGAGTATTCGACAGGTAACTTTGCCCAAACAGGCTCGAAGGCATACTTTGAAAATAACCAGCGTTTGATTAAAAACGTGGTTAGCTCCGCCTATGCTGACCCCACCGGTTCATTCCAGAAGACAACATATATTTCCAAGATTGGTCTTTATGACGACGATCGTAATCTAATTGGAATAGTAAAGTTGGCGATGCCCATCAAGAAAACAGCTGAGCGAGATTTTACATTTAAGATTAAGCTCGATATTTGATAAAATGCCTCTATGATTTTAGGGCTTGATATCTCCACCAGCATAACTGGTTATACTATACTGGACCATGGGGGCAACATCCTTGTTTGCGACCACATCGATCTGCGTAAAGAAAAGAACTTTTTTAAAAAAGTACAGATTACAAGAAAGCGCTTAGAAGCACTAGAAGATGAATATGCCATAGAGCATGTTTATATCGAGCAGTCGCTCCAATCGTTCCGCTCCGGTTTTTCATCAGCACAAACTCTCTCGCTTTTGTCAAAAATTAATGGCATTGTCTCCTGGTTATGTTATAATATGTTTTATGGCGAGCCTAAGTATCTGGCCGCCACATCCGCCCGGAAGCTTTGCGGCATTAAGATCCCCCGGGGCCAAAAAGCTAAAGCCGTTTCTTTGCAGTTTGTTGTTGACAACGTCCCTGGTTTTGAGATAGAATACACTAGACATGGAAATCCAAAGGCCGGTTATGCCGACCGGTCGGATAGTTATGTGATTGCAAAGGCAGGCTGGATTCGTGAAAGAGAAGAAGCTAAAGATACTGACTAATGTGTTGGGGGCGTCCTATCGCACCAATAACGAGTTTCTTTTTAAGTGCCCCTACTGCGATCATCACAAGCGCAAATTCTCCGTAAACCTTGAGAAGGGTTATTATAAGTGCTGGGTGTGCGACACCCGAGGCAAGAATCTATACCGCGTTGTACGACGCTTTGGCACAAACTACGATAAATCTCAATGGCGTGAGTTTGCGGCCGAGATTAATTACGATAAGCTCGAAGATTTATTTGCCGAGAAAATAGAAGAAAAACAAATACTTGAGATGCCCGAAGGATTTATTTCCTTGGCAAACAAAGATATGCCCCCTACCGGGTTCGCAGCAATGAATTATCTAAGAAAGAGAAACATCAGCAAGCAAGATATTGTTTGGTGGAAGATGGGCTACTGCTGCGGAGGAGAATATGAAGGTAGAATCATTATTCCATCGTTTGATGATGAAGGTGATCTAAACTATTTCATTTCTAGATCGTATGATCATGCCTATTACCCAAAGTATAAAAACCCTCCAGCGAGCAAGAACATTATATTTAATGATTTGTTTGTGGATTGGAGTTCGGACATTGTTTTAGTCGAAGGCATTTTTGATGCGATTGTTGCTGGCCACAATGCGGTCCCTATCCTTGGCTCTACTCTAAATCAACATTCAGTTCTGCTTCGTAAGATCGTTAAAGAGGACGCTGGAGTATACGTGGCTTTAGATCCTGATGCAAAGAAAAAAGAATTGGAAATTATTAAGACGCTGCTTGATTTTGACATCGAAGTTTGGAAGGTTAATGTTGGCGAAAATGAAGACGTTGGCTCCATGGCGAAAGGACAATTCCAAAAATGCCTTGAAAATGCGACCCTTATCACTCCGGACAACTATTTATTGTTGACGCTTGCGATGTCTATCTAGGAGCACGCTATGAAATTAATAATGGAAAACTGGAAGAAGTTCTTGATCGAAGGCGACCTGGGGCCCGAATTAGTGAAGTTGCGCCTCAGCCGTGTTGACCACGAAAGGCTCGCTAGTGTAGGAGGCTCGGTTCCCGAGTTGGGCCCCGAAGTGCCGCCTTTGAGCTGGAACATTAATAACGGAGTTTTAGCTGTGGTTGATCCGGAAGGGGGACATTGGTTTTTGCGACCACACTCAGAAGACCAAGCTGATAAAGTTGAAATGGCAATGCGCGGCCTAGAAAAAATGGGATTTAAACAGTCGGACCGCGTCCCTGTTCCAGTGTGGAGAAACTAGTGAAAATCTCAACCGCCCGTCTAAAACAAATTATCAAAGAGGAACTCTTTTATCGAGAGTTTCATCGAACGACGAAAGAGCTTACAGAAGTAGAATCAGAAAAGCAGCGGCGCTATATGTGCGCCATGAAAGACAAGGATACTGATGAACGCCCCGAGGGTCTCTCAAAAGCAGAAGCTGAAGAAATGTGCACCGGACCAATGAAAGAAGACATAGTGGACGATATAGCAGGGGAAAAGATGCGCCGCGGCTATATGAAGAAATCCCGACAGCGCACTACGGCGGGCACCCAAAACCTAGATCACCTTGACCCAGACGGCGACCCGGAGGAGGAATTTTTTGGGGACAAGATGGATCCCGATGACGTAGGGCTCCAAACAATGAATTTTACGCCCGATCAGATGAAGAGACTTCGAGAACTTACGAGTAGGAAAAACAAATGAAAATCACCAAACAAAGACTAAAAGAGATTATTAAGGAAGAATTATCCGAGGCCTCCGAAGCAAGTATTCGCGCAGACCTAGCCAGACCCGCCGGCGAGCCCAGACCACCGGAAGAAGGAGACACCTTTGAGATGAGCGCCGACGAACTAATTGGTCTCGGACAATCCTCATTGCGACAACTTGACAAAAGCCTGCTTGATCTCCAGAGCGCAATTGCGCGTTTAGTGGAACAACACGATGCCGGCGAATTTGTTTACTTGGCAACCCACGCTAATATGCTTCAGAAGAAGCTTGACGATATTAAAGAGCGCTATACTATTACCCTTGGCCGATTTGAGGAAAGACGATGAAATTAACCAAACAAAGACTTAGAGAAATTATCAAAGAAGAACTGGCCACCGAACGGCTTTCGGGGGCGGACAAAGAGAACTTGGTTTCTAGAGTTAAAAAACTTCTTATGCATTCTTTGATCGATGAAGAAGGCGTGGCTACTTTGACGCAAACTGTTCACGAACTAGAGGGCCTTTATCCGGTCCCGCGTGAAGGAGAGGCAGAAGAAGAGGACTGGACAAAGCCCCGGGGCTCGAGCCATTTTAGGAGATAGACCAAGCAATGAAAATCGCGAAACAAAGACTACGACAGATTATTAAGGAAGAGTTTTCTAATATAAAAGAGGGAGGCTACGCTGGACCGAGCGGGCCCGCAGTTGTTCGACTCCCTTACGAAAATCTGGTTAATACTGTGGGCGAGATTTTGCAGAACCATCTAGAAAGTGGGGGGATGCATCCTGACGAAATTAAGTATGCAGTAGAAGAAGCTCTGGAATGGAATCCGTGGGGAGTGAAGTACCCTTAAAAATGAAACTCACCAAACAAAGACTAAAACAGATTATCAAGGAAGAGATAGACACCATCTATAGAGAGAATTTAAATAGAGAATTGATCGGAGATCGCGACAAAGTTTATGCCACACTCAGAGCACATGTTGAATCCAGCTTTTCTAATGGAATCCCAGAGTGGCGGGTTGGGAGTGAAATAAACCTGCTTTGGCCCGACGAAGGCACTTATAAGCCAGAGGATCACGCTATGTTGGCGGAAATAGAAAACGACCTAAAACAGCGCCTTGCCAAAGATGGCTTGATAAGCTCTTGGGATGATCTTGGAGAGTTTGCGTAATGAAACTCACCAAACAAAGACTTAAAGAGATTATCAAGGAAGAGCTATCCACAGTTCGCGAGAGCGACTGGTATGATGACGAGAACGAGACGCGGGCAGACAGGAAGTATGCCGACCGCGACGCCGGATTGGGAGACCTCCAGTCGGACGAAAAGTTCACCGGCGGCTCCCCCGAAGAACGGCTGCTCACGCTTATGAAAGCAAGAGAAGTTCTTGCGAAAATGAGCGAGGAAGAATTGGAAGAACTCAGTCTT
>Ga0080013_1002445_pt1 | contig 21829 bp, 21 predicted proteins | sample ETNvirenome_6_85_FD_69236 | JGI IMG/M metagenome (GOLD analysis project Ga0080013, IMG submission 69236) | Marine viral communities from the Pacific Ocean - ETNP_6_85 (SPADES assembly) (version 2) | ecosystem: Environmental > Aquatic > Marine > Oceanic | place: Pacific Ocean | collected 2013-06-19 | reverse complement strand
AGCAGCTAGCGCTGTATGTGGGGTTGTTCCCGCGGTTTTAAACTTAGTGCGCAATAGAGTACTTGGTGTATGGGACGAAGTTGTCACGGGTCACCACCGGATAGATTGGTGGTTATTGCTGGCCCTGGTCTGGCTTGACGGGTTGCTTTGCGGCTGGTGGCTTTGGGTGAGGTAATGGCTGAACACAAAGGATTTATCGACACATGGCTATTAAAGCTTACATCTCGAAAGCTTTTAGTGTGGATGACAGCATCAGCCTTGGCCTTCACAGGCTTTCTTACTAGTGGCGATTGGGTTATTATTAGCACAGTGTTTGTGGGAACCCAGGGCGCCGTTGACATTGTTGAGAGACTCAAGGGGCTTAAGTGACATCACAACAAATGATCCTTCAGTTTTTGCTGAAGAATTGGAAAGGAGTTGTAATCGCCCTTCTTGGTCTTGCCATCATGGGCAAGATGCGTTATGATTATAAGCAAATGCAAGCAGCCTATGAAACGTCGCAGGCTTCACTACAAGCACAACTGGCAGGATTGCAAGAGATTCACAAGCAACAAATGTCGCAAATGGAAGACTCACTACAGATCTATAAAGACACCTTAGATCAAGTAGAGCGAGACTACCAAGAAAGCCAGGAAGAATTATTGCAAGTAATGGATGATAAGCGCGAAGAGTATGGAAGACAATTCTCGCAAGATCCGGATGAGCTTGCAGAGACAATCATGATGATGTACGGATTTGAATATGTTCCTTAGTTTATTATTAATGTTGATGGGCTCCGCTCACGCCGAAGATGGTGGCAGATTTACGTTCCTTGGTCATCAGCAATGCGCCCCGTTTGAGGGTGTGCTTTTTGATGTGCCGGCATTGTCTGAAATTCTTGCCCGACAGTCCACATCAAACCTAGCATGTCAGGCGCGTATTGATTATGAGCTTTCAGTGGAAGAGGCGAATTATGAATTACAAATTCGCAATTGGGAAATCCAGTATACCGCGCTGCACGAAGAGATGAGCTTATTAACCTTCCAGAAAGATGAAGAAATAGCACAGCTACAAAAATCGCTTTTACAACAGTCGGCGCGCAACAATTGGCTTTGGGCTGCGGGCGGCGTAGTCGCCGGCGTAGCTGCTAGCTATACTGCCTATAGACTGTTCAATGAGTGATAAAGATTTAAACAAAATTGCCGCAATTGAAAAGGCGATCACAAAGAAGTATGGTAAGGACACCATTCAGAATCCGCGCGCAAATTGGGACGAGACCAAAGAAAAAGAATATCTCGAACAAATGCGAGAATATTATGAGAAGACCAACAGGCATGAGAAGTCACAAGAGAAAGTCGATATTAATGGTATAAAGGTATCAAAAAAACTACTTAATAGAGACTCTTTAAAATGTTGTCTTGTCTGCGGAACTTTTCCAAAGAAATCTATGGATGATGTTTGTCTTCTTAAATTTGAATGTTGCTATCGCTGCTACATTCAATATATAGAAGATCGAGAAGAGCGTTGGTTAAAAGGGTGGAGACCTAATCAAGAGACTACTTAAGGATAAAAGAGGAATTTATAATGGCAACAGTTTACGAAATTGTACAAGGATTAGCGCAAGCCGCCGCTAACTCATATGACGGCGCGCTCGGTGAAGATTACGAACCGGACAAGCCCGGAATCCTCCGCAGAGAAGAAGGGGATGCCCTTATTGATCAGCGCGTGATGGATGGCTTTAACGTAAGGTTTTCTGGAAATAGAATGGTTCTTAGCTATCAATCAGAAGTTCAGCTTAAAGAAGTTATTGATGGCGGTTTCGAAGGAGAAATGGATCAACGCCTTACAGATATCGTAGGCTGGATTAAGAAAGAATACAAGAAGATTACCGGCGATTCTGTAACACTAACAGAAGAAGGCGAGATAGATGTTCTTGTTCAGAATACTTCACGCGTCCGTACTTGGGTGCAGGCTCACAAAACTTATAAGATTGGCGGCTTGGCAGAAGACATGGAAGTGCGCCGTAGAGATGGTCCCGTTCTTGAAAAAAGTTGGAAGACTTTCTTGGATCAAGGAGGTTGGAAAGGGAAGCGCCCGAAGAACGATACAAGGAAGAAGAACTAATGAAAATTTCAATCGGACGTCTGAAAGAGATCATTATGGAAGAAGTTGCGAAAGCAACGAGTATTGAAGACACTCTTGAAGAAAAGAGTGACACCGCTCACGAGCGCGATCAAGACCGCTGCGGCCATCTCACTGACCCGGGCGAGTATCACAAGTGTATGAACGAGTACGGACTGGAAGAAGTTGCGAAAGCAACAGAACCCCTCGATGAAGGGCTAGCCGATGCAGTTGCGTCTCCTTTCATCAAGCTTCTCAACACTCTTTTGCCACAAATTACTCCCGAAAGGCGGGAAGCCATGCTGAAAGACTTCGAAGAGGAAGTGAAACGAGAAGCCGCAGCCTCCGGAGGGAGCCTAGGTGCCACACCTCCTGCGGACAAATATGGGGGCGATTACGATATAACGGGTATCGCACCACAGGATTACGAACTTTACGCGGAGTCCCTTAATATAGAAATCGTAGATGATGAATGAGTTTTCAACTAGACAAACAAAAACGAATCAAAGAGATATTAAAGTGTGGAAAGGATCCATCTTATTTTCTCAAGACTTATGCCCGTATATCACACCCGATGCACGGGTTAATTTTATTTGATACGTATGATTTCCAAGATGATCTCCTAACAGATTTTAATGATTATCGCTTTAATATTGTTTTAAAAGCACGCCAACTTGGAATTTCCACGATTACTGCCGGCTATATTGTATGGATGATGCTTTTCCACCGTGACAAGTCTACACTGGTAATGGCTACAAAGTTTGCTACGGCAGGCAACCTCGTCAAAAAAGTTAAAGGCATTATGCGCCAACTACCAGATTGGTTAAAAATTGCCACCATCAGCGTCGATAACCGCACATCTTTCGAGTTGTCCAATGGTTCCTCTATCAAGGCCGCATCCACTTCCGGCGATGCCGGTCGTTCCGAAGCACTGTCTCTGTTGGTGCTGGATGAGGCAGCACATATCGAAGGGCTAGAAGAATTGTGGACCGGTCTATACCCCACGCTCTCCACCGGTGGGCGATGTATTGCGCTGTCAACACCCAATGGCGTTGGGAATTGGTTCCATAAAACGTGCACCGATGCAGAAACAGGCCTCAATAACTTTAATCTTACAACCCTGCCGTGGGATGTGCACCCGGAAAGGGACGAAGCATGGTATAAGAAAGAAACTCAAAATATGTCCAAGCGCCAAATTGCGCAGGAGCTTAAATGCAATTTCAATACTTCTGGTGAAACGGTCATTGATCCTGAATGCATGAACTATTTGCTATCGCTAGTCAAAGAACCCAAGCATCGCACCGGATTTGATCGCAACTTTTGGATTTGGGAAGAATTTGATCCAACTTGTAATTATCTAATTGTTGCTGACGTATCAAGAGGCGACGGCGCCGATTATTCAGCATTTCACATATTAAAGCTCGAAACTCTTGAAATCATTGCAGAATATCAAGGAAAGCCTACTCCTGATTTATTTGCTAATATGTTAAATCAAGTCGGAAGAGAGTTTGGAAACTCGATGATGGTCGTAGAAAATAATAATATTGGCTATACAGTACTTGACAAACTCATAGAATACGGTTATCCTAATCTGTATTACTCTATAAAGTCTACACATGAATACATTGAGCAGCATCAAGCCGAAGTACGCACATCGGCTGTACCGGGCTTTTCAACCACAATGAAGACGCGTCCCCTTATAGTTGCAAAATTGGAGGAGTTTATCAGGAATAAACTAATTAAAGTGTATTCTTCGCGCATTACAAACGAAATGAAAACTTTTATTTGGAAAAACGGAAAGCCCCAAGCAATGAAAGGCTACAATGATGATTTGATCATGGCTCTTGCAATTGGCTGCTGGGTGAGAGACACAGCATTACAAGCTAATGCTCGTGACTTAAACTATCAGAAAGCATTTGTGGATGCAATTATTACAACAAAAACCACAATGAACACACAAATTCCAGGTCAACAAGGCTATAAAAAAGATAACGCATTCGATAAACAGGCAAAAGACGCAGAAAAACTTTATGAGCAATTTAAATGGATTATTAAGTGAGAAATTAAATGGCAGCACCATACAATAAAAACCCCGCAAATCAGCAATCGACCTTATTCAAGGCTCTAACAAGATTATTCTCCGGACCGATCATCAGCTATCGTTCGCAGTCCGGACGCAGAATTAGAAGACAACATCTGGACAAGTTTAGTTCTAGATTTAAGTCAGCATCGGGACAACAGTTTAAGAAGACTCTTTACAACCCTCTTGACATTGTTGCCACCAATGCAATCGCAAACCAGCGCCGTTCCGAACGATATGTTGATTTTGATCAAATGGAATACATGCCTGAGATTGCATCGACAATGGATATCTATGCAGACGAGATGACAACTTATTCACAGTTGCGTCCGATGCTTAACATTAAATGTCCCAACGAAGAGATCCGTGCCGTTCTTGCTGTATTGTTTGATAACATCTTAAACCTGCCGTATAACTTATTTGGATGGAGTCGCACTATGTGCAAGTATGGCGACTTCTTTTTGTATTTGGATGTTGATGACAAGTATGGTGTTCAATCTGTCATCGCGCTCCCTCCTCAAGAAATTGAAAGGCTTGAAGGAGGAGACTCCACAAACCCTAACTATATTCAGTTCCAATGGAATTCCGCAGGTATGACTTTTGAGAACTGGCAAATTTCCCATTTCCGCATCTTAGGAAATGATAAGTATGCTCCGTATGGTACTTCTATTTTAGAGCCAGCACGTCGCATCTGGCGCCAGCTAACGCTTATGGAAGACGCTATGATGGCATACCGTGTTATCCGTTCATCCGAACGTCGCGTCTTTAAGATCGACGTCGGCGCAATCCCGCCACAAGATGTGGAGCAATACATGCAGAAGATTGTAACAAATCTTAAACGACATCAAGTAGTAGATCCAGATACTGGCCGCGTTGATCTACGTTATAACCCAATGAGTATTGAGGAAGATTATTTTATTCCGGTGCGCGCAGGATCGGTAACCGACATTCAAAGTTTAGCCGGCGCAGCAAACATTACAGCAATCGATGATATTAAATATTTGCGTGATAAACTATTCTCTGCTCTTAAGATCCCTCAATCTTATCTCACGATGGGAGAGGGAGCCGAAGAAGATAAGACTACACTGGCACAGAAAGACATCCGCTTCGCAAGGACTATCCAGAGATTACAACGGGTCATTATCGCAGAGCTTACAAAGATCGGCATCATCCATCTCTACACCCTAGGCTTCAGAGGCGACGATTTATTAAGCTTCGCCTTAACTCTCAACAATCCCTCGAAGATCGCAGAGCTTCAAGAAATCGAGACCTGGAAGCAGAAGTTTGATATTGCAGCCGCCGCCACAGAAGGCTACTTCTCACGACGTTGGGTGACTGAACATATCTTTGGGATATCTCATGAAGAATTTATTCGCAATCAGCGTGAGATGTATTATGATCGTAAGCACGACGCCGCGCTACAGGCGGTCGCTGAAGCTGCAGCAGCCGGCGCTGCTGGCGGTGCGATGGGTGGCGACCTTGGCGGCGACCTTGGCGGTGATCTCGGAGGAGATCTCGGAGGCGATCTCGGAGGCCCCGCAGAAATGCCCGCAGGCGAAGCCGGCGCCGAACCAGCCGGTGAAGAAGGTGGCGGCGAAGAATCTGCCCTACTCGCGGCCCCACCAGGATCCCGCGCAGATAAAAGAACGCGTCATCACCAAGGGCCCAACAGCCACAGCCCAAAGCCATATAAACCTGTCAAGGTTGACAAAAGACCCCAGGGAGCAGCCTCGCGCTCTTTAGCAGCTAAGCATTCAAAAGAAAAAAGTAGCTCTGCCAGGAGAAATATAGTCCCGGGCCTGGGAGATATACAAAGTTTAAGTAAGATGGGGAGCCTTTCAACTGGTATTTATGAGAGGGATGAGTCTATTTATAGTTTAGAAGAAGAAGACAAGATGTTTCAAATCAATGAATCAGTCAGGAATCTCCTTACAAGTTTAGAAGAAAATAATAAAGCAGTGGAGCAAAAAGATGAAGATCAAACATAATAAAAAGCGCAATACAGCCTTTGTTTATGAAGTTTTAGTGAAGGAAGCCACAGTTGCAATTCTCAAGCAAGACAGAGCACGAAGAGACAAAGTTATTAATATTATTAAAAAGCACTTTAAGGCTGATTCTCTTTTAAGAAAAGATTTGGAGTGCTACCGCTCGCTATATGAAAATCAAAACCTGACACAGCTAACGTCTGAAAAGATTATTAAAGAAGTAAAATTACAAAAAAGATTATTAGACACTGCCTCACTGTTTAAGCAGCAAACAGCGCTGATACATGACATCAACAAGGAAGCCACTGCGTCTATATTTAATAATTTTATTCCGAATTATAAAACTCTTGCCACAATTGATCAAATTTTCTCCGATAGAATTTCTCCTAAAAATCAAGTTATTTTAGAGAACGAAATCGTTAAAAATATGACAAAGCAATTCCCCACCCAAGAAGTTGTCGAACCAATTGACAATATTATTTACAACACATTTGTTGAAAAATTTAATAATAAATATGAAAACAATTTATTAGAAGAGCAAAAGACGCTATTAACATATTATATTGCTTCTTTTGCAGATAATGCGCTTGAACTCAAGGTCTTCTTAAATGAGGAGATCGGCAGGCTGAAAAGCAAACTAGAAGAAGCAAAAGCGACCAAAGAGATAAAATCAGATACAGCGATGATGGAAAAAACAAACCAGATAATTGATCGTCTCAACGGATTTTTTAATAAAGCCATTGACGACAACCTGCTTCTCACTGTGATGAAGACACAAGAACTCGTAAAGGAAATTTATACTGATGCCAGTCACGATTAGAATTGGAAACGAAGCACGCCAAGCAACTGTTCAGCTTGAACTAGATATTCGAAAGAGCATGAGCGGCGACTTGATGATTTTTGATCATGGCGACATTGATATTGTACTCTCGACAGCTAAGAATAAAGTTTTTGCTTTCCCCAAAGACACGATGAATGATTTAGTATATGGCGCTCAAAACCGATTATTCGCTCATCTTTCCAAGAGAGGCTTAGTAATGCCTGAATCAGTTCAGGCGGGATCGTTCTTCGGCTCCTTTGAAGCAACAATGGAAACGCCCCTTTCAGAAGATCTTAGCACTGCAAAAATGACTCTCATAAACATCTCAGAGTTTATTGATGAAGAGCGTCCCTACTTCGAATCTACAGAAGCAATCATCTCGATGACCGATGATGAGCTACTTCATCCCGACAAGGCGGATTCTACAGAACTCGGAGAAGTCCCACAGTCTTCCGAACAGGGCTCAATCCGCCCGGGCTATATTCGGGAGCCTTACTCGCTTAGTTATCTCTATACAATTTAGATAAAGAAATGGAACTATTATATTTTATATTAGCAGCCTACGGCCTCACTCAAATTCTTGTGTATGGAAAGGTTTTAGATAGAATAAGACCAACCAAAGGAGTCTTAGGCCAACTTTTTTCGTGTCCCATGTGTATGGGTTTTCATGTAGGTTGGTTTTTAATGCTACTTTCTCCGTACACAGAACTATTTAATTTTGATGTAACAGTTGTCAATTATTTTCTTTTAGGTTGGCTTTCGTCTGGGACATCGTATATTCTTAATATGCTTTTTGGAGATGAAGGATTACAAATTAGTAAAAAATGGAGTTCATAAAAAATGAAAATTACAAAAACAGACTTACGAAAAATCATTGAAGAGGAGCTTGGCTCTTCTTTAAAGGAAGCCGACATAGCGACTGCTTCCGATCTTAGAAGAAGCATGCGAGATCCCAGCGCAGCCAAAGAGGTCGGTGCCCTGTCACCCCGAGAACGCGGCGTTCAACAGTTGTTACAACAAATGTTAACCGCCATGGCAGAACCAGGAGAACAGGCGAATCAGATGGTTATGAGTCTTCTCCAAAAAGCTTTGGATCAGATGGGAGGCGCCCCAAGCGAAGTCCTTCCCGGCGCAGATGCCGGCGGCCCTCCTGAAGCCACAACCCGGGTTGGCGGCGAGCAAGCCGCTGCAGCAGGAGAACGCGGCCGAGCAGCCATGAAGCACAAGCCCGTGGAAGAATCCCTTGACGAAGATGCGCTTGTAGCCGAGATCATTAAGCGTTTAGGCGGAGAGTAAAATGACCTGCTCAATTTGGACTCGCAAGTGGATGCTACAGCCAGTAAGAAACTGTTGTAAGGGGTCTTAGCTATGTCTAAGGTTTTATTACGAGAGTATTACGAGTTATGTGAAGGCGGCGTCTGCCAAGATCTTCTGACAGAAGAAGAGAAGCGCTTCGTTGCTAGCGGCGGCATGATGTTGTCTGGCAAATTACAAGAAGCCGACATTCAAAATGGCAACGGCCGCGTCTATCCACACAAAATTTTAATGCGCGAGATGGAAAACTATGGAAAACTTGTAAGCGAGCACCGAGCCCTAGGCGAACTCGATCATCCAGAAGATTCAGTCATTAATCTTAGGAATGCATCCCATATGGTCACAGAAGTATGGTGGGATGAGAAGAACGTGATGGGAAAAGTAAAAGTGCTGGACACTCCTTCCGGCAACATCCTTCGTTCTTTAGTAGAATCCGGCGTTAAGCTTGGCATCTCCTCCCGCGGGATGGGTTCCGTTAGCGAATCGCAAGGACAGACAATTGTAGAAGATGATTTCCAATTAATCTGTTTTGATTTTGTCTCCGAACCTTCAACTCCAAATGCGTTTATGATGAGAGAAGCAAAAGATTTAAGTACCCCAAATGTGTTTACAAAAGCAGATAGAATTAATCGGCTCTTGAACAAGGTACTGGAAAATGAGTGATTGGTCCAGCTTCCAAAATGACAAAAAGCTAACAGACTCCTGGCGCCAATATTTATGTGAACGCGAGGGGCGCAAGACGCGTTTACAAAGATTAGTTGGCCATGGCCGGAAAGCGACCCCGGAAGAGCCAACACCACCAACGCCAACGCCACCGACGCCAACACCGACGCCACCAGAAACGACTGCCGTGGTTCCTGTGGATCCCACTCGCGTCTGTCCCGATGATGATCCTATTGCTTTTATTATGTGCATGATGACTCACGCATGCGATGTCCAACAATTGGAACCAAAAAAACGAGACCAAGAACTCACCAGTTTGAAAAAAACTCTGCAGCAGAATCCTGACCAACATAAAGAATTTGCAAGACAAGTCTTGCAGAAGCTCAAAACGCAACCAGATCCGTGCCCCGGGGCCCCAGGACAAATCCCCGGAAAGCCTGCACCGGGACAAATCCCCGGAAAGCCTGCACCGGGACAAATCCCTGGCCGAGACCAGCTTCAAATTACCGGACCCACAGCCGATCCCACGAAGCGACCGGAAACCCGAGTTGTTTATTATTTAGACGATTCTTATAGAGCCGATAGACTTAAAGGAAGTTGGGATAGCGTAAATCAACGCAAGGGAGGATTCCGATTCGAAGATGATCTGGCAGCTTTTCTAAATTTCTTTGGGCCCTTTGTACCTAAGCACGTTACTGAAAAGGGTCTCACTGAAGCCGAGTACGACGCTATTAAAAAAGTTGCGGATAGTGATTACCTTCGCGGCCGCATGGATAAGATTCTTCCCGCATTTCAAAAGCTGTTGCGCTCCAAGCCGAAAGAAGCTGAAAAGGTTAATAGAATGGCGCGTATTTTTCAAAAGGAAACCGGCCGAAAAGAGTTTGGACGCCTGATGCTTAAGATTAGAAAAAAGACTATTAACCTTAAAGCACATCCGGAAACTCCTCCTTCTGGCGAGCCCCCCGCCACCGTCCGGAGAAATGAACATGTTGCATGGCCCAAGCAGCCCCCTAGCGAGATCTATGAAGAGCGCTCAAAGCGACAAGATAAAACATTATTCGAAAACTGGCAAAGAATTGCCGGAATTAACCCGAGAGTATTATGAAGAAATCAGATTTAAAACAATTAATTAAACCACTAGTTAAAGAATGTATTCATGAAGTCCTTTTAGAAGAGGGGCTTCTATCTAATGTGGTAGCGGAGGTAGCAAAAGGAATGCAAGGAAATCTTATTACCGAATCTCGCACCCCGTCGCCCCCACCCCGAGCAAAAAATCCCGAGATAGCTAATGCAAAAATAGCAGAACAAAGAAAGAAGCTAATGGGTGCCCTCAATGCAGATGCATATAATAATGTAAACCTTTTTGAAGGCACAGAACCTATCTCCTCACACGAAGCGGCCGATCCCTCTCCAGGAGGTGTTGACTTAGGAAACCCTAGAGACGCAGGTGTGGACATTAGCGCATTAACAGCCGGCGCCTCGAAAGTTTGGCAGTCGATGAAGTAGGATATTATGTCAAAAGGTGTACATGTAAAAGTAACGGCTAAAGAGTGCCGCGGAAACGTTGATAAAATGATCCGCAGGTTCATCAAAAAAGCCAAAAGAGCAAAGATTGTAGAACAAGTCCGTGATAGAAGTTATTATAAAAAACCTTCTGTTGCAAAAAAAGAAAAGCGTCTCCGCGCTCAGCGTCAAAAAATGAAAGATCAACAAAAACGTAGAAGAGCACAAGAAAGGCGCGATAGAAAAATTTAGAGACTATTTACAATGAAATTAAAACGAAAAGTTTAACTATTATTATTAAGTTAGGAGACTGAAAAATGGGTAAATTTCAAAATCTAGTCCCAGGCATAAATCACGTTGGTGCATATCAAGTTAGCGGAAAACCCTTCGCTAGCGGCTCCATCGAGGCGCTTGTAGCGGGCCCGGTGCAAATTATATTTCCAGGTGTTACATCCTGGTTGTATGTTATAAATAGAGGAGGTAATGACTGTAAAGTCGCTTATTCCAAAAACGGGCTTTTAAATACAAATTATTTTGTAGTGCCTGCTAGCAGTTCATCTGGACACGGCCCCAACGCCAGTCCAATTTTAAAAGTGAAAGTAGCCGAAATCTGGCTTAGCGGCTCGGGAGTTGTTGACGTAGCAGCCGGCATAACTTACATTGATGTACAGTCAACCAAGACTGACGCCGGAACTAGCTGGTCAGGATCGTCAGGGGTCGGCTAATAATGGCAGATTTTGGCTGGGCATATATAAATTGTGATACAGGTTCAGGAGGAGGCGCAGGCGCCAGAGGCGCATCAACTGTTGCTGGTCCACTTAAATCCGTACAATTTCTAACGGGTACCCTCGGAGCCACTGGCTCCGCAAATTTTACATTTGAAACAGGTTCCGGTACCTTATTTGTAACAGGCACTATAGCTGTTAAAGGAACCGTTAGTGCCAGCCATTATCATGTTGAAGATGTCACAACGATTGACGGGACAGGTTCAACCAAATTTGGTAACACAAACGACGACACCCATGTTCGCACTGGTAGTTTATCTGTTTGGGCCACTGCTCCAATCGGAGGCATGCCCGCTACTCCATCTTCACAATGGTATGTACTTAGCGCATCCATTACAAACAATAAAGTATACGCCAACTTACTTGACATAAGCGGATCCACCGAGTTCGGATCCCACAGTTCGCACAATCATCTTTTTACTGGAAGTGTAAAAACAGTAGGAGGCATTACTGCAACAGGTACCACGTCTGGTTCGACTATCAAAGGCAACGCCTTAAATATCGGCGGCGCCGAATTAATTACTTCCGCCAAAGACGTTCACAATGTAGCCAACATTAGCGCCACTGGCTCGATTGTAGCCTCAACTACTATCAGAGCGAACACTATAATATCAGGCGCCACCGCCAAAGCAAATGAATTATACGTTGGTGGCCCTCAAATTATTAGTCCTGCAAAGGATCTTCATAACGTCACAAACATCAATGCCACTGGTTCTATTCTTGCTTCTACCATAATATCAGGAGCAACAGCGCAAGCAAACCTGTTAAAGGTTGGCGGCGCCGAAGTAATCAGCGCTGCTAAAGATGTTCACAACGTTGCAAATATTAATGCAACCGGTTCTATTCTTGCATCTACTACCGTCACAGCTACTACCATAGTATCAGGAGCCACCGCTCAAGCAAATCTCTTAAAGGTCGGAGGGTCTGAGGTAATAAGCGCAGCAAAAGACCTTCACAATATTACAAACATTAATGCTACCGGTACTCTGGGTGTTTCTGGTTCGAGCAAACTTGGCTCCCACAGCACTCATAATCATATATTAACAGGAAGCTTTTATCCTGCTGCTGTTAGCGGCGCCTTAGCCGGCAATGGCAGCTACCTGGGCCTTTCCGCGGCCGGAAAGCTGGTGGTGACCGGCGCCCTCGGGTTCGGAACTAATTTCATATGGAACAAGGCGCTTGATTATCCTATAGTTAATGGCCCCGCTGTCCAGGTTGGAGGCACCAATTCTCCAGGCGGCGCCGGCGAAACATTCAATCGGCCCTTATTCACAATATCAGCCTGGGTTAGACATACTAGTTCTACGGGGACTCAGCAGGGCTATGTGTTCGCCCTGGGCGGTACTGGCCGACCATCGAGTTTTGCTTTAAGATCAAATGATGCTTTAAGATGGACTGCGCGGTGGACCGATACTGTTTCTGGGGCTGGCTCCTCAAATGTCTATTGGGAAACAGAGGAAAACCTTGGTATCTATAAAACCGATGCTTGGACCCATGTAGCTATAGTATTTGACTTAAGCTCAAGTTCTCCTACAAACGCCAATGCAGCCGGCGATCCCACTTTTTATGTTAATGGTATTCTAAAGCCAACTGTAGTGCGGAGCACCGCCTATGCATCAGTCACCGGCGCCACTGCTATTGAATCTGGCGATAAGGTGTTTGTTGGATGTAGCGCAGGCTCTCAAGGGAGTCTTAAGTGGAGAGGGCAGATAGCTGATTTTTCTTATTGGCAACTTTCAATGAGCCAAGAGCAAATTACGGAAATCTATGCTAGCGGCAGTCATTTAAATCTTCTGAAACACAGTGCGTATGTCTCCTCTAGCGACAATCTATATGCATGGTATCGTTTAGGAAATGGTCTCGGTACTGGATCCGCAACAGACGCTGTTGACGGTACGGGTACTTATTCGTTAAACAATATTATGGTTGATCAAACCAATCGCGCTCATGGTGTTCCAGAGAACGATGCCGGCGGAATCACGACAACAGGTAGTTTTGGAATTGAGCTTACCGGCGCCGCAGAAGGGCTAAACACCATGCTGCTTTATGACGGCACGTCACTTTTAAGCAGCGCTGTTGATAATCGAATCTTTGGATACGGAGGCGCTACCCTGATTGACGGAGCCTCCGCGACTGGCGCCGAAAATCGAATTGCCATATGGGATGATTATAACAGTATTAAAGGAACCGATGACTTCACATTTACGCCATCTGGAAGCGTAGGGCTTATCGGAGGTCTCTTAGACCTGACAGGTTCCAGCCGCTTTGGAACTATCCCCACTCATAATCACATCTTTACTGGTAGCATGTACATCGATGTACTCAATGTGTCTAGTGGGTCTCTCGCCGGCTCCAGCAGCTACCTGGGGCTCAATACTGATGGCAATGTAGTACTCACATCATCCGGCGGCGGCGGCGGCAGCGCGGCGATTACATCCTACACAAACTCAGGTAATGATAGAATTATAACATCTGTTGACTCTAGTACGGTGAACGGCGAGGCCAATTTAACATTTGATGGTAGCACACTTACCGCTACGAACACAGTAGTCGCCACTTCAACGATCTCTGGTGCGACAGCACAGGCAAACATCCTAAAGGTTGGCGGTTTAGAAGTCATCAGTTCTGCGAAGGAGATTCATAACGTAGGCAATATTAGTGCCACGGGATCTATCCTGGCCTCCACCACAGTAAGAGCTACCACAGCGCTTTCAGGCGCCACCGGTCAAGTAAATAGCTTAAGCGTCGGAGGTTTAGAAGTCATCAGTTCTGCGAAGGAGATTCATAACGTAGGCAATATTAGTGCTACAGGCTCCATTTTAGCATCCACTATCGTTAGAGCTACCACTATAGTTTCTGGCGCAACTGCAAAAGCTAATCTCTTAAACATTGGTGGTACTGAGATTATTACTCCCGCAAAAGATATCCACAATGTCACCAACCTTAATGTTACGGGTGGCATATACATGGGCGCCACTAGCGGCTCCCTCGCAGGAACTGGTAGCTATCTAGGCTTGAATACATCAGGCAGAATAGTACTAACATCTTCGGCCGGCGGTACTGCGGCAATCACTTCTTATACAAATCCCGCTGATAATAGAGTTATAACGTCTGTTGATTCTAGCACGGTTAATTCTGAAGCTAATCTGACATTTGATGGTGATACTTTAACAGCGACAAATGCTTCTAACACCGCTATACCAGCTATAAAAATTGACAGAGATTATACCGGTACCACAAGTGTTGGAAACTTAACAATAGATCCCCAAGGCTTGCTTGTTGATTACGATGTAACGGGTATAGTTGCGTCAGGACAAACTGCTGTTCACGATGCTATTGCTATTAACTTTAACCAAGATTCTCCTACAATGGTGGGAACTGTTAATTCAACTGGTCTGGATTGTAGAATGACTGGCGGCACATCTGGTGTCCAAACAATGAAAGGTGTAGCTGTTCGCCTAACGGGTGCAGATACAAATATTGGAATAGACGTAGAAGTACCCGATGGTCAAGATCACGTTATGCTCAGGTCTTCAGCAGATACGGGTGATTATTTTGCAATTTCAACCACGACACACGGGGCGACAACACTCAAAACTGTTGATGATGACGCTGCCGCTGCTCATCTTACATGTAGTGTTGATGGAAATATTGTTTTAGACCCTGCAGGAAGTAATGTTATCGTTGACGGTAGTATCTCAGGATCTGGTAACATTTCAGGCTCTTCTTTTTACGGCGATGGTTCTAACCTATCTGGTTTGCCAAGCGCGGCGATTAGCACATATAGTAATGCCGCAGACAACAGAGTTATCACGTCTGTTAATTCTACTACGGTGAGCGGTGAAGCTAATCTAACGTTCGATGGAACAACACTTAGCGCCACCAATACTGTTGTGGCCACCTCAACAATCTCTGGTGCTACTGCGCAAGCAAACGTCTTAAAGGTGGGCGGATCCGAAGTTATTAGTTCTGAGAAGAATGTACATAATGTAGGAAACATCAACGCAACCGGCTCTATTCTGGCCTCCACCACTGTAAGGGCAACAACAACAGTATCCGGAGCGACTAGTCAAGTTAACAGCCTTAGCGTCGGCGGCTCTGAAATAGTAAGTTCAGCGCGCGATCTTCATAATGTTGCAAACATCAGTGCGACGGGCTCAATTCTTGCCTCTACTACCGTAAGAGCAACGACCATCATGTCAGGCGCGACCGGTCAAGTAAATAGCCTTAAGGTCGGAGGTTCTGAAATAGTAAGCTCTGCGAAGGATCTCTATAATGTTGCAAATATTAATGCGACGGGTTCTATTTTAGCCTCTACTACCGTTAGAGCTACCACTACCATGTCAGGTGCGACGGCTCAAGCAAATAGTCTTAGCATTGGCGGTTCCGAACTGATCACGCCGGCCAAAGATATTCACAATGTCACCAACCTTAATGTTACCGGCGGTGTATACATTGGCGCTTCAAGTGGATCGCTCGCTGGGACCGGTAGCTATGTCGGACTTAATACTTCTGGCAAGCTTGTGCTTACATCCTCCGCCGCCGGCGCCATTACGTCATACCAGAATGCTGGCAACAATAGAATACTAACATCGGTTGATGGATCAACGGTTAAAGCTGAAGGAAACCTTAAATTTGACGGTACGAAGCTCACCATAACTGGTGGTATAATTGTCAAGAGAGCGACTAAGGACGATGATTATACTGTAACCAATTCAGATTATCTCATTGGTGTGGACAGTTCAGGAGAGGCCGTAGTTTTGACGTTGCCGGCCGCAAGTTCACTCACAGCGGGCCAGATGTTTATAGTTAAAGATGAGAACGGATCTGCTGGAACTAACAACATTACCGTCACAGGAAGTGATGGATCGAATACAATTGACGGACAAACAAGTGCTGTTTTAGAGTCGTCTTATGCATCAATCACCATTTATTGCGATGGGTCGACTAAATTCTTCATTGTATAGCTTCTTATTTGGGTCTTAAGAGCTATTTATAAGAGAACGGGATAGGTTTATCTTATCTTGTTTATGAAATTAGTGGGGACTTTTTTCAACTTTGTCATAATTTTTTGGAGGGTATTATAATATGGCTTATAAATTTCAATATGGAGTAACCACCCTAAGTGGTGCTACAACATATGAACAAAATCTGAGCGGTAGACAGGTGTCTGCCTCTCATGGCGTCTTAGGTTCGTCTGGTTCGTTTGACGGCGCCTTATCTGTTGGGGGTGGCTCTGGGGGCTCTGGTGTAACCATCAGCGCTGCAGGTGCTATTACTGCAGATGGAGGTATTGCTGGTGAATCGTATACGGTAGACACCACCGAGGTTATTAGTGCTGGGAGGGACATTCATAAAGTTGCCAACATTAACGCAACGGGTTCTATCTTAGCTTCTACTACGGTACGAGCAACTACTACTGTATCTGGTGCAACTGTTCGAGGAAACTCGCTGCATCTTGGCGGTGCGGAGATGATCAGTTCTAATAAAGATCTGTACAATCTCGCCAACGTTAATGTCACAGGTACAATTCTAGCTTCTACGACTGTTACAGCAACTACTATTATGTCGGGTGCGACTATTCAAGGAAACACTCTTAAAGTTGGTGGTTCAGAGCTTATCAGTTCTGCTAAAGATCTTTATGGTCTTGCCAATGTAAACGTTACCGGTTCAATTGTAGCTTCGACTACAATCGATGCTGGTACAACCATTAGTGGTTCTGGCTTTGTCGGAGATTCATTAACCTTTACTGGGTTAGCAACGAGCGCTTCGGCTTTCCATGAAGATGGATTCGTTATGATTAACGGAGCCGCGCCTGACCCGGGTAAATTCTACGTGGGCACACAGGCCGCTCTTTGCACGCAATTAGGTGGTACAGGTCTTGCTTCAGAAAACAGCATTTCATTACAATTGGATCTTAATGGACTAGGGGCTGCTACTGTAGATGTTGCTGCCGACAGTATTGCTATTATTGACGCTGATGCAGGCAGTGATTCTAAGAAAGAAAGCATTGTAGACTTAGTAGATGCCATAGCCGGAGCGCGCCTCTCGGCTGCTGGTGGTGTTCTTTCGGCTGATGCACAAGCATCTAGCGTAGATGTTGCGAGCAAAGCAGATCAGACAACACTTGATGCTGGATTAAACTATACGGCTGCATTAACTGGAGCTATTCAAGTTAGCTTGCCGGGCAGTCCTAGCACAGGGGATGTAGTGTATCTTAAAGCGGGTACAGGAGCTAGTGTAAGCAATAGAATTACAGTTGAAACTTCTGCATCGCATACGATTGATGGATTAAACGAAATGATTATTGAGTCGTCTCAAGGCGCCATTACATTCATTTTCGCAGGCTCTAACGCTTGGAAGATTGTATAATTATTTGTTTTTAGCTTGACTATTACTAACGGGCGTCCGAAAGGACGCCCGTTTTTGCAGAATCGTTATAATAATAGTCTTTTTATGATCAAGAATACTATTTATTTTGAATTAATGTAATTTTAGGAGCATATTAATGTCTACTTTGTTAAGTGAAGCTATCGTAGATGCCAAAGCATTACGTGAAGCAGCTTTAAAAAATGCCGAGACGGCTGTGTTGGATAAGTATTCGGAAGAGGTTAGAAATACTCTGGAACAGTTGATTGAGCAGGACGAGTTAGGTGCTGATCCGGCCGCAGGTGCAGCGGATCCTTTGGCCGGCGGCTTAGACCCCATGGCAGACCCCATGGCAGACCCGATGGCTGATCCGATGCTTGGTGCCGAAGAGGGAGGCGAAGCAGAGGAGATCGTAGACGGTGTACCTCTTGCAGCTACAGACGGATTATCGGAAGAAGAGGGCGAAAACTTAGGCCACCTTCCCAAGAGTGGCGAGGACGTTGAGATTAATGTTGATCTGGATGCTCTCCACGAAGCAGTACAACAGCTTCAAGATGAGCAAGAGTTCAACCTTAATGAAGAAGAACTCGCAGCAATGTTAGCCGAAGACACCGGCGGTGACAGCGGCGCCGCCCTTCAAGGAAGTGCAGCCGTAGAAGCGAGCGCCGTAGAAGGAGAGGAAGAAGAGGAAGGAGAAAGGGAGACAGAACCCGAGGATCCTGGTACATTTGCAAGCTCGACTGCGCCCACAAACGAAGACGTAGACCTTCCCGATGATTTGATTGATGAGATTGCGGAGCGCCTTGTGGTTGACATGGGCCCCCGGCTTCAAGGCTGGGCTGGACGCACATCCGAAGATATTAATTGGCAGCTACAGAAAGCGATTGCGCATCGTCGTAGCACCGAAGTAGAAAAACATATGAAAGATTTGAAGAAGGCTTCTGAAGAGTTGGTTTTTGAAAATAAACAACTCAAGGAATCACTTGAACAATACAAGCAAGCAACTGAAGAGCTAAGAGAGAACTTACATGAAGTAAATCTTTCGAATGCTCGCTTGCTTTACACGAACCGTGTTTTGAGAAATACCTCCCTAAATGAGCGGCAAAAGTCAAAAATTGCCGACGCTATTTCAAAAGCTGGTTCAGTAACAGAGGCGAAAACAATATACCATACGCTCGAAAACGCAACGCCGGCAGCCACTAAGGCTGGCCCCCAATCGTTGAGTGAAGCAATTGGTCGTCGTGGTACTTCTGTTATTCGTGCTTCCCGCAAGGAAAGCACATCATTCGATCCCATTGCGGATAGGATGAAAAGACTAGCAGGTATTAAGTAAAATTAATACGAATACATTAACATAGGAGGTATTTTAAAAATGGCTGGTATTATTGATAGGTTAACAGAAGGCGTTGTTAACCGAGACATGCGTGCTGAAGGGCATGCATTATTAGAGAAGTGGGAGCGCACTGGATTGCTGGAAGGCATTGACAGTGATCGCAAGCGCAGTTCTATGGCTCGTCTGCTTGAAAATCAAGCAAAGGAGCTTCTCCGTGAAAGTTCGTCCATGCAAGCGGGTGATGTTGAAGGTTTCGCAGCCGTCGCATTCCCCATTGTCCGTCGTGTTTTTGCGGGCCTGATCGCAAACGATCTCGTTAGCGTTCAGCCGATGAGTCTCCCCTCGGGACTTATCTTCTTCCTGGATTTCGTGTTCTCGCCTGATCTTGGTGGACGCACAACTCAGACCGAGCGATTTGGTAACTTAGTTAACAAGTCGATTTACGGTACAGATCGAGTTGGTGCACAGGTAACTGGTGGTGTGAGCTTAGTTGACGCCTCTGGTTCTGACCTTTCAGGTCCGCGCACAGTGGGCGCCCGTGGTTATGCGTATGCATCTCCTAGTGGTTCTACTGATGTTGCTACATCAAACTATGCTCTTAAGGATCAGTTTGATATCAACGGTGCGAACAACCTTGAAGGTAGTGGTCTCGAAGCCAACCGGAAGCGTATTCTGTACGATCCGGACATCATTGCTCTCTCGGGTAGTGGTTACAAGGTTGTTATTGTCGATGTGGCTAAGTCTGCATTTACAGCGGATACAACCGATTTCGAGAACCTTGGTGCTTTCAACATTACTCAAGCAAACCTTAGTGGTGCTTTGAGCAATGGCGCAGGTACTGGAGATGCAACTATTATGCGTCTCGTCCGACGTTTGACACACCTCGTAAGTGCTACGGAGTCTGCTCAATCTGTCAAGAGTATTCGCTTTGTCGTTACTGCTCTCTCTGCAAATGTAGGGGCCGTAGCCGAAAGCGCCACACTCACTGTCGGTCATCCTCTTCGTGATAACTTCAATGTTGGCGGTTCCCTTGGTTCCGTTATTGGAGCTACCGCATGGGGACTGGAAGGCAACGCTGACATTCCCGAGATTGACATCAAAGTCGATTCCGTGGCTGTCACAGCGCAGACCAAGAAGCTCAAGGCCAAGTGGACCCCGGAGTTAGGACAAGATCTTAACGCCTACCACAACCTTGACGCTGAAGTGGAACTGACCAGCATTCTCTCTGAGCAAGTTGCTCTTGAGATTGACCGTGAGATCCTTGCGGACCTCGTTAACGGTGCAACCGCTGGTACGTACTACTGGTCGCGTGCTCCAGGTCTCTTCGTGGACCGTACAACTGGTGTTGAGGTTGGTGCATCTTCGGCTGCTCCCGACTTCACCGGTACGGTAAGCGAGTGGTATGAGACTCTTGTCGAAACCATCAATGATGTGTCGGCACAGATTCACCGCAAGACTCTGCGTGGTGGCGCTAATTTCATCGTCGTTGGACCTGAAGTTGCGAACATCCTTGAGTTTACGGCTGGATTCCGTGCGTCTGTTACGGCAGACTCTGACACTGGTTCTGTTGGTGCCGTCAAGACCGGACAACTTTCTAAGAAGTTTGATGTCATTGTTGACCCATACTTCCTGCGAAACGTGGTCCTGGTTGGTCGTCGCGGATCCTCTTTCCTCGAAAGTGGATATGTGTACGCACCTTACGTGCCACTGCAGACTACACCCACCATCTTTGGCCCCGAAGACTTCGTGCCCCGCAAGGGCGTGATGACTCGGTACGCCAAGCAAATGGTGCGTCCCGATATGTACGGCCTTGTTGTCGTGCGCGGACTCGAAGGTGAGTCTGGCTCTACTGGCTAATTAGTAAATTAGATAGAGCAACAAAAAGCTAAGCCCTCATCGAAAGATGGGGGCTTTCTTTTATGCTAAGACTACTTACCTACGAATCAAGAGATTCATCCCATGTTTAATGACATGATTATAAATGGAGGGTTATAAAAATGGGAACTAAAAGAGTAGGCTTGGCGAGAACCCAAGCATTGATTGAGAACTTGAAGAGAGAGTTGACGATGGGGGGCGCAACGCTGACAGGGCAGAAAGCCCGGTTTTTGCTTAAGACCGCCGACTATACCGTTACAGCCGCAGATAGTGGAGCATTTATTCAGGTCAACCCGGCTGCAACAACTTTAATTCAGTTGCCTGCTGCGGCCGATGTCGGCGGGGGTTGGACTTGCACCATTATTATTAACGAGGATGACGGCGGAACAATGGATCAGATTGTGAACATTGGAACGGCGAGTGGTGAGTTTTTCACCGGCCTGATTATCGGTGGTGACGGCGGCGGCGCCGATGTTGCTGACGGCACGACACACGATTTCATTAATTGCAGCACTAGCTCGACTAGTGGTGAAAGGTTTGACTTCGTGTCCGATGGCACTTACATGCACTGTACGGGCGTCGTTATTGATGTGACAGATACACTGTTCGCAACGTCAGCAGCTTCTTAAACAAGAAGTAAAAGACTGCTTTTGTCTTTTAAGCCTCACTCCCTGCGGAGTGAGGTTTTTTTTAGAAATGACGATCTCCCACATTTTTTCGCCGGCAAATTTTTGAGATTTTCGTTTTATATAAATTATACTAGTTATTATATAACAAGGAGTTTTCCATGGGAAAGAAAAGAAGAATAAACACATCACCCGGAAAGTTTACCAAGAAGTTTGGCACTCATCCGATTATGAAGACAGAGACGCCCGATACACCGGATACGTTGCCGGAACCAGCTATTGAGACTACGGCAGAAACAAAAACTTCCGCAGCAACAACTGCTACGGAAACAAAAACTTCTAAATCTCGGACTACCAAAAAGAAGAAAACAACAAC
>Ga0080013_1002444_pt1 | contig 21835 bp, 27 predicted proteins | sample ETNvirenome_6_85_FD_69236 | JGI IMG/M metagenome (GOLD analysis project Ga0080013, IMG submission 69236) | Marine viral communities from the Pacific Ocean - ETNP_6_85 (SPADES assembly) (version 2) | ecosystem: Environmental > Aquatic > Marine > Oceanic | place: Pacific Ocean | collected 2013-06-19 | reverse complement strand
TTTCTTGATGACGACAATATTGCTAGTTATTATATTTCAGGCGCACCCTACATTGGCCAGATACCGCCAAAACCACAGAACACAGATGATACAGACGTTGCAAACAGCAACATTCGCGGACCTAGAGGAACAAAAATTGAGTTTAGAATTGCTTCGTCGGTCAATTTAAGATCTAGTGATTATTTATTTACACAATTAGGTACCACCGCAGAATTCAAAGCGACCGATATTCGTCTTATAGATACAACTATTAGAATAACTGGTGCCACCACTGGATACAGAATCGATATTCCGGTGAGATTTATTAAGAAACAGTAATTTAGAGGAAGGAATACATGGCTACTACATTTAAAACACTTATGAATAACGATATAGCTTCGACAAGAACGCTATTACACGAAGCAATACCGGTCACAGGAACAATTCCATCGGGTACATATGCAGATAATAATATTAAAAATTATGCGCATGGAATGTTCCAATCAGTATATGATTACCCATACTTGAGTTCTTCAGCAAACCATATCTTTGATATAACAGCTGGATACGCTTCAGATTCTTCCCTTTCTTCCTCTACTAATCCACAAAACGCCAAAAAAATAAATGTTTACAACCAATTGGCGCAAGTTTTAGTTGGCCATGATGTAACCGGAAATATCCAAAGGTTCGATCAAGATGGAGACATCACGGCCGGCGGAACCAAAATGAAAGAGTGCTTTTTCCTTAACTTCGCTAGACTTTTGGCCAAAGATGAAATTAAAAAAGGCAGCTTCACAACTACATTGTACATTGACGGCATAAGTGAAGATCCTTCCGGCTCTTTAACTATATCCGATTATGGTGCAGCCACGAGTTTCAAGGTCAATTCCCCAACAGGAGAATACGGCATTCTTTATACTAGTTCTGCAACGCCGACTGCAGATAGTGGCGTGGGTCACATATATTATCAAGCAGGGATCGCAGTACTTACAGCCTCAGTTTTTTCTAGAGCAACGGGAAGTGAAGGTGCTTTCGGTGCGCCCACCACTAGTAGTGCCAGTCCCAACGGCGCCTTCACTGGGTCAAATATACAGACTTTTGCCGACGGGGTGCGAAATAGACTTAAAAATCTTGAATTTAACAACACTACAGAATTAAATTCAACAATTTATTTCACCAGAGCAAACACAGGGGATTATAATTATTCTGCGAATCCCACTTACCTGACGGCTAGTAAAATCAGGGTAAAGGGAGATAATCCCTTCGCTGAACCAGTTTCCTACATTACAACTGTAGGGTTATATTCTGCGGACAATGAGTTATTAGCGGTAGCAAAACTTTCAGAACCTCTTAAAAAGACACCCAGCAATGAGTTAACATTAAGAGTAAGATTAGATTACTAATGCTATGCCTTATTACCCATTTAGAAATCAAGACATAACCTACAATGTTTTAAAGACATACCCTGAATTTACTTTTGATGTATGGTCAGGAAGTATTTTTCTAAATAATGAAGCAACAATAAGCGGCGCATATAATGCTAACGTAACCATGGTGCCTGCTGGTAATGTAAGCCTCTATGAATTAAACATTGATAGAGATTCAAGCGCAAATACGTTTAATACAGATGGTCAAGTTGGTACGAAGGCAATAATATTTCCATATGTTTCCAAAGACAGTAGCCTAACCTCTATTGGAACAGTCACAGAAACAGGATTTAATACCAGCTTTCAATACGGAGATATGATTAGTGGGTCATATCCTATGTCCTCAAGTATCGTGAGGGAATACTTTAGTAGTGGCCATGGTACATCCAGCAGAACCGGCTCTCACATGGTGGCCCTTAAAAATACTTTAAATTATTATACCTACTTAAGCGATCACTATAGTTATTCTTCATCTCTCGGAGATAAATCTGATCAAGAAATTAATTTGATTAGTATTCCTTCGATATTTTATCGCTCGTCAATTAAGAAAGGTTCGGTAGATTTAAAGTTCTATCTTTCTGGAACTTTGGTCGCAAGGGCTCAAGACATATATAAAGATGGTACATTAGTGCAGACCACCGGTAGTGCATACGCCCAGGCGCAAGGATCTGGCTCTGTTGCAGGAGTTGTATTATATGACGAAGGGTTTTTAGTTATAACTGGTAGCTGGAACCTGACTGAAGAATCAAAAGACTTTGGGCCAGGAGGCGCCGCCATTGGAACTTGGATAGACTTTGCAGCCGGCGCAAATGATGGAAATGATCCTGTCGGAGACGCTCTGACCCCATCAGCCAGCTTTCAGGTGAAGTTTCAAGGCATTAATCCTGTATCAACAGTAACAATGTTGGCTCATGCCGAGAAAGGCTTTTTGAACCACTCAAACAATCCGACTTACAAAGTATACGAAAGTGCCTCGTTTTTTGCCGCCACTAGCTCATTGGGTTACACGGAGAACGATAACACACAAATCAAAAACACAATAAGCAGTTCGTTTTGTAATTACTCTGCTTCATTCGCGAAGCAAACCTTTATTAGTAAAATAGGAATTTACGACAAAGATAGGAACCTAATTGCCGTTGCAAATCTTGCAAAACCGGTTAAAAAATTAGAAGATAGGGACTATACTTTTAAACTGAAACTGGATATTTAAAAACATGATACTTGGGCTGGACATAAGTACCAGCATCACAGGGTTTACTATTTTAGACCATCAAGGCGAAATAATACGTTGTGATGCTTGGGACATGAGAAACAAAAATAAGTTTAAGACGATCTTTGATAAGGCTTCTTTTATCAGAGACGATCTTTTATTCTTTAAAGCGCAGTATCCAATTCAAGCCATACACATCGAACAGCCATTTATGTTTTTCAATTCTGGAGGATCCTCCGCAAAAACTATGGCCGCCCTTCAAAGATTTAATGGCATAATCTCGTGGATCTGTTATAATATATTCAAGATGGATCCTAATTACATCACAGCATCTCAAGCAAGAAAGACATGTGGGATACAGGTAAAAAGAGGCGAAAAAGCAAAGAAAATCGTTATGAAATGGCTTTTAGACAACCAAGATGGGTTCACGGTCGAATACACAAAAAAGGGCAATCCTAAGCCTAAATATTACGATATTGCTGATTCCATCGTAATTGCTAAAGCTGGACACTATTTATCTGAAGAGGGCAAAAAATATACTTGCTACAACAAGGAACTTCCAAATGAAACTAACTAAATCAAAACTAAAACAGATCATTAAAGAAGAACTAACAAAAATAGTCAGAGAAGAGGCGGCAGACCCACGCGACGCCTATGAAAATTTTGTAAAAGACTACAGTTGGAAAGATACCGGCAAGGAAGCGGCATTAATAGCGTTTGGAAGAAGTCCTGATCGGCCAAGAAAAGAAGGTATTCTTGATTATGCCGCCATGGCCGAGTTATACAAAGAGTATATTGCACCTACACAAGAAGTATTCTACACTAGAAAGGCAGAAGTAGCAGACGAACTTGCGCAATTGCGCTCTGGTGAGAGAAAGGATACAAAGCCTTATATGGGCTCAGAAGATAGACACGAGCAAAAAAACCTCGAACGTGAAATTTCAGATCTTGTTATTCTTCAAGGAATTCTTAACGAGTTGCCTCCCAACGAAACCGCTTGATTTCCTAATCCCTATATGATAGAATTACTACATGGATTCTGAAAAGCTTCAAATCCTTGCAGAAATACTTGGAGAATACTATCGTTCCAACGACGAACATTTATTCTTCTGTCCATTTTGTAAGCACCACAAACGCAAACTATCCGTAAACATTTCTAAAAATACCTACAAATGTTGGGTCTGCGACAATCGCGGAAGAAATTTGTATTTTCTTGTGCGAAGATTTGGGAAGCATTCACACAAACAGCATTGGAAAAGCTTTGAAAGTCATGTTGAGATTTCAGAGTTCGACAATATCTTTGAGGAAAAGGTAGAAGAACAAGAGATACAGCGTGTCAAGCTTCCAGAAGAGTATGTTTGTCTCGCAAACAAAAGATTGCCGAGAACTGCAAACCCGGCATTGAGATATCTTAAGCAACGTGGACTTACGGGCAGAGACATTCTCAAATGGAAGATCGGGTTCTGCGATGAAGGAAATTACAGAAACAGAGTTATTGTGCCTTCTTTTAACGACGAAGGATATTGCGATTATTTCATTGCGAGATCTTATACAGACGATTGGATGAAGTACAAAAATCCACCAGTTTCTAAAAATATTGTATTTAATCGCTTAAGTATTTTCTGGAATGTCCCGATTATATTAGTGGAGGGAGTTTTCGATGCCTTTAATGCAGAAAATTCTATTCCTCTTCTCGGGTCGACTTTATATGAAGGTTCTCTTCTATTTCAGGCCATCCTAAAACACAATCCAGTTGTGTATCTCGCTTTGGACGCCGACGCACAAAAAAAGACATTAAAGATTGCTCGTTCTTTGATACAATATGGTATCGAAACTTGGAACATAGATACTTCTGGCTGCGAAGACGTTGGTGAGATGACTAAAGAAGAATTTTTAGCACGAAAAGAAAATGCTGTAATAATGGACAGTGACAGTTATTTGCTTTATGAGGCATTATCTATTTGACTTCTGCGCAAGGTCGTGTATAATATATCTATGAACGTCAGTAAACTTCTCAAAAAAATGTTCACCCCAATAGGCAAGTACATCAACGTTGGTGACTTATATATTGCCGACGGAAAGATGGGGATTGTCATTAAAAAAACATACAGCAAGGCGGGAGGCTATCTCATTGAGATGAGGTGGACAAGCATGACCGATCTTTTTGTCGGAGAGTTTACCGGTACCGAAATAAGTAAAAGACTTAAAAGCGGCGAATGGAAGTATCACTCGACCTATCCCCGAGAATACAACGAAGGAAATTAATGAAGTTTGCTCATATTGCTGATACGCATATTAAAAATCTAAAATACCATTTTGAATACCGCGAGGTGTTTAAGCAATTGTATGAAACGCTCCGTGCAGAAAAAGTAGATTACATTATTCACTGTGGCGACATCGCCCACACAAAGACGCAGATTTCCCCAGAATTTGTTGATTTGTGTTCAGATTTCTTCAGAAATCTTGAAGCAATTGCGCCAACTTATATTATTCTCGGCAATCATGATGGAAATCTAAAAAACAAAAGTCGTCAAGACGCTTTAACTCCAATCGCAGATGCGCTTGATCTGCCTAATTTATTTCTACTTAAGAATTCAGAAGAAGTAAATCTGGATGATTTTTTTACATTAAATGTTTTGTCGGTATTTGATAGAGATAATTGGAAGGAGCCAAGTGATTTAGAGAGAATTAATATTGCTCTTTACCATGGTTCAATCAGTGGCTGTGAAACTGATCTTGGGTGGAAGATGGAGCACGGCGAAAACGACATGTCCATCTTTAAGGATCATGATTTTGCCTTCCTTGGCGACATTCACAAGACCAATCAGACATTGGATCACAAAGGCCGGATTAGATATCCAGGCTCAACGGTTCAACAAAATCACGGCGAGACAAATGATAAAGGCTTTTTAATTTGGGACATTAGAGATCGTGACGATTGGGACGTAGAACATTTTGTTCTTAAAAACCCGAAGCCATTTGTAACTCTGGAATTAACTCCGACTGGAAGAATTCCAACAAAATCTGTCGTAGAAACCGGAGCAAGACTTCGTTTGGTTTCTAACAACAATCTTCCTATCGACAAGATGAAGAAGGCTGTTGAAGTGGCCAAGCACAAGTTTAAACCCGAGAGTATTACATTTTTAAATCGAGCTTCTGGGCAAAGAGGAAACGTAGAAGAGCTAACGGAGGATTTAGAAAAGGACAACCTTCGAGACCCAGTGATCCAAGAAGAGCTAATTGAAGAGTACTTAAAAGATTATAATCCGGACGATGATTTAATTGAGAAAGTATTTAGATTAAATAGCAAATATAATGTTGCGATTGAAGAAACAGAAGAAGTCAATCGTAATGTTAATTGGAGGCTCGAACAGATTGAGTGGGACAATCTCTTTAACTATGGGTCAGAAAATGTTATTAACTTTAATAAGCTTACTGGAATCGTGGGCATTTTTGGCAAAAACTTTTCTGGCAAGTCTAGCATTATTGATAGCATTCTTTTTACTCTTTTTAATTCTACTTCTAAGAACGAAAGGAAAAACCTCAACGTCATCAACCAAAATAAGGAAGAAGGCGGCGGAAAAGTAACTATTTCCATTGGGGAAAAGAAGTATACAGTTGATAGAAGAGCAGAAAAGTATGTTAAGCGCTTGAAAGGCGAAGAAACGCTCGAAGCTAAAACTGAACTTAATTTTGAAAGTTACGATCCCGTGATGGAAGAAACTGAAAGTCTGAACGGACTTACAAGAAACCAGACCGATAAGCACATTCGCAAGCACTTTGGAACAATTGAAGATTTCCTTTTAACTTCAATGTCTTCGCAGCTTGGAGCACTTCAGTTTATTGGCGAGGGCTCAACACGAAGGAAAGAAATTCTTGCAAAGTTTCTTGACCTTGAAGTCTTCGACAAGAAGTACAAGCTGGCCAAAGACGACGCAGCAGACCTTCGAGGAGCTTTAAAAAGATTAGAAGGTAAAGAGTTTGATAACGACATTACAGAGGCATATGCAAACCTTCTTATAAACGAAAAGGAGACTGAAAATCACTCTCAAAGTTGTGAGGAATTAAAAGAGCAGATTAATTTTCACCGCTTTAAGGCAGAAGGAATACAGAAAAAGATCGATCTTATTCCCACAGAAGTGATTAACATTGCAGAGGTTGAAGAAAATATCTCTAGCAGAGAGAAGAACATTACTGAGAAGATCGGACAAACAATTATATCGACTGAAAAAGTAGGCGAGAATAGAGACCTCCTTGAGAAGATTGAAACTTTCATTGAGGGCTTTGATGTTGATGATCTTCAAGAGAGAAAAGAGACAGCAGAAGAGCAACAGAATAAGTTAGATCAAATCATCAACGAGATCAAGACCAAAGAAGTAGAAATACAAAACCAACAAAAGAAAGGAGAGCTTTTAAAAGAAGTTCCTTGCGGTTCAGAGTTTTCACATTGCAAGTTCATTAAAGATGCTTATGTGGCCATTGATGGCCTTTCAATCACAAATAAAGAACATTCAGTTCTAGAAAACAACAGGACCGCGACAGCGCAAGAGATTGAGAACCTCAATGTAGAGAAGATCGATGAGCACCTTGCAAAATACCAACAATTGCTGACGAGAAAAAATCAAATCGGGAATGATATTTCCACTGAACAATTGTTGGCTGACAAAACAAACATCGAGATCAAATCGTTAGAAAAAGAATTAGAAGACTTGAGAGAAAGGTCTGAAGAGTACCATTCTAATAGAGAAATTATCGAGAACAAAGAATCTTTCATCAAAGAGCTAAAGAAAGAAAAGAACACTTACACAGAAAAGGAAAAGGAACTAGAGAAGTGCCAACAGAGACTTTTGGAGTTTTACAAAGAGCATGGTTCGTTGGAGCAAAAGCTCAAATCTCTAGAAGATCAAAAACAAGAGTTGGCTAATTTACGAGAGGAGTTTTCAGCTTATGATCTTTTTATGCGTTGCATGCATCCAAATGGGATTGCATATGATATTATTAAAAGGAAGTTGCCAGTCATCAATGAAGAAATCGCGAAAGTATTAGCGAACATTGTCGACTTCGAAGCTTTCTTTGAGGCAGACGATAAACACCTAAGAGTGTTTATAAAACACCCAAAACACGATCCCAGACCGATTGAAATGGGATCAGGCGCAGAGAAGACTATTGTCGCAATGTCTATTCGTTTGGCGTTGCTTTCTGTGTCTTCTTTACCAAAGTCTGATATATTTATCTTAGATGAGCCTGGAACTGCTTTGGACGCAGAGAATATGGATGGATTTGTTGCGATATTGGAAATTGTAAAGTCATACTTTAAGACGGTATTGTTGATCTCACATCTTGACTCTCTGAAGGATTGTGTTGATATAGAAATTACAATCGACAAACAGGATGGTTATGCTCATGTAACGGAGACATAATATGCCACTATATGAATTCAAGTGTAAAGAATGCGAACATATTTTTGAAGAAATTCAAAAGCACACTGATCCGAATCCACAATGCGAGAAATGCGAGGAAGAGACTGAAAAGATCATTTCACAAACAAGCTTTGCCTTAAAGGGAAGTTGTTGGTATAAGGACGGATATTCTAAGCCGGCAAACTAGTTATAGGTATGAAATTCTCCGCAGACTTTATAATACAAGATTATGAAAATCTTCCTGATGAATATGAAACTGATGGTGGAGTGGAAACCCCTCCCTTCTCTTTGGCTGTTAAAGGCCCGCCATCATTGAGAAGACAACCAGATGTAGCGGGCAGCATACCATACGTGGTCTCCAACGGTGGGCCCGCCCTCGACTTGGTAGAAGCAACAGAATAGCTTCTTTTTAATCTTTTGAACACTATTTATTAACAGCCATAAAAAGGAGGACAATTATTATGGACAAATTACAAGCAGTGACCGGCTGGACACGGCAGCTTACTGAGCTAGGACTCTCAGTGTTGGCATTAGCCGTTGTACTTCAGGTGCTTTTTGGAGCTAGTGTAGCATTCTTTCCAGTTGATGTCGTCGGCAATGTTCTTGCTGTCACAAAGACTTTGGGTGCTGAAGGACTCGTCGGCTTGGTTGCCGTGTGGGTTTTAGCTTCGATTTTTAATAGAAAATAGTAGAGGTGTAAGATGATGAGACAGATTTTAGATAAAGGAATAAATAAAATCATGTCTCGGAAGTTGATGGTGTGGTTGACCGCAACAGCTTTTATGTTTTGGGAGACCACACCTCTTTCTTCTGACGACTGGGTAGCTATTTCTTTAGTTTATATTGGAACGCAAGGCTTAGCTGATATTGCAGCAACTTGGAAACACGGCAAGTAATGTTAACTTGGCTCGCGTTTAAGAAAGTCATAAAGAGAGTATGGACATGGATTAAACACTACTGGTATGCTCCAGCGGTTGTAATCTATACTCTTGTTTTGTGGCTTGTCTTCAGGAAAAGAGATGCCGCAGAGCAAGTTTTAGATGTGAGAAATCAAAGTTATAAAGATCAAATTGATGTAATTAACAAATCCCACTCAGATGAAATCGAAAAAAGAGACGAGATCATAAAGAAATACATCGATGTAGTAAGCAAGTTAGAAGAAGAACATCGAATGAAAGAAGAAGAATTAAGCAACAAAAAGAAAAAAGAAGTTAAAAAGATCGTAGAAGAGTATCATAATAAACCAGATGAGCTAGCAAGAATGCTGGCTGAAAAATATGGACTAACATACGAGGAATAATGAGATCAATCACATCAATAGTATTAAGTTTACTTCTAATCTTTCCAGTCCCCCTATTCGCTGATGTTCCAGAACTCCCACCACAACCAAGAATAACTGGAATTCAAGAAGGCGAAGCTGCTCCCTATTCTGGAGTGTTGTTAAATACAATCGCTGCAGCACAAATATTTGTAGACAAAGATCATACACAAGAAGAGTGTGGTTTGCGAATTCAATTTGAAGTAGAGAAAGAAACTCAAAGAATGGGCCTTCTACTTGATAGTATGAAAGTAACTTTAGAATCAGCAGACCAACGACACAATTCTATCTTAGAAATTAAGAACCAAGAAATAGAAAGATTAAGTGAAATCGCAAGTCAGACACCAAATGATTATTCAATCTGGTGGTTTGCTGGTGGGGTATTAGCAGGAATTGGCCTAACAATTGGCATTGCTTTTGCTGTTAATGAAGTGAATTAACTATTTACTTTGTATAGAGGAGAATATCTAATCAATGTCAAAAATTGGTAATTACACCCGCCAAAAATTAGATAGCTTAATAGATGCCGGCAGCCTCACTGTTGAAGAGGCCGACGGAAGCCCGAGCGTTAGCAATGTGACCAAAATTAAAGTCACCAATGGAACTTTGACCGATGATGGATCTGGTACAGTAACTCTTACGACGGGTGGCGGCGGCGGTGGATCGGGCGATGTAACTGGGCCAGGCTCCAGTACAGACAACGCAGTGGCGCGCTTCGATGGCACTGGAGGCAAGACGCTTCAAAATTCCGGAGTTATCGTCGATGATAGCGATAACATGACCCTACCTGGCGATCTAACCCTTAACGAATACATTTATCACAATGGGGATGCTGATACATACATCAGATTTACAGACGACGACATAAATTTTCAAGCCGGCGGTGTCAATTTTATCGATCTCACCGAGGATACTCAAAACGAAATAACTTTTAATGAAGCTGGAGTGGATGTTGATTTTAGAGTTGAAACTGCCGACGAAAGCCATATGCTTTTTATTGAGGGCTCTTCTAATAGGATGAGTATTGGCGACAACACAGGATCTCCCGGCGCTACACTGGAAGTTAAAAATAATGCTTCTGCGGGTGCCACTGGGGTGCCTCTTGTGCAGTTAAATAATAACGACACCGACAAACAATGCCTCGATATTAATGCCGGTAACATCGACGCAAACGTAGTTAATATAACAGCAAACGATGTAACAACAGCAAGAGTGCTTGCTATTGGCGCAGATGGCTTAACAACTGGCAATGCTCTTTATGTTGATGACAATTCATCAAACACAGGAACAAGAAATACCGCACTCATAATTCAAAATAACGCAGCAGCAATTGCCGCAACAGCGCTCGCAGTTCAGTCAGATGGCGGGGTTACAGGAGTAAAAATAGACAAGAATTACTCAGACACCACTGAGGCTTCAATAACCGGCTTATTAATAGATTTTGATAAAACTGGTGCTTCCACGTCAGACAACACAATGTATGGCATCCAAGTTGATATGGACAACTTGTCAGCCACCAATGGCAACAACTATATGTATGGTTTATACGTCACTCCGAGGCTTACGCACGACGCTGATGCCGGCGGCGCCTTTGTATACGGCGCGCTTATTAACGCACAAGGCTCATCAAACGGCAGCAGCTTCGTCCAAGGCGCAAGGATCGAAGCAGCCGGCGGCGATATCAACTACGGACTCCAGCTTGACGTTGAGGACGGCGGTGTTGATCTTAGAATTGAAAGTTCAGCCGATAATGGCGATTACTTCCAGATTCAAACCACAACTCATGGCGCAACCACCATCACAACTGTTGATGACAATGCCGCCGCAGCAGACTTGACTTTCGACCTCGACGGTGCCATGGTCGTGGACGCCGTAGGCGGGATGGGCATTGGCGATGCTGACCCCGGCACTTTATTACAACTTAAGGGAACTGCTCCTTATCTTACGTTGCAAAACAGTACGTCAGAGAATTCGGCCGGCGGCTGTGAATCGAAGATTATCTTTGAGGATCATGGCAACAACGCACTAGGGCAAATTGAAGTTAGTCACGTTGGTTCGTCTAACGATGAAAAGGGCCAGTTGATACTTAGAACAAATAATGACTCCGGACTTCAAGCCGCCCTTACAATCAGCGAAGCACAGAATGTAACCATTGCCGGCGATTTAACAATTAGCGGCGACGATTTATATATGAATACAAATACCAATCGTTACATTTTAGTAGCAGACGGAACTAATTATAATCCCGAATCTGCAGATGCTATTGGGGCGGATACGGGCATTATAATACCGGGCCAAATGTTTAGTCATTAACAAGCAAGTAGGAATCAACAATGGCGATATATAGTAAAGAAAAATTAAGTGGAAGCACCAACGGAAAGCAGATTAAAATAACTGCTACTGCAGCCGGCAGTGGTGTGACCATTCATACGGCACAATCAGGAACCAGTTATTGGGATGAGGTTTGGATTTATGCTACCAACAATGACACTAGTCCAGTTACTTTAACTTTGTTATATGGTGGCACAACTGACCCAGATGACTATATTTCTATTACCATTCCTTCTGAATCTGGTTTGACTTTGGTTGTCGGCGGCTTAATTCTTCAAAATTCTTTAGTAGTAAAAGGCTTTGCAGATGTGGCCAACATGATATCGGTAAGTGGATTTGTCAACAGAGTGAGTGCGTAAAAATGCCCAGCAAAGAAAGAATGGCCGGCTCAGGTCAAGTATCCCATTTTGGGCCAGACAACCCAAAAGAATGGGAAACATTTACATCTTCATCAATTTCGACTTTAGTTAATTGGCTTGATTTCAACGACACAAATTGGATCACCACCACTAGCGTAAATCCTGGTAATCCTCTGGCCTATTATAACATGGAAGAAGGAGGTTCGGGAACCACCCTAACTGATCGATCTCAAGCTGGAAATGATCTCAATGGCGTGATCAGCAACGGAGCCTGGAGCAGCGATGAAAAGAAATCAGGAACTTATTCGCTAGAGTTTGATGGGTCAAGCACCTCAGTTGAAATAGATGAACTTTGCGATGACATGGTTGATGTCGGATGGTCTGTTAGCTTATGGCTTATGACGGCTGATACCACGACGGCTCAGAAAACAATATTTTGTATCAATTCTAACACTAGTACAATCCGAGTTTGGTTAGGGATGACAAGCGGTCAGGTTAGAGTATATGATAATGCTTGGCGAGGATATGAGTGGGACCGGACTATAAATGACACAGAATGGCATCACATTGTGATGGTTTATATTGATGGTAATCCCGGAGTTTATAAGGTATATATTGATGGCGCTATCGATTCGGCTTATGAAAACGCCAACATCTCTGTTGGGGCCGGCGATAAATTTACACTTGGGGCGTATTATAGCGGAGGATCACTAACTGATTTTTGGGATGGTTATGTGGATGATGTCGTTGTATTTGATTCAGCCATCACCTCACAGCAAGTGAAAGATTTATATAACAACGGTGGAACGCCACCAGATTTAACATCAGAAACAATTGAAGCGAATGATGTGGTTTTACAGGCGGTGTGTAAGGTGACTGATAGAAATTGGGGGCCTTATTATGGATATCCTGCACTTGCGCCCTTGTGGGAAACCATAAATGGAAAGAAGGCCGCAAAGTTCTTTAGAGGTGAATATTTAACAGGATCTCTCACTGCGGGAAGCTATACACAGCCTACGACAATCATTACAGCACTAGAATTGGGCAATACCGGAACGCTTACTCAACAGGAATATGAACACATATATGACGGAGATGATGCAACTTACAGACAATTGTTATATAGGGAGGATGACGATCTAAAGGCTTGGAGCGGGACTACTTCATATGTGATGGATAAGACTCAGCACACTAGTGGCTCACTCGACATCGTTAGTGTTGGCTGGCATGGAAGAGGGTCTTATATGAATGCCTATATCACAGGGAGTACTATTAGAAATACCAACACTAATCTCGGTACCGCTGGACTACAAGGCTTTACTATTGGCGCACGTTATGCAGTAAATACTTCCGAAGGCTATAATCGTTTTTCGGGAAGTATGGCCGAAGTACTCATTTTTGATGGCGATATAAGCATGGACGATCATCTTTTAGCCACAACTTATTTGGCTGATAAGTGGAAAATCTTTAAGGAAGAGAATATTGATGCTATACTAGAGCCGGATGACACTGCTTTATCCACCACATTTGATATATTAGATTAGAATGAAAGTTAAAGATTTAGATAAAGTAGCAGCCATAGAAAAGGCGATTGCGAAGAAATACGGCACTGAAACGATCATCAATCCTAAAGCATTTTGGACTGACGAGAAAGAAGAAGAATATTTAGAGCAAGTAAAAGAATTCTACAAAGAAGAAAAGAAAAAAGAGGAACAGTCTGATAAAGTTGAAAAAGACGGCTTTTTCCTACCTAAAAATCTAATTACTAAGAAAAGCAAAAGAAAGTGTCCTGTTTGCGACATTTATTCTTTTGAGAGGAAAGACGATCTATATATGAATAAATTTGAATGTTGCTTCAAATGTTATATTCAATATGTAGAGGACCGAGAAGAGAGATGGGAAAAAGGCTGGAGACCAACTAAGGAGTAAAATTAATGGCAACTGTATACGACATTATAAAAGGAATCAACCAGGCAGCAGCAAATGCTTATGATGGTTCACAATATGGAAAATATTCCGCAGACGGCGAAGATCGCACGATTGGTCTGAGGCGCGAGCAGGGGGACGCAATTCTTGACTCTAGGGTTATGGACGGTTTCAAAGTTCGCATTAGTGGCCCTAAATTAATTGTTAGCTACCAGTCAGAACTCGCAATAAAAGAGTTCCACAACTCCAAACTTGATGGAGATATTGAGCAAGTTTTTGCTGACATTGCTAAGTTCCTTAAGTCAGAGTATAAGTCGATTACCAAAGATACTTTATCCTTGACTGAAGATGGCCCAGCAGATATTATGGTACAGAATATGTCCCGCATTCGAACTTGGGCCCAGGCGACCAAAGTATATACCATTGGTAACATGGGCGAGACCAATACTCTTCACGATGGTAACACCCCGGAAGAAAGATTTAAGGAATTCCTTTCTTTAGATACGGATAAGAAACCAGAAAATGTTGAGTAATGAGTTACAAACTCACAAAGAAAGAAATACTCAAAGAAGTAGTAAGGTGCGGTAAAGATCCAAATTATTTTATAAATAATTATGCGCGGATCCCTCACCCTGAAAAAGGCTTAATTCCTTTTAAGACCTATGATTTCCAGACTGATTTACTTGAAGACTTTAATGACTACAGATTTTCAGTTATCCTTAAGGCTCGTCAGCTAGGCATATCTACAATTGTGGCTGCTTATGTTGCGTGGTTAATGCTTTTTCATCGCGATAAGAACATTCTCGTTGTTGCAACTAAATTAAATACAGCGGCCAACTTGGTTAAAAAGGTTAAGCTTATGATCAAGCATATGCCAAAATGGCTCTTGATCTCTGAAATCTCAATAGATAATAGAAATTCTTTCGAACTTACAAATGGATCGCAAGTTAAAGCATCATCAACATCAGGCGATGCTGGTCGTTCAGAGGCATTGTCCTTATTGGTAATCGATGAGGCTGCCCACATTGAAAACCTCAAAGAACTGTGGACAGGTCTTTATCCTACGATCTCTACTGGTGGTCGTTGTATCGCTCTTTCAACCCCAAACGGTGTTGGCGACTGGTTCCATGAAACATATGTAAAATCTGAAAGTGGACAAAATGAATTTCATTCTGTAAATCTTCCATGGCAGGTTCATCCCGAAAGAGATCAAGAATGGTTCGACGTTGAAACTAAAAATATGAGCAGAAGACAAATTGCTCAAGAGTATGAATGTAATTTTAACACCTCTGGCGAGACTGTAATTTATGGCGAGAATATAAGAAAACTAAAGAAGCTTATAGAAGACCCCAAATACAGAACAGGCTTTGATAGGAACTTTTGGATATGGGAAGAGTTTAAACCAGAAAATACGTATCTTCTTGTTGCTGATGTCGCGAGAGGGGACGGGAAAGATTCATCGGTATTCCATATTTTTAAGCTAGAGACTATGGAAATCATTGCAGAATACCAAGGCAAAGTAACACCGGACCTATTCACAGATATAGTGTACGATGCTGGAAAAGAATATGGAAATGCGATGGTTGTGGTTGAAAACAACACTGTTGGTTTTGCTGTATTGGAGAAATTAAAAGAAAAGTTATATCCAAACGTTTATCACTCCATCAAGTCAACACATGAATACATCGATCAAGTCTCGGCCGAGACACATTCAAGCTGTGTTGCTGGTTTTACCACTTCATTAAAAACACGTCCTTTGATCATTGCTAAGTTTGAAGAATTCATAAGAAACAAGTTGCTTACTATTTACTCTAAGCGTCTAGTTAATGAGCTAGATACCTTCATTTGGAGGAACGGTAGAGCAGAAGCGCAAAGAGGCTACAATGACGATTTAATTATGGCCTGTGCTATTGGTTGTTGGGTGCGAGATACGGCTTTGGTAGAAAATCAAAGAGATTTAGAGTATAAAAAAGCTATGATAGGTTCTATAATGAGTAGTAAGACACATATTGATTCTCGAATACCTGGGATGACAAAGCCAAGACACGTAGAGTTATTTGAGAAAGCTGTCGAACAGCGCAACACCAATAAAGAATTTATTTGGTTATTAAAGGGATAAAAAATGGCACCACAAAATTCTAAACCCACGAGGAATCCGGACTCTCCGCTTTATAAGCGATTGACACGCCTGTTCTCTGGACCACTCATCAATATCAGATCACAAAACACTCGCCAACTAAGAAGGCGAAGGCTAGACAAATACGCCAAGACCTTTAAAGATGTCGGCGGCCAGAAGTTTGAGCGAAAAGGCTACAATCCCTACGACAATATGTCTAGTTTTACCATGCAATCGCAAAGCCGATTGCAAAGGTATTCCGACTTTGAACAAATGGAATATACCCCAGAGATCGCTTCTGCGCTGGACATATATGCAGATGAAATGACCACTCACAATAGTATTCAAAAAATGCTGATGGTTGAAACCGCCGATGAAGAAATCAAAACATTATTAAATACACTATATTATAATGTCTTAAATGTCGAGTTTAACCTTTTCGGGTGGTCTAGAACTATGTGTAAATACGGCGATTTCTATCTCTATTTGGATATCGACGCAGACATGGGAATCAGGCAGGTTGTGGGCCTTCCCAGCGCAGAGATAGAGAGAATGGAAGGTCAAGACCAAAACAATCCGAACTATGTACAATTTCAGTGGAATAGTGGAGGAGTCACTTTTGAAAATTGGCAAATCGCACACTTTCGAATCCTTGGTAATGATAAGTTTGCTCCATATGGAACTTCGGTTCTAGACGGCGCAAGACGTATCTGGAGACAATTAGTTCTTCTTGAGGACGCGATGATGGCTTATCGTATCGTTCGAGCGCCTGAAAGAAGAGTGTTTTATGTTGATGTCGGGAATATCCCCCCTCAAGATGTAGAGCAATACATGCAGCGAGTCATCACATCGATGAAGAGAAATCAAATTGTGGATCCGGACACCGGCCGCGTTGATCTTCGCTACAACCCTATGAGTGTTGAAGAGGACTATTATATTCCAGTTCGTGGGGGTGCCTCAACAAAAATTGAGAATTTACCAGGAGGCACTTACACTGGGGATATTGACGACGTTAAATATTTAAGGGATAAGTTATTTTCAGCCCTTAAAATCCCCGCCTCATATCTTTCCAGATCAGAAGGCGCCGACGAAGATAAAGCCACTTTGGCGCAAAAGGACATTCGATTTGCCAGAACAGTGCAGCGTCTGCAGAGAGCAGTCATTTCTGAGCTAGAAAAGATCGGAATTATTCACCTTTATACGCTGGGTTTTAGAGGCGATGATCTATTGTCCTTTAAACTTAAATTGCACAATCCCTCTAAGATTGCAGAGCTTCAAGAGCTTGAAACTTGGAATACTAAATTTAGTGTTGCCTCTCAAGCAGCAGAAGGCTTCTTTAGTAAGCGGTGGATTGCTAGAAATCTATTCGACATGTCTGAAGAAGACTTCTTGAGAAATCAAAGAGAAATCTTTTATGATCGCTACACTGCAGCTGCTCTTGAAAACGTGGGCGCCACAGAAGGCGAAGGTACCTTTACTGGTGGTGAACTTGGTGGTGCGCTCGGCGGTGAGCTAGGTGGAGAACTTGGTGGAGAGCTTGGTGGAGAACTCGACGTCGGTACCGAAGAACCTGCTGCAGAGGCGCCAGATACATCACTTTTAGCAGCGCCTGGGATGGAAACGCCAACACCAGAAGCTCCCGGAAAGCGAGATGAACCGGTTACATACGTCAATAAGAAAACTGGCAAGACAACCACAGACAAGTCTCACGGTTGGTATAAGCCTGTTACATATGATAAGAGAAAATCAGAGGGCCCTCGAAAACGACACATGAAATCCCCTGAAGTCGCACGGTTACCCAAGCGACAAACGGTTCACAATTTCCTTCCTGCGGGAGCAAAAGAATTGTTAGGACTTGGAAAGGGCATTTCTGAGAACAAAGACACTAATTATAAACGGGAAGAAACTAAACTTTTTGAAGTCAACCGTGATATTAAAATGATAATTGAAGATTTGGAGCGTAAAGACAATGCCGAAACATAATAAAAAAAGAAATACCGCTTTTTTGTACGAGACATTAGTGAGAGAGGTGGTTAAACAAACAATTACTAAGGACTTTGACAAAAGAGACAAAGCAATCACAATCCTTAAAGAACACTTCACCAAGAAGGAGATTTTAGGAAAAGAATTGGATTTGTATAAAACACTTTCGCGAAGCCAAAAAATGAATCCCCTCCCTGCGGAAAAATTAATCCAAGAGGCAAAAAAAGAGTACAGAAAACTTGACTCAAAAGAAATATTTAATGAACAAAGCACAGTAATCAATAAGATAAATAAAACTCTTTCAAGTGGTGTTTATTCTAACTTTGTTCCAAACTATAAAGATTTGGCAACCCTGTCGCAAATATTCGGGGATGATGTCTCCGCAAAATCAAGAGTTCTCCTGGAGGAGCATGTTTTAAGAAAGTTGACTTCCTCAAAGAGCGTATTAAAAGAGGAAAGAGAGACTAAAGTTTCTAAGCTTGTTGTAAAGACATTTGTCAATAAGTTCAATCAGCAATATGCTGGCGAGCTTCTTGAAGAACAGAAAGCTCTATTAAATAAATATGTCATGTCTTTCATCAATAATGGAGTGGAGTTTAAGTTTCATCTCAACGAGGAGCTAGGCAGACTTAGAGAAAAGTTGGATGAATCGTTAAAGATCGAGGAGATCAAAAACGACAAGCAAATGGCCGACAAGATGAAAATGATTATTAGTTATCTCGAAGGGGCTGGTAAAAAACCAATAAATCGAGAATCCCTGCAGCAGATTCTCAAGATTCAAACACTTATACAAGAGATTTTTGGCAATGAGCATTAATATAACAGTAGAACCAGCAATCGATGCGGTCGTAGAACTAAAGGCACGCAAATCGTTAGATGGCGACATCATGATTTTTGACCACCCAGAGATAGATATTGTAGTTTCCGGTAAAAAGAATAAGATATTGGCCTTGTCCAAAGAGCAGTATGGGGATCACGTCTATGCTACTCAATCCAGGTTTTTTGAATTTCTCTCCAAGAAGGGAGTAATAGACACTGCCTCTATTCGGGGTGGAAATGTCTATGGATCCCTAGAGGGAATGCTACTTGAAAGTGTGAGCCCCGAAGAATCAGATCCAGTACAAAGTGCAATCTATTCAATCGCAAAGTTCTTTCACGAAGAGGCACCATATTATCAATCGGTCCAACGATACGAAATGGAGCTTGAACAAGAGCTTCTTGAGCCTGATGATGAAGATTCTACAGAGCTGGGCGAAGTACCTCATGAGAAGCGCAAAGGCAATAATGCCGACTACGCCGGTTACAACGCCGCGTATGGCCTCTACGGTATATACGAATAGAGGCGTGAATGGATCTAATATATTTTATTTTAACAGCTTACGGTTTAACACAGATTCTTGCCTACGGAACAATCTTTGATAGAATAAGACCTTCGCATAAGTTTTTTAGATGTCCGATGTGTTTGGGCTTTTGGGCAGGCGCCTTTTTGTTTGGAATTAATCGATATACAGAACTATTTACATTTGAGTATAACTTAGCTAATTTGTTTTTGCTAGGCTGTTTAAGCTCTGGAACATCATATGTTCTATGTACAGTATTTGGAGACGACGGAGTTAAATATGAACACAAGCTATTGGACGGATAAGTGGTCGCTACAACCGGTTCGTCGGTGCTGCAAGGGTTCTAATATCATGCGGGTAGCGCCCGCAAATGAGGGTTAATAAATGTCTAAAAGACTTTTAAGAGAATTTTACGAATTAAGGTGCGATGATCGGGGATGTAAAGATTATCTCACTGAAGGCGAAAAGAGCATGTTAAAAGAGGGCAAATTGATTTTTGCCGCCAAGCTTCAAGAGGCCGAGGCCGTTAACGGAAACCAACGTGTCTATCCTCGTAATGTTTTAATGCGAGAGATTGAAAATTATCAAAAATTGGTTAACGAGAAAAGAGCTTTAGGCGAGTGCGACCATCCGGAAGGCGAAGTTATTAGTCTCAAGAACGCTTCTCACATGGTTAATAGAATTTGGTGGGACGGCAATGACGTTCTTGGAACTATTCAAGTTTTAAACACTCCAGCCGGCGATGTTTTAAAGGGCCTTTACCAAAGCGGAGTTAAGTTTGGCTTTTCTTCTCGTGCTCTGGGATCCCTCCAAGAAGGGAAGGGTGGCGCACAGGTAGTACAAGAGGATCTTCAGTTGATCTGTTTTGATGCTGTATCGGAGCCATCTGCCCCCGGCGCCTATATAATGAGAGAAAACCAAGAAAAGAACATAGATAAGCTTTTCACAAAGGGCGATAAGATTAATCGCGCATTAAATGAGGTTCTAAGAGGCGTTAAATGAAAAAATCACAGCTAAAGTCTACGCTCAAGCCATTAATAAAAGAGTGTATTAAGGAAGTTTTGTTTGAAGAGGGAGTGTTATCAGGAGTGATAGCAGAAGTGGTTAGGGGCACTCAATCGCTAAGACCACCAGCGCAGCCAACTTTACAAACAGAACAAAAGCAGCCACTAGTTAATGCAGAAGAGCAAAAAAGAATACTTGAACAGAAGTGGGAACAAGAGCGCGAGAGAAAGAGAAAACTTTTAGATGCCACCGGCTTTAAGGGGGTCGATCTATTTGAAGGCACAGAGCCCTTAAGTAAAGGCGGCAGCCCAGGATCCACCCCTTCTGCGGCTGGAGCACTTGGTAGTGTCGACCCGGGGGACGCTGGTATCGACATTGCCGGCATTATGGCCGTCGGAAATGGAAAGAAGTGGAAAGATTTAATCTAGGAAGGTGATGCATGTCGAAAAGACCGATTAACGTAGAAGTAAAACCAAGATATAGGGATGAACCACCAGAAAAAATGATCCGACGCTTTTCAAAGAAAGTTAAGAAAGCAAGGGTGATTGAAAGCTTTATTGAGCGCAAGAGATACGAAAAGCCTTCCGCGAAGAAAAAGAGAGAGCGCCTTCGTAGGAAAAAAGTTTTAGATAAATTACAAAGAGAAAGAGAAAATAGGTTCAAGAACAACTAATTATTATTGAAATTGAGAGGAGTATAAGATGGCAGGAACAATTCCAGGGTACGGTGTCGGCTTGAGAAACGTGGGATCATATCAGATTTCCGGACACCCTTATTTAACAGGCACAGCAGATATGGGTTCGGCCAACACCGAACACAAAATATCTTTTCCCTATGTAACTAAAAGCATAACGGTTGTTAATTCTGGTTCTGCAGATAAAGAAATTAAAGTACACTTCAATAGCGATAGTGATCCCGGCGAGGTATTAGACTCTCGCCATTATCTCTCATTAAACTCGAATGAAGATTCCTTTACCTTCGATGTAAAGTGCAAAGAGGTGTATATTACTAACTCAGTGGCCAACGCGGGCTTCATGCTATATGCTTCTCTCACAAATATTCCTACTGCAAGTATGTACGCACTTACTGGCTCTGGGTTGACTGAGATCCCAGAATAACATTAATAAATGAGTGGATTTAACAAAAACTTTAAAGATGGTTCGGCCGGCCTTAGAGGCGGCGCCAATAATGCCTCTGGCGGCTTTCAATCCAGCGAAGCGAAATCGTCTGAGGATGGTGGCGGCAGTGACAACTCCAATCCCCCGATTGCTTTTTGGGATATGGAGGAAGGTGGCGAGGGAACAACGGCAACAGATCGCTCTGATGCCGGCAATGGTCTAGATTTGACAATTCGCGACCTGGGTGGTGGAACTATACCAACATGGGATAGTTCCAATAAAATACGCGGCTCCTACTCATTG
>Ga0080013_1002443_pt1 | contig 21841 bp, 27 predicted proteins | sample ETNvirenome_6_85_FD_69236 | JGI IMG/M metagenome (GOLD analysis project Ga0080013, IMG submission 69236) | Marine viral communities from the Pacific Ocean - ETNP_6_85 (SPADES assembly) (version 2) | ecosystem: Environmental > Aquatic > Marine > Oceanic | place: Pacific Ocean | collected 2013-06-19 | reverse complement strand
ATCAGGGTTTATGACGAACACGAGGCTGATGGCGAAAACTGGTGCCATAACTTTGCCGGTGGCCGGTGGAAGCAGACCAGCTATAACGCTAGGATCAGAAAGAATTATGCCGCCTTTTTCGGATGACCCTATATAGCGCTAAACCTGCCGCCGGCTGGGCCGATGAGGGTTTTAATGCTCCTCTGATAAGGTGAACGAGTGGCGACCAGGCCGAAAAAGATTAAATGCGCCAAGTGCGGGGTCTCCGTCGCCGTCGCCAGGGTCGGCCGCCTCCCCAAGTTTTGCCCCAACCACCGCAAGGGCGGCGGCGGTGAGTGTCTGGACAAGGACGCGAGGAAGAAACGGCTTTACAAGCGGCGGGAGGCTAAGAAGCAGGGCGCAAAGGTCGCCGCCATCGCGGTCAATCTGGACGAAGCGAAGGACCTGGCGATCGGTATGCTTCAACACCCGACCAGCCTGACCAACGCCGCCGAATCGGCGGGGATGCAGATGTCGGAAGAGCGGCTTCTGGCGGTGGCGGAAGTCGCCAGGGCCGAGTTCGCCGGAATCATCGATGGCGACCTGGGGGCGTTCGCCAGACAATGCCAGGCCGCTCTGTTTACGATGGTCACGAAAATAAGCAAGTCCGTCCGGAACGAGGAAATAGCCCCTCGAGACCTGCCGCACTGTGGCCGCGCGGTGGCTCAGATTAGCTCTCTGATCACAGGGGACGACAACGCCCCGAGATATAGCTCGATCGAGCTCTTTGTCACCGGCGCGGACGGAAAGCCGATAAAGCTGGGCGGCGATGCGTAGAACGCCGCCACATCTGCGGAGCGAATCGAGAGGCAAGCTACAGGTGTCCCTTAATCGTGGGATGAAACTGCTCCCGAAGCAGCAGCAGCTCCTCGAGAGTAACGCCTTCATTCGGGCTAGCCTGGGAGCGTGGGGGTCCGGAAAGACGACGGGGGCTGTTCTCGCCTTCCTTCGCTGTTGCTTCGAAAATCCGTATGACCCAGACGTTCACGGAGAGGACCGTCCCTTCAGCATCATTTGCGGGGTCTCTATGCGCGTCGTGAAGGACAGCTCTTGGAGAGAATTAAAGCGGCTGGTCCCTCCCGAGCTTATCATCCGAGAGTGGAAATCCCCGGACCCGGCGATCGAGCTGGCCAACGGCCACCTTTGCAAGGCGTATTCTGTAAAAGGGTCAATGGAAGGGGCATCATGCCACGCGGTCCTCGTTGACGAGTGCCACATGCTGCCCGACGAGAAGGTTTGGATGAATTACCAGGCACGAGCTCGCGACCCGCGCGGTCGCTCCCATGTGGCACTGATGAGCGGGATCCCTGTTGATGGGTGGATGAGGCGGCTACTCGACAAGCCAGGGGACGAGAACCGGCTCGTCGTCTACTCGAGCATGGAAGATAATGTCTATTTACCGCCGCATGTAGCGCGTGAAATGCGGAAATCGGTGTCAAAGGGGGACGCTGACACAATGCTCGGCGGCCGTTGGCGTAAGATGCAGGGCGTATGCCTCCACAGTTTCGACGAGGGTCTCCACATAGTGGCTGACCCAGGCGATCGGAGCCGGCCGGTGTCGCTGTCTTGTGACATTGGCGACAAGGGGGTCATCCTGTTCGTGCAGGAGAAAGAGCGGCGGATCAAGACGGCGGGGGCGGTGGAGTCGGTCCCCGGAATCCATATCGTCGACGAGATGCTGCCCGACAAAATCACCGTGGAGCAGGCCATGCGAGAGGCTAAGGGACGGGGCTGGCGTATTGACCCGAGGGTCTCCGTCATTTTGATCGACCCGACCAGCCGGCGCGATGAAATCGAGGCTATCCGCTCGGTCTTCGGTAATCAGATTCAGATAATCCGCCGAAAGCGGGGCGACGTCCGTGAGCAAGTCGAATATGGGATAGACTGTGTCAATACCGCCTTTTGTGACGCCGACGACAACGTCCGCCTAACTCTGTCCCGCGCGCTTCCTCGAGAGAAGAGGTCTCTTAGGAACGCGCTCAACCAATATCATCGGAACCCTAAAACGGGGTACGTAATCAAGGATGAGACTTCAGACCATGCCTGCGACGCATTGCGCTATGCGGTTGTTCACTTCATGCCCTTAGCGCGGGGCGGTCACCAGGTATTTAGCAGGAGATGAAATGACACGAGCCGGGATGAGCTTCAAATTGAAATTCCAGATACCAAATCTGGAATTGACGATTGAGAACGAGACCCAGGTCATCAAGGCCATGACGCGAGAAGTCTTTAAGCTGATTAAGCGGCGGACGCTGTCGGGGCTGGATTCCTCGCACAAGCCTTTCCCGGCGCCTAAAGAGGGCGGGGCATCGCTCGAGGAGACAGGACAGCTCAAGCGCTCAATCGGGTTTAAGGTGAAGAAAAAGGGGGGGAAAATCAGCAAAAAGACCGGAAAGACGTCAAAGGTCAGCGTCGTCGGGCTGGTATTGGCGAAAGGAAAGCGGGACCTGTCGAAGGAAGACGTCAGCGCCAGGCGCAAGCGGGCGAAGGAGTCCACGCGGCGACTCAGGGCGGAAGCTCAGGCCGCCTTTGACCGGGGTATCGTGTCCGAAAAAGCGTATGTGTCGAAAAAGACCGGGAAACTAAGGGTCGGCCGGGTCCGCCGTCATGCGATTTTGACTAACGCGGCGCTGGCGGGGGTTCTGTCGACGGAGCCCCAGGACCCGAGCGGGAAGGCCGGCGGGCGGAAGAAGTACCGGATATTTGAGGCGAGCTCGGCCGAAATAGACAAAGCGACCAGTATACTACAGACTCGGGGCCGGTTCCAGCTTAAGGCGCTGCGAGGCCGCTTCAAATTGCGCCCCCTATAGGGCACAAAGGGACGACATGAAATACACGATCAAACAAATCCGAGACGCTGACTGGGCTTATAAGCCGGGCTCTTCATACGACGACGACGCAATCAAGCGATCGGAGATCTACGAAGACCGAGCGCGGGCGCTGACCGCGAGACACCTCGAGACGCTCGGGGTCGGTGACCCGGAGAACGGGAACCCGATATCGCTGAACGTCCTGACGCGGATCATTGAGGAACTGGCGGTCACGTATCGAGCGGGCTCTGTGTCGCGCCGGCTGGTCGTGGACGGCGCCGAGCTCGACGAAGCCCACGCCGACGCGATGGCGCTTCAGGAAGTGTTTCAGCGGTCCCAGGTGGACCTCCAATGGCAGCTCATTGACGAAATGAGAGCCCTACACCGGCAGGTGCTGGTCACTTTCGGGGAGAGTCCAGCCCATAAGGCGGTTCAGTTTCGGATGTTCGAGTCTTTCAATGTCTTGCGGATTCCAGACCCCAGCGCGGCCGACATCCTCGACGCTGACCAGGCGATTGCACTTCAGATCAGAGGAGACAGCCGACCCGGGAACGATGCGAACCTCTTTCAGCTCTGGGAGCAGTTCGGGTCAATCGAAGAACCAGACTGGCGGTGTTGGAATGTCAACGAGGCCGGCGACCCTGTTGGCGCTCAACCGTACGGCCCAGACGGGTCGACGCCTTTTAAGATACTTCCCGCGCTTAATGTTTACGACGAGGTGAGCCGGGGACGAGCGTGGCTTCCGGGCGGTGACTCGAGGGTTTCCAGTGCCCTAGCTATTAACGCCGTGATTAACGACTTGCTGAAGCTGATTAAGGACCAAGCGCACGCGACCATCATCTCGGCCGGCGACGACCAGCGAGGAGCTCCGGACGCCTCGGGTCCTGACAGGATATGGCAAACACCGGGACCACAGGACCACCAGGTCTATGCTCTGGCGACTAACCCGAAGATTTTAGAGTCGAGCCGCGTCCTAGATCAGATTCTGCGCATGTGGGCGGCGAGTGAAGGGCTTCCTGCTGATCGCTTCATGATAAGCCGGGTGATTCCAGTCAGCGGCGCCGCTCTGAAAATCCTCGATCGGCCGATGCAGATCCGCAGGGATCGACAGCTGGGGCTCGCCTCGGAGTATGAGCAAAGGGCATTCGATAAATTTAGGAGCGTTCACAACGTGGTCGCGGAGGACTATGGCCTGCCTACCCTCCGAGAGGATTCGACGATCCGAATCGCCGTAAGCCGGGCGGGGTTTTACACCACACCGAACGAATTGCAGGATATCGCCTTCAGAGATATCGCAGCGGCCTACGGCGACCCGATCGACTATATATGCCAAAAAAGGGGCTGTTCTCGAGAGGAAGCCCGCCGCTATTTGACGCGGGCGCGCGAAGCGTTGGAGGAGTTCCCGCCAGCCGGGAACCCTGGGTCCATGGTTAACGGCAGCAAGCCGGCCGTTGGAATCACTGAGAAAGCACCAGGCGAATTTAACCCCGATATTGCGGCGAGCAGCCCCGATAATAGCGTCATGAGCGCTATGGAGAAGCTAGCCAGCTCCGGTACGCCGTCATAAGGGCGACAGAGACTTCCGAGAATTGTGGCTGATTGCGGCGGGTTGTCGAATTTCGAGGGAAGGGGTATGAAATGCCCCATCGATATGTAAAATGGACACCGATGGCGGACGAAACGAACGACGTGCAGGGCGATCCGAGCGTCGGAGATGAGGCCGAAGCAGAACCCACCGTTGAGGCGGTTCCTGCCTGGTTTTCGGATTTTGCTGGCGAGATGCGTGGCAAAATTGGCGAGCTAGGGAAGGACAGCGCTCGAATGCGGGCGCTCATCAAGAAAGCCCAGACGGGCGGGGTTGTGCAATCATCGGGGCCGGAAGCGACCAGCGCGGCGAGCAACCAGCAGAACAGCGGAGCACAATCAGGCGATCTGAAAGAGCTCCGCGATCTGATGCGAGCCGAGGCCAAGCTCGGAGACGAGCAGATCGAATGGCTGGACCAAAACAGCGAAGGGCTGAGCCTCCAAGAGAGAGGGCGTCTTGTGAACGCGCTCAATCAAGGCGCACCGGCGAACGGGAAGAAGCTCACCTCTCAGAAATCAAACACGACGCGCGCGGCGAACGCAGCTCAACGGACATCGGCTGAACACCCGAGAAACATGGCTGAGCTTAGCGCGCTTGCGGACCTTGCCTTCGGCGAGGGTAACCCGACAGCGAAGGCCAAATGGGAACGAATCAAATCCGACCCCACCTTCCGCGCTGAGTTCGACTAGCTTCCGGCAGCTAAAAAACTAGGGGTTTATTATGGCCGACAACCGGCTCAAGTTCGTGCGCTTGGCGCTTGCGGAAATTTCCACCAGATCATCCTTCATCCTCGACCAAATCGACCGAGCAGAGTCAGAGGTAGGGGCAGGTGATACCCTAGAATTTCCCGCTGTCAGCGCCTTGACGGTGGTTGCCGACGGGTCGGTCAGTACGTCGGCCCAGACCCCGACCTCAGATAATCTCACGCTGACGGTCAACAAACACCCGGCGGTGTTCGTGGACTTGCCGGCTGTCTCGAGCGCTCAGAATCTCGCAGGCGGTTGGGCGGCGTCCATCGGTGGCCAAGCGATGCGCGCAATCAGGAACACTATGGATTCCGACTACTTGTCGGACGTTGCTAAGGTGGCGGCCTGGAACATTTCAGCGAGTTACGTGGCGAATGTGGCAGGGGATACCCTAGGAAAGTCCGATTTCGTGACGGCTCATGCACTATTGGCGGACCAAGACGGCAGCGATCCAGGGAATTTTATGTGGGTGTTCGACGCCTGGGCGCATAGCGCTTTGCTGAATCTCAGCGAGTTTCACCCAAATGGTTCCGTCGACACGTCGGTTCTCGGCGTGCCCGAGGTCGGCCAGCTCTTCGGCGCTCCGGTCTTCATCGGCGGCCGGTCTGTTCCGCGTCAAATCACCGCCGCGACGTCGGCTGTCTCGATTTCGTCTAATGTTGCGACCGCTACGGTCAGCAGCGGACACGGAATACTGGCGGGCGAGACCCTGTCAAGTTCAGGGTTAACCACCGACGTGACTGGGGTAACCGTTACATCCGTCACGGCGACAACGGTTGTTTACCCCTGCACCGCATCGGACGGAGCGTTCGCGGATGGCGTTGGGGTTTTGACTACCGCCAGCGCGCGGAATCTGCTGATCGATCGGTCGTATAGTCATGCAGCGATCCAGAAGGTTCCCTCCACGCGGCTCGTTCCTGTCACAGGGCAAACCAACGACGAACTTCAGGTGAGTTCGTTGTGGGGTACGGCTACACGCCCCGGCCGGGCTATACAGCTGCTTAGTCCTGCTGGATCGCTCTAGCGGTGAAGGATGATGGTCGGGTACCACGCCATTAAGACCGGGGCGGTCCCGCACATCATTCCAGAGCATATGATCCGCCGATTTGCGTCGGCGGGCTGGGTGGTCCTTGGACCAATTCCGGGGTCGGATGTAGCGGAAGCCTTCCCGCTCGCCGACTATGAAAACAAGGTGCGGGCGGCTCCGGTTCCATCCCCGGAGTCGCCCAAGCCGAAACGGAAGCGCGGCCGCCCGCGCGGAAGTAGGACGCGGCGCGGGATATTCGCGGCGAAGGAGTAACGGACGGTGGTATACGCGGCCGAGCTCGATGATTCTGTCTGGGAGATTCGGCGCGGTGCGTCCGGGATCATCAGATTTTGGCCTAAAATTGTAGGCGTGGGGAACGTACAGGTCACCGCGACCCCGACCGCCACCGTTCACAAGCCGTCGAGCTCGACGACAGCTATCACGACCCTGACGCCGGTCGTCCGCACGATCGACGACGTCACGCGGTGGGATTTCACCGTCGACGCCTCGGACACTACGACTTACCAGCTGGACGAGAATTACCGGCTTGATATTAGCTGGACCTATGTCGATAGCGATGCCGTCAGCAACAGCCACAGGGACACCGTCCCTTTCGATGTGTGCCGGTCGCCGATGAATCCTCGAGTAAGCCTGAACGACCTAATCGACGAAGTTCACGACATAGGCGCCCGGCTGACGACAATGGGGAGAGGTATAGGCTCGAGGACTGCCGAGCAGACCGCGTCGGTCTTCGCCGCTAAAGCTTGGATGGATGTACGCGCGCGGCTCAAGTCGTCGCTTCAGGGAAGCGGAAAGATTTTACCCCGTTGTCTGATTGATCGGTCAGCGTTACAGCGGGCGACGGTGGCGGCGACGGTTCGCCTGGTTTTCATGTCCACCGCCGGAGACGCCGAGTCAGAGAGCGCCAGCCTGCGAGACTGGTGGAGCCAAGAGACGGCGGACAGAATCAGAGAAATCGGGCCGGCGGCCGATTATGACGCGGACGACGACGCCGTGGCGGATGCCACCTTACATGGATTCGGCTCGGTTCGGGTCAGGAGGGCTTGGCGATGACCAAAGTTTTATATCCAAAATATGGCGAGCTGATGCAGAACTCGGCTCACACGAGCCACCTGACGGCGGATTTGCGGGTCGGGCTCCTGACCAACGCCTACACCTACAGCGCGGCTCACACGAAGCTGTCGGACGTCGCGGGCGGCGCGCGTGTCGGATTGGCCTCCAGCGCTTTGACGAGCGTGACGACGACTGACGGGTTGCTCAACGCGGCTGACTACGCCTTTTCCTCGCTGTCGGGCTCGACCGTCCAACGTGTCGTAATCTATGAGCTCGACACCGGCGACGTTGAAGACTCTCTCCTGATTTACTATATGGACGAAGACTCAAGCGGCTCCCCGATGAGCACAACCCCGAGCGGGGGAACCTTTACCGTGTCGATCGGTAGCGGGCTGTTTAAGGTGGGCGGATAATGCCGTATTTTCGAGCGTCAGAGGCCGACGATCCAGACGCAAACAGGGCCACCCACGACACGCGCGGAGATGCGTCCGCGCCGCATCGCGTCCGCGACTTCGACGCCGCAACCGAGGAGAGCATTGTCATATCGGGGTATCTCGAGAGTTACTCAAGCGGCGGATTGACGGTCGAGCTTTACTGGTCGGCGGAGACCGCGACCAGCGGTGATGTGAAATGGAGCGCGGCGATCGAGCGCGGGAACACCGACACCGACGCCGCCAGCTTTGCGACCGCCGGGACTGCGACCTCCACGACGAACGCCGCCAGCGGAATCAAGACGAAGACCACGATCACCTTCACCGACGGGGCCGCGATGGACTCGCTCGGAGCTAACGAGGAGTATCGGCTGAAGATTGCACGAGTGGCGGCCGATGCTGCCGACACAATGGCGGGGGATGCCGAGCTCCACGGGGTCGCGGTGTATGAGACTTGAGAAGATGGGGCGTGAGGAGGCCAGATGACCGAGGAGGATCGGCAGGCTTTCGTTGCATGGCTCACAGAATGGATCGGGGCAGGTGGCGTATACGCCTTCGCGCACTCCTATGGACTCTCCTGGTGCGGGGCGCACTCTGATCCGTCAGAGTGGCATCACTTCGATCCGGCCGAAAGCGCCCCGAGTCGTCTTTCGTTTTTGGTCTCCTACGTCCTGAGGTTCTCGATCTAGCATGGCGCGGGGAAACACAACCAGCGGCTCGGATGGTTCGGGCGTAGGGCAGCGCTATAGCATCCCCGTCGTCGGCGGCTCGGGTGACTCGACTAAGCCGTTCACAATCTCGTGGTCCTTTAATCTTTCAGCTCTAGACACGACCAACAAGATTACCTGGATTGACAAATCCTCTAGCGCTTCGACGGGCTCAGGCTACGGTCAAGGGCTCACAATCACGCAGAACTCGCTAGGGAGCGCGGCCTGGCAGAACGCTATCGACATCTTTTTACACGACGACCACGGGAGCGGCTGGGGTCATTTTCGGCAGGTTCAGTATAGGATGGGGGCGGCGCCTTCACCGCTGACGGGTACCTATCCATTCCCCGACCCCGGGGTTACCTACGTTTACACGTTGGTCGTCGACTCAGCCACAGGGACGACGGACTACAGCGCCGACGACCCAGCGGATACCAATTACACCACCGTGGATCTCTACATGTCGCCCGAGGGGGGCACGCCTCAAACGTGGACCCCAGAGACAGACGCCGCCGGGGCGTCGATGAACGGAACGAACGGGGTCTTTGACGAGCAAGTTCTGTTCGCGTCGTCGTCGCTAAATCAGTCGCTGCAAGGGTCGGCTTTTTCTTTCGCTTCCTGGGTCGGCCGAGCCCTCACCCTCGACGAAATCACTGCCCTACATAAAGGCTATTCTCCGCTTCATTTTCCAGAGAACCTTTATCTGTACAACGACCAAGTCAGGAACCACACGACCCCGACAATCCGGCCGCCAGGGCTTACGGTTACCGATGCAAACTCAACCGTACAACCCCACGCGGTGCGCCTTATGCTGCCGCGGGGCGCTGTTTATTATCCGCCGGCGTTCGCTGCGATGTCTATGGCGCTTCCGCTCGAGGATGCGGTCGCAGAATACGGCGTGGACCTGTTGGCCGGCGATGTCCTTGGGTTGCCTCTCGAGGACGCGGTCACAGAATACGCGGTTGGGTTCGTCACGGGCTACACAAGCCCACTCGTGGGGATTCGGGACCTTCTGAAGACCGCTATCGAAGGTCTGACGCCTCCGGGCCAGTTCGATCGGACCTATGTGGCGGTTGCGACCTTCGCTTTTCCTGACGGGCTCGCAGGGCACCGTATGTTCTCTTTTGAGGCGACCGGCGGCGGTTCGGTTCTCGAGTTCGGAGCGGTGAACCATCAAGTCGAGCACGAATTTCAGCTCCGCGTTCGCCTAGCGACCTCCACGGAGAGCCTCGATTACATTTTTCAGGACGTCGTCGACGAGGCGATGAAGATTCAGGCGCTAATAAATCGGACGTCGTTCGCATCGGTGGCCGGCGCGGATTTCGTGTCGTGCGATGCGTATGACATCGAAGAAACCACCAACGAAGACCACGACATTGTGCTGACGTGTCGCGCGTTGACACAGGAGACATCATGAGCGAGCAAACAAAAAAGCGGCTGATCTACGTGGCGCCGGAGGCGTCGTTTGGCACGGAAACCGGAACGGTCGGCGAGTATCTGCCGATTCAGGCCGAAAACCTCTCATTTATCACGTCAGGGCCAGAAGTCCTTGAGACCGCGTATTTCACGGGGACGGCATCATCGACACCGGCCGACCGGGGTGGGGAATATTGTGAGGTCACGTTCGATATGCCGTTGCGTGGGTTCGCTAGCGGCCAGGCCGCCGCCGTCATTTCGTCGGGCGACGTGGACGCGCTCGATCATATCCTCTCTAGCGCCTTCGGCACGGCGACCGCCCAGACCGGGGTCGGGGTCGGCTCGGGCAGCTCTACGAGCTCGCTGGTGACCGACGCCGATATCACGACGAACCAATATCTGGGGGCCGCCTACGGCGCCACCACGAACAGCAACAAGGTACAATGGAGGCGTTTGTCTGGTATCGCGACCCCCTACGCGCCTAACGCGAATTACGCCGACGCCCCTGACGCGGCGGATTCGGTCTTCGGAACGCGGTCACATAAAGGGCCGTTCACACAGGGGCTGTCTTTGTCGATGTACTACTCCCAGGACACGATCCCGTATGTCTTGCTTGGGGGCCGTCCTACGGCGCTTAAAATCACGGCAGAAGCCGGAAAGCGGGTCATGGTCTCGTGTACGATTAGATTCGACAACAAGACCCAGGCGAGTCGCGCGGTCACCGGGGTTTCGACCTTCTCGCCGGCGCCCATCAAAGCTCTTCTTGCCGGCTGTACGTGGGGATCGACCGCGACCGCGACCTCGAGCATTGAAATCGACTGGCAGCTGAGCTCGCCTGACATTTCGTCGGCTACGACGACAAACGGCCGCTCCGACATCGAGTGTATTATGGCCGACCCGATTGTCACCCTGACTCCGCCTTTTGTCCTGGCTCAACAGACCGATTTCGAAGCCGGAACCCTCCGTAATCTGTTGATAGAGTTCGGGATGGTGAATTCGGCGTCCGTGATGAACTCATGCTGTTTCTTCGCTGAGAACGCGGAAATCGTCGAAGCTCCGGACAGCGACGACGGCGGAATCATTAGGCAAAGCCTAAAGCTGGCTTGTCGGTTCAACGGGAACTTTGCGGCGACGACAAACCACTCACATGCCTGGCAGTTCAGCCGAGCATAGAAAAGAGGATGTGTGTCTAAGAAGGTAGTAAGATTCAGCGGAACGAAATGGAAGACTAAGCGGATCGCAATGGTACAGCCCCCAAAGGATATGCCGGGATATGGCGACCTCGAGAAGGACGAGAAGGCGGCCGCCGATGAATTATATAATCGGTATGCACCGATCGAGCTTGAGGTCCGCCGGGTCAAGCGGCAGGAGCGACAAAGCTGGGAGCGTGAGTTCGCGCATATTCTGGCGAACGACGAGCTCGTCAAGCGCGGCGCAGATATGGACAACCAGGGATTGCACCCGGACACGATAGCAGCGCTTGACGACTTCAATCACAAAATTGCGGCGGCGGCGATCCTCAAGGTCTTCGGTCTAGTGGTTGGCGATGTGGATGTGTCAGAGGTTGACCCGGCCGCCGCGATTGAGCTGCTTTCGGAATGTGGATTGATTGGCTATGCGTCGAAGGCGGCCCGAGTCGCCCAGGCGCCATCGGTGTTCCAGGGGGAATCTTGAGGGCACTGGCTGTCATGAGTCCGGGCGACTTTGTTGGCCCCGATGCAGCCGGCAGCTATTCCGATCTCGCAACGATCGGCTGGCTCCCTGGCACCGACAGCCCGTGCCCGCTTGCCTATGTGGACCCGATCGAAGACCCCACGATCCGAGGGGACGAGGATGAGCGCGGGGTCGCGGTATGGCGCCACCCTGAAGCAGCTCTTCGAGATGACCCGGAACTACACGACGTGGTTGACCGGATGCGGGCAGGGTGTCCGCTCGAGATCAGTCACGCCGAGTATGATTCTCTAAGCGCTTGGGAAATCGACGCCCGGCTTATCATGCTCGCGGCCCGCCGCCGCGACGAATCCCGTCAGATGAAGAGGATGCGCGATAACAATGGCTAGCGGGACCAAGCCAGCCGTCCAGGTTCGGGTCGACGCCAAGACCGAGGACGCCCAGAAGTCGATCAAAAAGTTCGAAAAGGCCATGACCCGGTCTTTTGGGAAGGTCGAGCTTGCATCAATCGGCATCGGGCTGGCGATCAACGCATTGGGGGCGACCTTCAGGCGGCTCAAAGCCCACATGGGGGAGACGATCAAGGCAGCGGCTGAGCAGGAGCGCGTCGAGCTGGCGCTCCTGACGGCGATCCGTTCCCGTCAACGGTTCTCGCAAGCGGATTTCGAGCGGCTCCAAGCCCACAACAACGAGCGTCAGCAAAGTCTCGGGATCGGAGACGAGGAACAGCTTCAGCTTCAGGCTCAGGCATCAGCCCTCGGAATACACGCGACCGCCCTGAACAAGACCACCAAGCGGGTCATAGCTCTCCGCGACATGACCGGCGGCTCGTCCGGTCTGGGCGAGTCCCTAAAGAAGGTCGCCAAAATCATCAACGGGTCGACGACTGAGCTCCAAGAGCTTGGGATCAAGACCAAGACAGCCGAGGAAGCCCTAGCTAAGCTCGACGCCCATTTTCTGGTGGTCGAGCAGAGAAGCGGAACCTTTGCACAGAAGCTCGACACCCTAAACGCGAATTACGGCGACCTCATGGAAACGATGGGTTTCCTAGTCACGAAGAATAAGGCGCTAAAGATAGCCTTCGAGGGGGTCAACAAGGGCGTCCTGAAGGTCAAGGAGATATTCGAGGACGACAAGTTCCAAAAGAAAATGTCAGGCTGGATCGCCATCTTGGCCAGGCTCGGACAGGCCGCGACACTGGTGGCGACCGGGTTTTATGCGATGGCGACCCTCTCAACCGAGGGCATTGAAATTGAAGCCCTCTATGAACTCAAGCGGACCCTAAAGGACATCGAAAAATCGGCTGCGGCTGTCACCGCAACCGTTGTCACACCCATCGGGACACCTCAAGAGCGGGAGCGGATGGGTGGCGGCCGGCGGATTCTCGGCGCTGGAGAAGCGGACCCAAATCAAAAGCTCCGAGGCAGATTAGCCGCGAAAGTCAAGCCGCCCCCGACGGGCGGATCGGGAGTCGATAAGGAAGAATTACGGCGCCGAGCTCGAGAACGAAGAGCCCTTGAGGATGAAATCTGGGCACGCTCATACGAGAAGAACAAAGCTGCCAGAAAGTCTCGAGAGGCCGAAGAGGCGAGAGAGGAACAGGAGCGGCTCCAGCGCTACAAGGAGGGGCAGCAGTTTTGGGCTGATTACAATATGGAGGCCGAGCTCGAGCGCGACACCGCGAAGCAAGAATCGGACAAATATAGGCTGGAGCAGGAGCGGGAGTTCTGGGCGACCAGCGTCGATATAGCAGTCCAGGGCTCTACGATGGTTGCGCAGGCTATAGGCGTCGGGATCGCATCCGGGGAAATGGAAATGGGGAGGGTCTTGGCGAACATGGGCGCGATGGTCCTTGGCACGTTTGGGGATTTGTTCATCGCCCTTGGAACCGCCGCGATAGTGGGTGGCAAGGCTTCGACCGCTGCGGCCTTTTTGGCTCCTTATTTCGGTGGGCCGGCGGGTGTTGTGGCTGGGATTTCGATGATTGGCGCCGGCGTGGTCATGAAAGGCGCTGCGGCTGGCGTGTCGCATTTGGCGAACGCCCCCAAGAAGGACGCCCAGGCGGCCCGCTCGACGGTGGCCGGGATGAGGCGTCGGGAGGACCGGACGAAGTCGCGCCGCGATTTGCCGGGCTCGGGCTCGGGGAACGTGGTTGTAAATGTCAATTTTAACCAACCGGTCGGAAGTCCTCGCAGGGCGGCTATGATGATCTCCGACATACTGAAGACAGGCGGAACACTGACGCCGGCTTGGAACGGTCATGGCTAACGGCTTAATAGCTTGGGGCGTCCGGTTTGCGGCGACTACGTACAACGTCCGCGTAACTGACGGGGCGACGACGGAGCTCCTCACCTTCCCGGCGACCGGTACGCTAGGGGCGACAACTGACTATTACATGTCGGGAGATGGGGCGGCAGACGACCTGTTGGCCCTGTTTGATCTCACCTTAGAGACTCACTCCCTTGTAGCCACCGCCACGTCGACGCTTTCGGCGGCTTTTGTTTCCCAGACCGCCTTCACGCGATCCGTCGGAACATCCGCCGTCAAAATCCTATGGGACGACGCGCTGACCACCCTGGACAAGGGCATTTTCGGATATACGGCGACGACGCCCCTAGCGCTGCCGACTCTCACCGGCGACAACCAGGCCGGCGGCTTGTGGCGGCCTGGGCGCTTCCTCGCCGACGATTCCCGCGACCGGACCCCGATCGTTGGCGCGGTCGGGAGAGCGGTCAGCGGAAAAAGCAGGACGATCCGAATCGCAACGCAAACCCCAGAACGGTCTTTTGGCTGGCGGTTGGTCCCGCAGGAGAAAGTCCTTACGGAATACGCAGCGAGCGCGCGGGAGTCGTTCGAATATGGGTGGATCAACAGCATTTCATACGGCTATGAGTTCCGCCTATACCCCGACGAAGCCATCCGGACGACGTCCAGCTACACCAAACACCGGGTCGCCGACCTGTCCGACCCAATAACGCGGAATGACGACTTTTCCGTCCGGTGGGACGTTGATCTTTCGACGACCGTGGAGAGCTGATGGCGACTTTTGCGGAAGCCATAGCGTCGAGGGGACAGCGCTGGTCCGCGATCATCCGAATCGAAGGGCTCGGGGCGTCGTTGACATCGGGCCAGCTGACGACCATGGGGGGCGATGCTAGGGCGTGTCTTTGTACGACCGTTCCGGACTATGCCGACCAGACGATCCCCGTGTGGAAGGACTATCTGGCGGCCTTTCCTGATCTGTTGTCGGAGCGGGGATCGGTTTGGGGCGGGTTCCCGGAGCTGGGCGAGCTCGTCTTCAGTGTCCTCGATTACGGCGATTATCTGACCGAGCAGCTCGCATGTGATTCGCGGCCAGCTTCCGCTATTAACCAGGAGCTAACGGCGACCGCGACGGAAATCCGGGTCAAGTCGTCGGCCGGGATGACTGCGTCCTCCGTTGTCTGGGTTGGGTCCGAGGCGATGCACTTGATCGCTGTGATCGACGGCGCGAGCATTTTGGTAACGCGCGGATACCTCGGGACGACGGCGACGACTCACGCAACCCAAACCCGTATATACACGACGATCAACTATTTGAAGCGGCGCCGGGTGGACCTTTATATCGTCCCGACCGACGCGACCTCGATCACCGAAGAGGAACTCGTTGCCCAGTATGTGGTCGACCATGGTCCGGCCTGGCGAGTATCAGAGGACGGGTCGGCGGTCTGGGAGTTCGCCGCCAGGTCGCAGAGCCAATACCTGGCACGACAAGCGCCCCAGCTCATGCGTAAGGCTACCGTCGTTGATGTAGCCCCGGAGGGGGCGACACTGTCCGGGAGCGCCACAGTCGGCCCTTACATCATTGACGGATGGGTGCAGTGGCTGGGCGACCAGATGGACTTAAGCGCTAGCATGTATTTCCGCCATGAGGGCGGGGAGGTTCTCACCCGAAGAGCGACGGGGACTGTCACAAATCCAACGGTCGGGCAGTTTTGGGGCCGCCGAGATATCCTAAAATCGGGAAAAGCGGAGATTAAACCCGGCGACGTGTTTACGCAGGTCTTTGTTGCCGAGGAGTCGCCGACCGGCGCCGGTTCTTTTCGTTTCTCGTTTCCGGCTGTCACCTCGCAAAGCTCGAGCCCGACGTCCGCCTGGACGAAGAGCGCCCACCCTTGCGACATCATGCTCAACATCATGACGAGCTCGGCCGACGCATCCGACGGGCTCTACATGACCAATTATGAGAGTGGGAAACCGAATTGGAGCTGTTTACCGTCCGGGTTCGGAATCGGGATTCCGGCCGCTTTGATAGATTTCGACAGCTTCTTAGCCGTTAAGCAGCGGACACAGAGCGTTCGGCTTCCGCATTTTGTCTACGGACACGAGGCGGGGCGCAGCTTTGCCGAGCTGATTCATACTAACTTTTTGGTGCCGATGGGCGCATTTTTGACCACTGACGGCGGCGTGGTGCGGATTGTCCTGCCAAGTATTCCGATGGCGGAAGAGGCGACGACGACGCTGGGCGTCGATAACATCAGAGCCCGTCCCGCCGGCGCAAACCGGGCGCTCCCGGATATGGAGATCAGCCGGGGGACATATAGCGACACGACGTCGATCACGTATGAGCTGGGCGCAACGCGGACACCGTTGACAGTTTCCGTTGCGACCTTCTCGGAATCGTTCGGCGTAATGAACACCTACGCTCTGAGCGACGAGTCCAAAACGATCAGGGTTCCGGGCGCCGACGCATCGAACGCCGAGTTTTATGGGCGGGTGTTGGCTGAGCCGCATTTGTGGCGGGTTCACCGGCCGGCGTACGATGTCGAATGTTCTTACGACCTTTCCAGGTATGCGCTCGCCGTCGGTGATTCTGTCGACGTGACCCTGGACGGCATGCCCAACCAGGCCGCCGCGGCGCGCGGCTGGTCGCCTCTCACTTGTCAGCTGTTGCGGCGTGGGCTCGTGATCACCGACGAGGGAGGGGCGTGGATTGAGGCGCTTTTGATGGGCTACACGCAGTCTCAGCTCATCAGCAGGATCACACCGAGCGCTCGTGTTATCGGGAGCTCTGTCTCAGGACCCAACACGCTGTTGACCGTTGTTACAAATGAGTTCACGCATACGGACGCCGTCAACGGTTTGCCAACCAACGACGCGGCGGCTTTTGTACAGGACGACAAGGTGAGGATCCATCTGCTGGACGGGACGACTTCGCCGACCCATACCGCGATCCAGACGGTTGTCAGCGTGTCGGGCGACGTTATCACCGTCGACGGTAATCTGGGCGATGCGTCCAGCTCGGCCGGTGGAATCCTGAATTATGCCGATTATGACAACGCCGCCACCCACCAGCTGGCACCGTTCGCCTATTTCGCGGACTTGACGACCTGCACCGTCGGAGCGAGCTCCACGGAACCATATATCTTTGGGAGGGGCTAACCGTGGCGATCGACACCCCTGAATATGCGGCAAAGTTCGGAGCGATAGACACTAACGCCCTCCCCGACGGCGGACCCTTCTCGGCTCAGCTCATGCGGATGACCGCCAAGAACGCAAACCGCCTGATACGGAAGGGGCAGCTGTTGTGCTCCCTGGCCTGGCCTCTCAAGACAAACAACACGACGACGGACAGCAACATCGCCTCCACGTTTCAGGGCATCGCAACGCCGGTATGGAGTCGAATACATCCCCCTATTTTCTGCCCGAAGAAACCGGGACTCACAAAGGCAACGGTCAAGCTGGTCGCGCATGTTCAGGACGGTGCGTTACAGTTTCAATTTACGACCCGAGCGACGGGGACACACGGAATCCAACACGCGCGGGTCGCCGACGCCAACGTCATGGAGCTTTCCGGCGGCTCCGGGCTCCAACTTTTCACGTTAACCGACCTGCCCCTGGACCCTGGAGATTCAGAGGTCATTGAAATTTGGTCTAGGACCGGCTCCGGGGCGGCTCTGATGGACACCGCGACTTACGGCACACCGAACGTGGGGACGCACGGGACGGGCGGCGTGACCATCAACCGGGACGGCATTGTCGCGACGAGCGCGGCGTGGACCCTGACGGCGCCCAATATGTCGACAACGGATCACATGATATATTTATACGACGGCGGCGGCGGCTTTGCCGGAGCTCCTCGGCGGGTGACCCAGGTTGTATCGGCGACGGAGCTGAGGTTTGCGCCTCTGGGGGCTTGGTTTACGCGCATGATCAGGGACACAAGCGGGACCTTCGAAATCAGGACACACGGCTCCAATTTTGCGTTTTCGGTGGCGTCGATCGCCATCGCCGCAGATGCGAGGGATACCTAATGCCGTTCGATGGGGTCAATTATGGGGGCGTTCCGCTGATTCGGCCATATTCTTCGCACAGTCGAGCCACCGCGACCGGCGCCGCTCTTGGCGGCTCGCTGGCGGGCGCCTATCTGTATTCGAGGCAGCAAGGTCGCCTCATCGGGCATCAGACATATTTCCACTTCCTTTATGCCGGTTGGGAGTATCAGCGGGGCGGCGTCCGCGACTATATCCAATCCACTACGCCGCTCCCAATCGCTCAGTTCCGCCGATGGGTGCCGGCTCATGCCACCCACATAATCGCGGAGGTTCGATTTTTTGCGATTGGAGAGAGCGCCCCGACAGCGCGACACAAGGTCGAGGCTACGCTCTCCAGCACGACAACGGTGGGGGATCAAGTCGAGGACTTGGTCACGGTCAACACCTATTCCGAGGCGTACCAGCGGGGGCAATATGTGGACAATTTCGACGACGGAGCGATTGGGAAAGGGATCGCGCGGTGTTTCGTCGCGTTGCCGTCTGGGCGGGCGTCCGGGACCATGACGGTATCCGTTAAGGGGTGCGCACTTATGGACCCAGGGAGCGCCGCTTCTTCGTGGGCGGCCGTCTACGGCGTAACAACTAACGCGGGTCTTTATCGGCCTGACCTTGTCTCCGCTTATTGGGTCTGTTCAGGATAGCCGATGCCGAAAGTAATCGAGACAGGGACGACGAGCCCCTACAAATTGACGATGGGAAACGGCGTGTACTTGGACGATGCGGCGATTGTGACCCATCAGCTAAACTATGCGTTCGGGTATCATTCGGGGCTTCATCTGTCGGTGGCGACGGGTCCAGCGGCCTGGGGCGGCTCCGGGACCGTCCCGGCGCATAACGCCTTGTTCCCCTCCGGCCTATCCAGCGAGTTGATGTATCATTTCTATTCCTGGGTCGACGCCGATGTTGAGCAAATACATATCGAAGTCGAGGCGACCGTCGCCAGCGGCCATACGTGCGACGTGCTTCTCGCTGTCGGCGGCTCATCGACGACCCTGAACGCGACTGTAGGGACAGCCTACTACACAGCCGACGTCGCGACCTCCTCAACCGGAACCGGCTGGATACTGATCAAGATTACGTTCCAGCATGTTTCCGGCGGCTCATCGACCGCTAACCACGTGTCCTCAATACTGCTCGAAGACGTCGCCCAGACTACGGCGGCCTCAATCAGGGATCCTGAAGCATGACCCCACAGGGAATAGTAATACACTGCTCGGCGTCCAGATATGCGTCGGTCGAAGTTGTAGACCGATGGCACGCGGCCCGAGGTTTCCGACGGCTGGGCCAGCCCGACGGCCCGCTCCACATCGGGTATCATTATCTGATCACCAACGGGCGGCTACTCTCGTCGGCCACCTATGAACCGCAATTTGACGGCGTTGTATTTCGGGGGCGCCGTGAAGACGAGACGGGAGCCCATGCCCTAGGGTGCAACGACTGGCTGGGCGTTTGTTTGGTAGGGAAGAGCGGCCGATTTACGCCGAGCCAATACGCGGCGTTGTGGGGACTTTGCGGGGCGCTGGTCGTCCGTTACGCGCTGTCCATGCCTCAAATCATTGGTCACTGCGAAAGCGATCATGAACGGGCGAAGTCGGACGGAAAAACATGCCCTGAAATGGACATGGGAGAGGCCAGGGAAGCAGTTTACGCGGTGGCGGCGGCGATCCGCGCGCGTATGATGACCCATGAGAATAGCGGGCTCGAACCGCTGGAGGTGTAGCGTGGACATTGACCTGATTAAATTTTTGACCGAAATGGGCTCAACCGGGCTCGCGGCCGGGCTGATGTTTCTGGCGCTGCGCTATACGATAAGCGCCAGCAGTCTACGGGCTACCGAGGACCGTGGGGCATTTACGGAGGCGATCGAGAACCTGCGGAAATCTCATGAGATGCTCTGTCGTGAGGAGCGCACCCAGCATCAGGAAGAGCTAACCGAGTTGACCGGGGAGTTCCGGGTTGCATGCGACCGGCTCCAATCATCCACACAGACACTAACTGGCGCCCTCGAGGCCATCCGGCGGCCTCACTGATGGAACTCTCGGCGCTAGTTATTGCGGGCATCTTGGCGGTCTTCGGGGCGCTGTTCACGGGTGTTAGGTTCGACCGGGACCGCCGGAAGAGGCAATCGGACGCGATGAGGCGGCTAAGGGACCGGGACGCGAAAGCCGAAAAGCAGGCGGCCGACGTCGCCCACAAGTCGGTCGACACTGTTGCCGATGTCGCGAAGGCGGATCCCGCCCCCACCGACGCCGATGTCCAAATCCAGCGGGACAAGATGCGGGAACTCTGGGCCAAGCTGAAGAAGCACCGGGGCCGGTTCCATTGACTGTATTTATGGGGCTTGTGATGTCGGCTACGATTGCGACGAGCTCTATCACCTCGACCCGGCGGGAACTGTACCGCGACCTTGTTGAGGCTGTTCAGATTGCATCCCACCTAGACATAGAGCTCGACCGCTGCTCCTCGGATCTCGAGGCAGCGAACGCCGCCGCCGAGTCGCCTGGGGTCCTCTCGGAGGATCTGCCGGGCTGGGTCTGGGTCGTGTTTGCCGGGGTCGCCGTGGGTGGCTTTGCCGGCGGGTTCAGTCTCGCCCACATCGGGCGATGAGTCGCCGCGCGTGAGAGATTCCGCCGGCCTTTAGCACGGTACTCCAACCCACACGGTGACCTGTCCGCTCGGATTCTATCTCGGCCGCGCGCTCTAGCAGCGCTCGATCATAGGCCGACAGCCGCAGGGTGGACAGTTTTCCGACCGTCGCCCGGTCGTCGTTAGGGGGTCTCGCCATAGGTTAGGGTATACACAAGTACAGGCGAAGCGCAAGCCGCCGAGAGGTGTATACCGATTGACGGCGCCGCATATCGGTGTACACTGAAACAATGACAAAACAAAACAACCAACCACACGCCATCAAGTACGGCATTGCCTACGCCGCGCTTTGCGATGCGAAGGCCGCCGCCAGGTCCATAGCTGTCGGGCAGCTCTCCCGCGAAATACGCAAGTATTTAAACGACGCAGGAGAAGCTCTTCACGCAGTGGGGCACCTCATTGACGCTTCGCCGGTCGGCCACCCTGCGACGGGTCCATTCGACGGCACCGACCGGCATGAGCTCCGGGAAGGGCTCGAGGGCTCGGTCTGGGGGGTCGTGGAGATGCTGAACGTGCTCGACGCGGCGGCGGCGAAGCGCAGCGCGGAAGCGGCGAAGAAGAAGGCGAAGAAGACCCCGGCGAAAGGGTCCGACGCATGAGCGAAGCAATCAAAGACGCCGACGCCGCCCTGAAGGCCGCCGAAGCCTATCACGCCGCCGAAGCCGCCTCGATTGACGCAGCTGACGCAGCCTATGATGCAGACAGAGCCGCCCGCCGCGCCGCCGAGGCCGCAATCGCAGCAGCCCGAGCAGCTGCCGCAGCCGAAGCCGCCGACGCCGACGCCGAAGCCGCCGCAGCCTGCGCCAAAGCCGCCAGGAGCGCCGCCTATGTCGCCGCCGAGTCCGCAGTCATATCCGCCGCCGCCGAAGCCGAGAAAGGGGCCGACGCATGACCGATCCAACCAGCGATCCAACCAGCGAAAGACACCGCCGCGAACGCCGCGAACGCCGACGCGACCGCCGACGCATGACCCAATCAAGCAAAGCTGCAACCGGGGCGATGATGTCAGCATCCGCAGCGCTTCGGGCCGCCGCCGCCACCCATGGCGTTGACAGCAAGAAGGCGGCGTCCGCCGACAGCAAGAAGGCGGCGTCCGCCTTCAGTTTGGGCGCCCACTACTACATGCAGGCGGCGTTTTCGATTGAGCGTGGCGCCCTGGGGGCCGCCGCTGCCACCCTCGGTTCACACGCCGTCCGCGCCGTCGGCGCTGCACTTGACACCGCCGCCCACACCGCAGACCACTCAGCCTGCGCCTATGCCTGCGCAGCGCTTCAGGCCGCCGCCGCCGCCCTGGGGGCCGCCGCCGCGACCGCCGAAGCCGACGCTAGGGCTCTCCGCGCCGCCGCCGCGAACGCGGCTAACGCGGTTGCAGCTGCCGCCGCCGCTTACGAAGAAG
>Ga0080013_1002441_pt1 | contig 21866 bp, 39 predicted proteins | sample ETNvirenome_6_85_FD_69236 | JGI IMG/M metagenome (GOLD analysis project Ga0080013, IMG submission 69236) | Marine viral communities from the Pacific Ocean - ETNP_6_85 (SPADES assembly) (version 2) | ecosystem: Environmental > Aquatic > Marine > Oceanic | place: Pacific Ocean | collected 2013-06-19 | reverse complement strand
CCACGTTGACAATAGATGTATACTATAAATTAAATTATATGAGGTATTAATAATGGTTAATCAGGCAGAACAAGATAACACAAGTAGTGTTGAAACTACTCAAGACAATAATAATGGAGACACATTAGTTGATGTAACTTCAGAGTTTGAAGGAGCTAACACGTTTGAAGACGCTCCTACTACTACAGAAGAAACAACTGATACTCCACCCCCACCTGAAAATGTAGAGACTCCAACAGAAACAACAAAACAACCTGTTGAAGCTCAACAAGCAAACACTACTACTGAGACTCCTGAAGCTCCTATCATCCCTCAAGAAAACAATGAAACTACAGAACAACGATTGAGAGAACTTGAAACTAAAAATGCTCAATACGAACAACAACAACAGCAATCTCAACTTCAAGCACAAGCATCACAGTATGCTCAACAATTAGAAAGACAAGGTTATTTGCCAGACCAAGCAAATCAAATTGCTACTCAATGGATGGCACAACAAAGTCGTGAATCACAGTTGTTAGAACAACAACAGCAACAACTTAAATACGTACAAGGGCAAGCTGCAGCAGCAGAACACTTTGCTACTAAGTATGATTTAAAGTTAAGCGACCTTGCAGAATTAAAGAAATATGACTCTCCTCAATCTATGGAAGAAGCTGCAAAACGCATCAAAGACATTAGAGCTAAAGATGCAAGAATAGCAGAACTAGAATCAAAGCTAGTACCACCACAGGAATTTGACAGTAGTCAAAGTACACCAGGTGCTTCTAATAGTGAGGACAGTTGGTTAGACAAATACAATTCAGGTGACAGGTCACCTAACGCACTCGCCGCAGCACGAAGGGCTGCAGGTTTAGGGTAGTAGTTGTTTAACAAAAACAGTGGCACGAAGGGTTACTGATTGAAATAAAACTTAATATTTAATCAGGAGGGCTATCATGGCTCAAACATCAACAACTGGCAATTTAGAAAATGCCCAAAGAATAATACTTAGTTCAGCTCGATATACAGAAGAGCACAATGCACCTGCATTAGCACTTATAGAACAGTTTAGTCTGCCATCAGGTGCTAAGACAGTTACTGTTCCTAAAGTAGGACAAATGTCAATGAGTGACCTACAAGACGGAATAGACATTGTTGACGAAGAAGATATCGGAATGACAACTATTGACCTTACAGCTAGTGAGGTCGGTGCTAAAGTTATTCTTACAGATAAACTTGTACGACAATCAGCCGATAATGTTTTCTCAATTATTGGAAGACAGCTTGGTGATGGTATGGCTAGAAAGAAAGATAAAGATGTTATCGCTCTTTACACAGGTTTAAATGGTGGTACTAACCTTGGAGCAGACGGAAGAAACTTTAATGCTGCTAACGTACACGCTATTGTTTCTAACGCTAAAGCAAACAAGTTTGGTTCTCAACTATACATAGTTCACCACCCAAATGCTGTTGCAACTCTATCTAAAGAAGCAGCAACAACTGCAGGTAACAATGCTGAAATTACATCAGGTTGGTCAGCAGATTTGCTATCTAACTTCTATAGTGGGTTACGACCAATTAACGGTGTACCAATCTTTGAAGATGGAAACATTGAAAAGACTGGTAGCGTTGATTCAGGGTATGGTGTTATCGCTGACAAAACTGCATTAGCAGCTCTTACTAGCGTAGAGACTAGAACTGAAAGACAAAGAGATGCTTCTCTTAGAGCTACTGAAATTGTAATGACAGCAGACTATGGTGTCTTTGAATTAGATGATAGTAAAGGTGCTCCAATACAATTTGAGATTGGCGACTTAGCAACTTCATAATAGTAGAGGTATAAATGGCAAACATAACTGAACGTAATAAACAAAGAATAGAACTAGCTAATACAGGGTTTTCTATGGGATACATAGATGACTGGCAAGCTAAAACTACTTTATATAGACATAAGCCTAGTTATTATGACAATGGTGAAATAAATGAAGTAGTTGGTAGCTCTGTTACTGGTGTACCAGGTAATCCTGATTATGTGCTTAGAAAGGCTAGAATAGGTTTATTTCCTTGGAAACCTGCTGAAAGTTGTGAATGTCAATGGTGCAGAGAAACTGATTGGAAAGCTTTAGAACCACAGACTGTTACAGGCTTTTGTGACATTTGTGGTTTTAAAGCAGAAGCTAAAAACACTTCTGGTTTAGGAGCTAAATTAGCGTTCCATAAGAAACAATGCAAAGAATCAGCAAAGTCTGATGTATAATAGAATCCTGAAAGTTGTAAAGATTGACCGAGGCTTTCAGGGTTCTTTAAATAAAATCGGTTGGTCGCAGGGGTAAACCCTGTAAATAAATAAACCTTTAGGAGGTTTGATATGTCTTTTAATCCAATTCAAGGTGGTCGATATGGTTTTGAAAAAATAACCACATCTGACCAACGACAAGTTCTTGGTGCAGAAATGGCGTTCCCTGATGGCAGAAAGTTTCGTTACGTAGCTAACGGAGGAACTGCAATCGGAGAAGGTTTAGTTGTAGCTTCTGAAGCTCCAGCAGGTAATCATGATGAAGACTTGGTGATTACAACTAGTCCTTCAGTAGGCGATACTACTATCAGTATTACATTAGGTGGTACAGCAGCAGCTAAAGATTTGTATGCAGAAGGATACTTATTCTTTAACTTAGCTAGTACTACTCCACACGAAATGTACAAAATTAAAGGTCATCCTTTGATTGCATCTAGTGGTACTGGAGTAATTACAATAGATGAGCCTGATGGATTTCAGACTGCAATAACTGCAGGTACTGATACAGCAGGTCTTATCAAGAGTCCATACAAGGACATTGTTGTTGCTCCTGCTGCTGTTGCAGGTAGATTTGTTGGTGTAACTTGTGCTGACCTAGAAGCTGACTATTATGGTTGGGTTCAGGTAGCAGGTATGGCTACAGCTAAAATTGATGGTACTCCAGCAGTTGGTACACTAGTAGGTGCAAGCTCAAACCACGCAGGTCAACTACTTGCTATTGGTGCTGACACTACTCCTGCTCTTGCTCGATTACATGGTAAAGCCGGTGTGGACAATGAGTTCCATACTGTAATGCTAATGAACCTATATTAAATTGGGTTCTATCGAACTTTGGACACCTCAAGGCTCTACTTACGTAGGTGGTGATACTGCCGGTACTAATGCAGAGACTGGGGTGTCCATTGTTGTGCATACGTTTCAATTTAAAGACCCTGAGACAGGTCGTTCTCAGGTAGTCAAAATTCCTGCTGACCCAGATATTTCTAAGGCACACATAGAAGATATGGCAGCTCAAGCACTTGAGAACTTTTTAATTGAGTGTAGAGTTAAAGACAAAAAGAAACCTATTACTGCTGAACAAAGAAAACAAATAGGCAAACAGCTAGAAGAATTTAGACGATATGCAGAGAAACGTAGAGAAAGTACAAACAATAGAATATATTATAGAGGTATTTAATGGTCAATAACAATGAGGCAACTAGTGAGTTTAAATTAACAACTGAAGATATTAATGTAGCATTTCAAGCTCATCCTGAAGCTGCACAAACAGCACAAATGAATTTGTTAAAAAGATTAATTGTTGAAAAAGATAATTTAATCACAAAACAATACGGAGAACTAGCTGACTTGCAACAGCAGTTGGATGAATTAACATCTGATAAATGAGGTTAAGTTATGCCTGTACAGGGAAGAACACGAAAACAACTTAGACAGTCCATAGGTTTTAATCTAGGGGCGTTAAAAACTGGTACTGCTACAGGTGGCACTAACAACACTCTTATAGACGTTAATACGTTTAGAGGTGGTGATGATACTTACAATGGTAAGTTAATTCTTGTTACCGATGCTAGTGATGGAACTACTCAAACTACTCAATATGTTAATGACTACACAGCTAGTAGTAACACTATTCAGTTTCAACAAAATGCTAGTTTTACTGTAGCTAGTTCTGATGAATATGAAATATATAATGAACCATATGACCCTAGCATTATTAATGATTTTATTAATCAAGCTATTGTAGACGCAACAGGTCAGGCATATGACCCAATAGAATATCCTGATATGTCTAGCTCTCCACACACAGCTTTGTTTGGAGATGGAAAAACTTTAAGGTTTGATATACCTAGTAACATATCAATTATTAATCATATTTATTATCGCAGTTCTGTTACTTCTACTATCTTGCACAGTTGTAATTCTGCATTTGATGAAACAGTAGACTCAGACTTTACAGTTACTGTAGATACAGAAGACAAGAAACAAGGCACAGGTTGTAACAAGTTTGTTATTGCTAGTGGTGCTAGTGCTGGAGACATAGCAACTGATTCTATGGCTAGTAAAGATATTAGTAAATATGATTATTTAGAATGTTGGGTTAAAAGTACAGTTGCTACTTCTTCTGGCAATCTAAAGATATTACTTGACGATTCTGCTTCGTGTGCGTCTCCATTAGAGACGTTATCTATCCCAGCCTTATCAGCAGACACATGGACTTACGTACGCATCAAATTAGCCAACCCAGAGCTAAATACAGCAATCATCTCTATAGGATTAGAATATGATTCTGACTTAGGTGCGTGTCAAGTACGACTAGATGATATTAAAGTAGTACAGAATGATACAGCTGTATTTCAAATCTTTCCTAAACATTTATGGAAGATAGACAGAAGTGCTAGAGATTTAATCTTTAAAGATGGTGCTCAATTAGAAGTTGGGTACAATATGTTAAAACTGACAGGTGGTGACAAACCTGCATTGTTAAGTTCTGATACAGCTACAACTGAAATAGATGATTCGTACATCATAGCTAGAGCTACAGGATTAGCTTTGTCTGCAGCGTCAGGCGGCCCAACTACAGACCCAGATGCTTTACGACAAGCAGCAGCTTTCTGGTTTGGATTAGCTGAACAAGCTAAACGTGCGTTTCCATTATTAATTACAGGTAGAGCAGTCGAGTAATGGCAAACAAAGTAATAGACCAAAATGAAATATATCTTGATGGAACATATTATCCATTAACTAGACCAGTACAAAGTACATTAGCTTCTTTGTATCCACCAAAGGTTACTATTGGTGACACAACCAGAGACTCACAAACTAGAGCATCTGTTATTTCTTGGTCAGACTGGCGTGGTGGTATAGGTGTAGAACGTATGCAAGGAGCTGCAGATGCAGATAAAGCTTGGTACTCTACACTACAGCTAAGATATAGAAGACATTTGGTATTACCTGCGTTAGCTGTAGCTACACGAGCACAGTTATCTGATGGTACTGCTGTTAGTGGAGCTATTACTTTTATAGCTGAAAAAGGAAATTCTTTATACGTTGGGTTTGATAAAAAACCTTATGTATATACAGAGGGTGGAGAATCTCATGGAGCAGATTTTCTTACACAATTAACTAATAGTGGTAGTGCGTATAGTTTTCCTGATACCCCAACTGATTCTATAACTGTTAGCATGGCAGGTACAGATTATGTAGTTGTTGCTCATAGTGGGGGGTACAGTTATTACTCTGCTGACACTACAGTTGTAGACAAAACAACTGATGCTAAGTTTTTAACTTTTTGGGATGACAGGTTGTGGGGAATAGATTCTAGTGGTCAGCTTTGGTACACACTTACTATTGGTGGTACACCTGTTAATGATGCGTTACTGCCTGTACAAGATGGATTTGTTACTGACTTATTTGTAGGTAGAGATTCTACAGGAAGCCAAATTATATATGCCGCTACTAAAGTAGGCTTGTATGCACACGATATGGCTAACGGAAGATTTGTTGAAACACAATTTCAATTACCTTTCCATGAATTTAATGGTGTAGGTTCTGTTAGATGGCGTGACGCAATATACAATCCTAGTGGTTTAGGTATATACAAATATATTAATGGTAATAATAATGCTGTTGTTACAGTAATGGGGCCGGATAGAGATGATGGGTTACCTGCATCACAACGAGGAACAATTAAAAAACTTATAGGTACACACACAGAATTGTTAGCTGCAATAGATGCCACTACTGCTCCAGCAGCACAAGCTAGTACAGACTGGTCTTTCCATGCTCCTGTCGGACAAATTGGAAGTACAGCAGTTATTGATGCTTCTACTGGACAGTCATCAATTATAGGTTGGAATGACGTTGGTTGGGAAACTAAATGGTCAGCTCCGTCATCAGCCGCAGGAAAGTCTGTTGAGCACATGCTAGTAACAAACGCAGGTAAAGGTGATTACAGATTATGGTGGGGATTTAATGGTAAGTTGTACAATCAATCTATACCATTTGATGTACTTAATCCTTCACAGTTAGCTAGATTTGAGTATGACACTAGTGGTTATTTAGAAACACCATGGTTTGACGCACAACAATCTGAAGTAGATAAGTTAGCATTAAAGTTAAAAGTAGAAGTACAAGATGCTTCTAGTACTGAGACTGTAGCTGTACAGTATGCTCTTGATTATTCAGAAGACTATACAAGTATGGGTACGATTACCAGTGATGGGACTACTACATACACGTTTGGTTCTAATGTAGGTACTACGTTTAGAGCTATAAAGTTTAAAATAACGTTAGCCAGAGAGGCAGGTACAACTATAGCTATTATGAAAAAGTCTCCTGACGTAGTTTCTTTAACACTTGAATACAGAAAGAAGTTACCTGCTAAGTATGGTCATGCTGTAGAAGTAAACTTAAATGAAACTTACAAAGGGAAAGACCCTAAACAGTTACGAGCAGCGTTAGTATCAGCTATAGAATCAAATACGTTAGTTGAATTTACATTTAGAGATGATAGTGGGGGTACACGTAACTACTATGTAGACGTTACTTCTGCAACAGGTATTGAATACACAGGACATGATGAACGAGGTTCATCAAGGATTACATTGGTAGAGCCATGATTATTAATTCTGGTACAACAACTGTATCTACTTCAGGTGGAGAACAACAATTATCTAATACTACTAGTAGAGTTAGATGGATTAAAGTCAAAGCTCTTGCTGCTAACTCTGGCATTGTTTACTTTGGAGACAGTGGAGTAACTACAACTAATGGTTACGAATTATCTGCAGGTAACAGTTTAGAGATAAACTTTTCTGATGTAGGTGGTTCAGTTACATTTAGTACGTTATATGTTGACGCAGCAACTAATGGTGACAAGCTATCTTGGGTAGCATTGGTAGATGGCTAATGACTACACAAAGTGCATTAACTACACCACCAGATAATTGGATAGGGTCTAAACCTGAATGGATGTTTTACGCATCTTTATTAGAATTAGGCTACCAACCTGGAGAAGACTTTACTTATCAATCACCACTAATGGGTGGTAGATTAGATAAGGGTGGATTAATAATAGACTTTTTGTTTTACAACCCACCTGATTTAGCTGTAAACGTACAGGGTGTATACTATCACTATGAATTAGGTGCAGAAACTAAAGCTAGAGACTTGTTTGCTAGACAAGCATTAGCAGGACAAGGTATAACATTAATATTTGTAGACGAAGATGATTTAGAACAAGACCCTTTAGGGGTCACAAGAGACGCTATCAACTTTAGAGATAGGTCAAGACTAGGAGGATAATAGTGGCAGCTCCAACTATAGACTTTGCAGGATTTGTCTATGATGACGCAGGAGATGCAGTCTCTGGTGCAGTCGTTCATATATATGACAAAAACACATCAACGACAGCTAGAGAAGCTTCTAGCATAACAACTAACTCTAGTGGATATTGGAGTTATTCTCACGCTACTCCAGGAGAGTTTGACGTAGAGGTTGTTAGTGGTGCTTCTAAAAGGCGATTTAAATTTGACGATAAAGTACATCTATCAGGTATAGATGTAGAAACATTAAGTGTTCGTGGTAACGAAGGGGCAATCGCAGCTATCTATATGTATGCTGACGAGGGTGATGATGCCAGTGACCAATGGAGAATAGACGCTGGAACTGATGGCGTACTTGCCATAGGTAATGACGCTGCATCACAAGGAACGTTTGTTGACCACGTAACATTTACCCCTAACTCTACTGTAGCTAGTTCAACAGTTGCATTTAAAGGTGGAGTTACAGTAGCAGGTGACCTGACTATTACTGGTGATGATTTAATCATGGGAACAAACACAGATACATATATTTTGGTAGCAGATGGTACAAGCTATAATCCTGTAGCTGTATCAGGAGATGTAACCATAGCTAATACTGGTGCTGTAACAATAGCTAACAACGCTGTAGAAACAGCTATGATAAATGCTGATGCAGTCACTGGAGCTAAGATAGCAGATGATGCTATTGACAGTGAACATTATACAGATGGTTCTATTGATACTGCACACATAGCAGACAACCAAGTTACTCTTGCTAAGATGGCAGGTTTAGCTAGAGGTAAAATTATATATGGTGACGCTAGTGGTGACCCTGCAGCTCTTGCAGTTGGGACAGCTGGCTACGCATTAGCTACAGATGGAACAGACCTTGCATATACTAATTCATTGTTAGCTGCTGACTATGTAATTGGAGAAGATGCACAAACTAAAATAGATTTTGAAACAGCTAATGAAATACATTTTGATGCTGACAATTCACAAATAGCTAACATTACTTCTTCTGGCTTACAGGTTACAGGTACTGTTGATATATCACTAGATGCTCACATTGATTCATCTCCAAGTGATGAGACTGTATCAGGAATAACTGCAACATTTACTGCAGGAGAAGATTTAGTTCGTGGAGAAGTGGTTTACTTTAAAGCAAGCGATTCTAAGATGTGGAAAGCTGTCGCAACTGCGGCAGGCACTATGCCTGTTGTAGCTATGGCTGCAGCTGATATAAGTGCTGATGCTACTGGTAAATTTTTACTATATGGATTTATAGCTGACAATGGTACATTCCCATCTTACACAGTCGGAGCAAAAGTATACGCTCCTGAAGCAGAGACTAGTTCTCAGAACGTTCCTGAAGAAACTGCTCCTGATTCAGATGGCGACTTTGTCCAGGTGCTTGGGGTAGCTATTACAGCTAATTCTTTACTCTTCAATCCTAGCAATGACATTATAGAGCATGCGTAATGGCAAACGAGATAGAAAAAATAAACGATGTAGCTGTAGCTAGTATAGAAAAGCTAAACGGCAAGACTGATGCAAACATTCAGGCTGTTAATGGACTTGAGCTTACTGGTCAATCATTTATTGTAGCTACTGGTGGTTCTATTACAACTGATGGCAACTTTAAAATTCACACTTTTACTAGCAACGGTACGTTCCAAGTAACTTCTAAAGGTGACTCTGGAGCAGGTGACGAAATTGAATATTTATGTGTAGCTGCCGGGGGCGGCGGAGGTGGCGGCGGGGCATCAGCTAACAATGGTTCAGGTGGTGGGGGAGCCGGTGGTATGTTAACTGCTTCTTCAGTTACAGCTAGTGTAGCTAGTTATGCTGTAGTAGTTGGAGCAGGCGGCTCTGGTGGCTCAGATGAAAACGCTGTTGGTTCTGATGGTGGCAACTCTACATTTGCATTAGGTTCTGTATCTAGTACGGGAGGTGGAGGCGGGGCACATGGCTCTGGTGGAACAAATGGACGAAGTGGAGGTTCTGGTGGAGGTGGAGGTAACTCAAGTGGTGGTTCTGGCACATCTGGTCAAGGAAATTCTGGCGGCTCTGGAGGAACTAACGCTGGTGGTGGAGGAGGCGGCGGGAAAAGTGGCTCTGGTTCTTCTAACTCTGGTAGCTCTGGAGGTAATGGTGGTAACGGAACAGCAAGTTCTATTACTGGTTCATCAGTAACATATGCTGGTGGAGGTGGCGGCGGCATATACACATCTGGCACTCCAGGCAGTGGTGGCTCAGGAGGTGGTGGCACAGCTGCTGGTTCAGGAGGTACTCCTAATAATGGTTCAGCTAACCAAGGTGGTGGGGGTGGAGCATCTTCACAGGCTGCTAGTGGTTCATCCGGGGCTAATGGTGGTAGCGGGGTAGTAATCATTAAGTATCAGTACCAGGCATAGGAATAGACAATGGCTCATTTTGCACAAATAGATGATAACAATTTAGTTATAAACGTAACTGTGGTAGCTGATTCAGATTGTCAAGATGACAATGGTGACGAATCAGAATCTGTAGGTATTGCTTTTATGAAAGCTTTACTAGGGAATGACACTAACTGGGTACAAACTAGTTACAACGCACGAATTAGAAAAAATTATGCAGGCGTTGGATATACGTGGGATAGTGGTAGAAATGCTTTTATTCCTCCCAAACCTTTTAACTCATGGCAATTAAATGAAACAACTTGTAGGTATGACCCACCTACAGCAAGACCAGATGATGGTAATAACTATGTCTGGGATGAAGACAATACTCAATGGGTCGCAGAATAATATGGTCATACCAATAGGGAGGCAGACTAATGAGCATTACAAAAGCATTTAAGATTGTTAAGAGATACAGTTCTTGTATTGATGAGATTATCGACTTAGCTGAAACAATACACGCTTCAGTTAAGGATGGTAAAGTCCCAAGAGAAGAACGCAGTTTATGTATGAAAAAGTTCTGGGCACTCGTAAAAGCTGTTGAAGACAGCACAAATTCGTAGCTAACTCTATTCTCTGAGCCACGTAGAGCAACGTAACTACTCCAACTAATACCATACCATAGGGTACTAAAAATAAATCGCAGTTTTGTTAAGGGGTTTAGAGAATATGGATGAACATGAACATCAAAGGATTAAAAATAAAGTTGAAGACATAGAAAAATTATATCTTCCAATTATTAAGGAATTAAATAAGGCAATGAATAAGGCAAAAAAACTTGGGCTACTAGGGTTGGTTATCGGTGGAACATCATTAGTTGTTAGTGGTTACCTAACACTTAGGTTATGGGACAAATGGTAAACAAAGAAAAATCTTTAGAAGAACAACTGCTTGAGGCAAAGGCAGAGATAGTAGAATTACGTGCATCTACGAAGACAACTTTGACTGGTTCACAATTTTTAACTATAGTTCTAGTAGGGCCGCTCTTTCTTGCGTTTGTTACACTGGGTGTACTTATAGTCTGGAAGACTACTAGTAAGCCTGCAGAAATAGCACCTCACTTAGACATCATATTGGTTGCCTTTGCAATCTTTGCCAACCCGGTGACGGCTGCGGCAGGTGTTATAGTTGGGTTGATGGGTGACGAATCGAAGAAGAAAAATAAGGAGGAATAAAATGAAGGATAGAAAATTCAATACTCCTAAAATAAAGATGCGACTTCCAAAGTTTTGGAACTTTCGTCTTCCTTTACCTGGTGGAGTACATTTAGGTGGTGGGAAGTTAATAATAGGTTCACTTTCTGTAGTGGCTCTAGGATTTGTATCGTCAATGTTTTTGTTGATATCTACTGGAGAACAGCAGATAACTTTCCCTCAGACAGGAGCATCATATACTGCTCCTAATCATGTAGGGAACAGAATAGTTGACCCAGAGTTCCCTGCAGATAGAAGTCAAACGCTTCAGATTAATATGCCAGCTGGTATAAGAATGGATGTTGTTAAGTTTGAAAACATCTCATTAGGTAAAGCAGGTCTGACAGATGCTTTCCAACTTTCTGGAACTAGCTCTACAGATGTAATTACAATTGACGAATTAATTATTCGTAACTCTGAGTTCCCAACAATGGATTGGGCTAATGGTGATATATATAACATAGTCGCCACTACAAGTGTCGTAGTTGCAGGTCACACTTTCTCTCCTACAATGTCCTCTACTACTAACGATGTAGTTATTGGAAGTGGTCGTGGAGCTACAAGTTATGAAGCTAAAGACATGGTCGTTGACCGAATTTTGTTAACACAAACTACATCAGGTGCAGATGTCATTATTGACACATTAATACTTGATGGAGTCCGTGCTTGGACAGGTGCTTTTAATGCTGACTACTTTGAAATAGGGACACTAACTTTAGAGAATGTCAGGATTGGTGACGATGGAGATATTAATTCCGCAGACCTAATAATTAATAGTAGTGTTAAAGTGAACTCTGTCGCTGACGGAGTCGTTGAAGAGCCAGTGTTTATAAGGTAAGCCTATGTATGAATATAAGTGTAAAGTTACAAGAGTTGTGGATGGCGATACGGTTGACGTTGTTTTGGATTTGGGTTTTTCAATTGAGTATCGTGATAGGGTTAGGCTTATGGCTATTGATACACCCGAGTCTCGAACTCGTAACAAAGTAGAAAAGAAATTAGGGTTAGCTTCTAAGGCCAGGCTTAAAGAACTATGCACAAAAAATAAAGGGAACTTAGTACTCCGAACCTCAAAAGAGGGCAAAGGAAAATTCGGTAGAATACTAGGTTCTCTTTATCCTTCTGGTTCTAATGTATCTTTAAACGATATGTTAGTTTCAGAAGGTCATGCTCGGCCATATTATGGTGGTAGTAAAGATGAGTATGGTGAATGGACTAAACAAGAAGACGGACAATGGTATCGTTGGACTAAAAATGGATACGAAATAATACAGGAGGAAAAATGATAGGAAAAGTTAGACCCCAAATCTTTTTAGCTATTATAGTTCTTGGGTTGCTTAGTGGAGTCGGACTCTATTATGGCATGAATGAAATAGCAACGGGATGCACGGGAGGCATTATAGCCCTGGGCATGAAAGTTTTAGAATCAGAATAGGAGAATAAAATGATTAAAGCAATACGAGCTGCAATGAAATATTCAAATGCTCTTCCTCTTGCTATAGACCTTATTGAAGAAATTCAACGTTCTATTAGAGACGATGGTAGTATTTCAAAAGAAGAGAGAAGTAAATTACTTAAACGTTTCTGGGCTCTTGTAAAAGTATTTCAAAATCCAAAGAAGGCTTAATGTATATTAAAAAAATTACAAATATTTTAGGGGTCTTAGAAAGACTTGAAAAAATAGAAACTAAAATTGCTAAGTTAGAAAATTGTTGCACGCAACCAAAGGCTCAGGCACAAAACAAAAAATAACTCAGGAATAACATTGCTCTGTGAGCCACGGAGAGCGATTTTTAAGGGCTCTCCTTAGTAGAGTACTGCCTTGACGCTGTAGATGATACATAAATATCAGGTGTCATCACTGTGGTCTTAGTTTTTTTGTTAAATCTTGCGTATTTTCTTTCACTTGGGTCAGAGTTATAAAAATCTTTAACTTTGTTACATTTTTTACAGACACCTTTTGAAACATGTCCACCAGGTGGTTCTATTTTCCAATGATGTTTGCAGTTTTTCATTTGATTTCCTTTATCTCTAATATAGTTTCGTTTTTTTCTATTTCATCTCCCCATTCATAGTATAAGGTGTATGACAAGTGTTTAGCTGAATCGTCAACTATAACTCTTTCAACAACTAGTCCATCAATAGTTCCTTTCATGGCTGCCAACAAGTTGTCGATGTCTCGATTTCTTTTATCTGAAGATCTCCAAGTAATTGTAATGTGTGCATTTTGCATTGGAGGTCTGTCCCAACCTGATTGAGATACAAGTATTTTAATTTCTTCTCGGTCAACTTTCTTAGCCTCTGATAATTTAGGGTTGTATATTCCACCTCTTTTGTTTTTAGCATATCCAGATCTTCTATTAGGGTTAGCATCAGGGTTTGGTAAATGATCTAGAATTAATTTTAATTTCAATGTTTTCTCCATTGTGACATGTCATAGATGTCACGCTCTGCTTATGACACATACATCCACCCCCCTTTAGGGGGGTGTATTTGTCATTAGTTAAATTATTAAAAAGTCATTGGAGAAGATTGGTTTAAAAACTCCATGTCTTTGTCCCTTTCATATTTGATATCCCAACGTCCACCATCTATTTTCACAAATGTATTTTTCTCTACCTTAGAGTCTCTAGAAAATACCTGAGCAAATGCATTAGAACTTTTACTTGGATATCTTTCTGAACATTCTGAAGGTAAAACTCCAGGAAACATTTTAGGTTTATCGGCAGTCCAGTCTTGATTATATTTTGTACGTTCCTCCATGATATAAAAATGAGCCTGTTCAAACGCACTGGCATTTGCCATTAAGTTTTCGTTATCAGTAACGTCAGTTTCAATTATGTTTACACTTCTTGCTAAGTCTCCATTGTCAAAGATAGCTGTAAAGTTTCTAGGCTTAGAACCTGCAGTTGAGTTTGACTTTGTATTAGATAAACCAAAGTGTGTTTCAAGTTTACTGGATGTGCTGTTCTTAACTATCTCCCACGCTTGCCGTGCATAGTTCCACCAGAATACAGAACCATACGGAGACGAAGACCCTTTCTCTCCAATGTCTGCTTTGGATACGTGTGCAATTGTAAGTGTGGTAACAGGCTTGCCGTTTGCATTTTCAAACGTGCCTACAGAATTCCAAAATGAAGCGGCTACCCCTGCACTTTCAGGTTCTCCACCACAAGCGGCAGCGGCCGAGTCAATAATTACAAAACCTATATCAAGTTCTGATATGAGATCTCTTAACCTATCTTCATCTTTAGGTATAGGTAATCGTTGATCCCTGTAGTGTATAACAGGTACATCAATTCCAATTCCATTACACAATGCATGCAATCTATTTCTTATGTCTTGCCCCTCTGATTCATAATCTAAATACAATACATTAGCTGGCTCTGGATGTATCTTTCCATGTGATTTGCCAGATGCAACAAGAACAGCTAAATATAATGCAAACCAAGACTTACCTAAACCACCATGTCCATACAAAACATTGTGTCGGCCAAGCAACAAGAAAGGGTTCACCAAATACTGTAGTGAATCTTGTATTGACCCTTTTTGTAAGTTAACAACAGGGTTTCCTTCAGAATGCGTTTCACGAACAAGGTCGTTTGCCTCGTCAATGATATCTCCCCATTCAAATGCTGCTAATTTTTCATTACATCTTGTAGCTATACCACCCCTAGCTCTATCAGAAAGCATGTTTAATTTAGTCTCTGATAAAACTTTATCTTTACCGTACCAGACTGTCACAAGTCCATACTCATCTCGACCTGATGTATCTACGTTTCTGTACTGGACTTTAATATATTCGTACACCGTACCTGGGGGGTAAGATACGATGTACTTTGTTCCTCTACGTTCTATTGTTTGACTCATTCATCTCTCCTATTGGTATCTGTTTATGTAAACCTTTACGGGCAGGCCTTTTAGACCTGCTCGAAGGCTGTACTTTCAATTGATTTAAAGCTTGCATTAAATCTCGTGGGTTAATATGTTCTATAGAAACCTTTTCGTTTGTCAGTTCATTTAATTTCTGTAGAAAACTTGTAACCATTAACTTGTGCGTCCTGTATATGTTTCTGTAATCACAATCATGGTCGCTTTCCGTGTCAACAAACGTATCTATCTTCTGCATCAACTGAATAGTATCTTGAATTAAATCAGAAATGTCATCGTTAGTATGTATCATGTGACTTTCCTATACTCAGTGTAGTTTTTAATTGTATCAAGTGTATACAATTTGTTTATCAAAGCATTCTGATGTGCAACTGTTCTCTCTAACTTTTCTAAACGTGCTTTCAGTTCTTTCATTTCTTCTGACATGTTTGCTCCTTATTTTGATATTTTTATACCACGATTATTTGCTATCTCTTGTGCTTTTTCTGGGTTTTCTTTTACAAACTTATTCCATTCCCCACCTTTAAAAACAACTCCCATAAGATCGCTTGCTCCTTGAGCAGTCAGAAGAATGTTATTGTTGTCGTCAAAGTATTCTTGTTTATCTAATATCTCTGCATCAACAAATGCTTTTATCCAGTTTGTTTGTGCCGGAGACGGAGTACCACCTGGATCATTTAGTTTAGGTGGGCTAGAAGGCACAGAGACAGACGTTTGCGACCCACCAGACTTATCTATAAGTTTAGCGGCTATCATCTCTTCTTTTGAAGCTCGGTCTTTGGTTTTATCATACATATCTAAGTTAGCAAGAGCCCTACCTATTGCACTCGTTTCGCAGTTCTCATAATACTTATGAACTCCTTTCTCGTCTGGAGGTACTTCTTTTTCCATTGCAATACCTGTACTCAAAGGAGCACATGAGACTTGTTCTTCAAGGCTTTTGTACAAGTATGCTTTTATAGCTACTCTATCTGATGTTTCTGAAATAATTTCTGTACAAATTCTGCCATCTTTATGTGCCTCATAAAACAATGGAATCCTATCCTTAACCATTTCATAGTCGTTTATATTAAATCTAGCCATTTTAATAGCCTCCTTTTAAATCATATTTTCTGTGCAAATATTCTGAAACCAAATCAGATTTCTCTTGTACTAGTGTGACTACTTCGTCACAATTGCTAAGTACATCAATGACTTCAATAGAATTTTCCCATTGAGGTTCATGTTTAGAATTAGTACCAACCTTGATCCTTACACGTATACGTGGGTCGGTTAACTCTTCTCTGAGTTGTTCCATTAATATATCGTTGCCTTCGTGGCTCATAATATACCTCCTATTGGTATAGCTTGCTTTTTATACACTAAATTGTATACAATTTTATTGCTTTCACATTTTCTCATTAATGTGTTTGCCTCCTTTATAAGGGGGATCGTCTCGTATATGCGATTCCTCTTATTTTTTTATAGATAAGGTTAATACCGACCAAGCTTTTCCTGCCACTGCAGGAACGACTCCATTGCCAATGGCTCTGAGCTGTCCGTCCACTTGTGGGGTAGACCCATTAACCACTCGGCAAAATGTGGGGATAAGCGTCTGCATTTCGGTGTACACTCGCTCCCATCCTCGTGTATTGTCTGGTCGGGGCGGATAGAGAGGTACAACTCCGGATCTTTCGCAGGATTTTGTTTGCCTGACGAATCCATTCCCTTCCAATCTCTCGATGTTGGTGTCGCCCAAGTTGATACTTGATCTCTGAGTCTGAACTGTGCTGTCTGACCGCCTAGTCCTATCTTCTTGGTAAAGTCCTTGACTCCCCCCTCTGTTTCCGTTGACGATGGTGTTCTCCAGTTGTGCATCCTGGCCCTGTCCTGCAAGTTCAAAGAGTGATCGGTCTTGCCTTTCTTCGGCTCTCTCCGACCCTTCTCGTTGACCTTCATATCCAAATGTGGATACTCTTGAGTTGTCATGGTAGGCCAATATGAAAAACCTCCTGCGTCTGTGTGGTGCACCAACTTCTTCCGCACTGAATATTCCTTCTTGAGTTTTGTATCCCAGTCGGTGAAGCTTAGGTCTGATGTTGTCCCAGTAGAATCGTTTGATTGTTTCAACGTTCTCCAGAAAGAGAGTTGGGCATCCGAGTTCTTCTGCGATTCGTAAGACTTCTCCTGACAGTTCTCTTGGATCGTCTGCTCCTTGCTTTTTACCTGCGATGGAGTGTGGTTGACAGGGAAATCCTCCAGTGACGAGATGTATTTTTCCACGCCAAGCTTTCGCATCGAAGGTTCTAAGGTCAGTCCAGATAGGAGCATCGTCAAGGATTCCGTCTCTAATACGTGCTCCCAAGATTTTGCTCGCACCGACTTCGTTTTCCACGTAGCAGACTGTTCTAATTCGTGGCATGATTGGCTTGAGTCCCAGTTCGATTCCTCCGTATCCTGTACATATGCTAAGGGTATGTGTATCCACACTATTCTGCCTCCTTTAATGTTTTAGTTTGTTCTATTGCCCAAACAATATTTTGTCTTACTTGTTGCATATCATTTATAAGACCCTCTACTGTTGCTAACAGAGTATTAAACGTGTCCTGTGAGTACGGTGGTTCAACGTAACCAGTAGAAATCTTATTGTATATTTGTATAGAATTCCTATACTTTGCATCAGTTGGAATTTTAAATAGTTCAAACTGTCTGTAGACTGCTTGATGTGACCTGCCTATTTTAGCAGCAATTTCACGAACAGTTAATTTTTGCATAGCTAGTCGCATCATTTCGTCTATCTCTTCTATCGTCATGTGTGGTGCGTTACTCATATGGTTGCCTCCTTTCATTTGCTTTATGTGCTTCGCTTGGTAAGTGTTGTAAAATTTCAGCTATCCGATTCATTACGGTTGTATTGGTAGCGGCAGTATGCAATTGCATAGCAGTTGTAAAATCATCCTGGTCTAAGTTCTGGGCTATTAACTCCAAGAATTTGGACACATCCGTAAGAGATTCTAAAATGTCGTTTAGGGTCATGTTTACCTCCTCAAGTAAGGTTATTATTGTATCAATTTGTCAAGCATGTGTCAAGCGTCCTCCTTATCAATAATCCTTGTGTGTTTGCCACTGTTGCAGTCTTTACACAAGGTCTGTAGGTTTTTCATTTCAGTCTTTCCGTCTTTCGCTATTGGGTAAATGTGATCTACAACTAGTTGCGTACCTGGCTTGTAGGTTTTAGAGTAGGGTGAACCGAATCCACACATCTGGCAAGTAAACTTGTCTCTTTGAAAGACTTTTAAACGCAATGCATTACTCATCTTTTTGCGTTCTTCTTTGCGTAGTTCGGTAGGGATGGGAACTTTAGGTCTGCATGAACATCGCTTGCCTTCATACCACCCAACACCCTTACATTTTTCACATCGAGGTGGATACATTTTCATTATTGCGTCTTTGTTTAACATATCACTCCTCCTTTTTTAAACTTTCTCTGAGTTTTTTGATATCTCTTTCTACCTCCTTAATTCCTTTTTCAATTTCTTTCTGCGTGCGTGCCCAGCGTTTTCTGGTGTAGTAAAACCAGTCTGTGTCTTTAGAAGTCATCAGTCGTACATTCTCCATAGTTGTAGTCACTGCAGTCTACATCTGGGGGGTGTGGATGTTGTATGTTTGCCATCTTTTCATCACAGTCATCGCAACTACTTGAAGTACCGTCATCAACTGGGTGGTAGTTTTGGTGTTGCATGTAGTTCATGTCAAAAACTTCAAAAGTTTGGTCAACTGTTTTTATCTTTTCGTTGGCTATGAACTCAAGTATCTTATCTACATCACTAAAGTCTTCTGTCTCAACGGTTAACCTAGCTATGTGTAAACCGTCTTTACCTGTTTTAAATTTACTCATTGTTTACCTCCTTGTAAACTTTATATTAACTTCCATTTGTAAGCCTACAGATAGTGCATGTTCGGTCATACATCTTAACCAATTCTCCTTCTTCGTCATATAGTCCATGCCCTTCTACTGTCCATGTTTCGCACTCATGACAGTATTGTGAAGACATTTCTTCAACTGTATATTTTTTTTCTTCTACCATCGTTGCACGTATAAGACATCGTCTTCTTTGCTTGTGTCACCAGGTAGCACATATAATGCACCTCCGTCATTGCCTTCGTCATCCATTTGTGGAATCAAAAGTGTACCGTCATCAAGTCTTATAATAACTGGTGACGCACCTATATAACCAAGCTGCTCAGTCTCTTGTTTTGTCATCCATCTTATATATGTAATTTCACGACCGATTAATCCTAGATTATCTTCGTACTTAGTTTGTTCTATCTCTACTGGTGTCAATTCGTTACTCATTGTTTTCCTCCTTATTTTTATCTTTGTAATCAGATACCCTGATTACTTTAAAATGACTATCAAACCACTTATCGTTTATCTGCTTGCCCTCCTTTGCAAGGTCTTCGTTAAGTGCATTCTTTACAAAATTTTCTACTTCTTTTGCTGTGAATTTTTTATTCTTTTTACTCATTGTGTTACCTCCACTGAGTTGTTTGTTGGTTGTCCTTCATTGTACTCATCGTCATGGCCTACGATGTCAAACCATTCTGGCCTATATGCTAAACGTGCTGACTTTTTTGTATCATATTCGAGAACAACTAATGGGTATTTTTTTGTTCTAGTGTTCCATCCGACCACAATATATTTATCACCATGTAATACTGGATTATATCGACTGTTAGAGTTCATTTGAATTATGTCTCCGACTTTGTACCGTGCTTTGAAACGTAAGGCTTGTTCTTCTTTAATTCTTTGTGCAGATTTGACACCTTTATTATCAATTTTTATTGCAATCTTATTGATATCAAAGGTATAGCCATCATCACTGTACTTTCCAGTTCCATCCAGTGTTATCGTTATTCCCATTGCACTGCCAACTGCGTCTAGAACATTTTGTAAAGTATCACGGGTTTTAATTGCAGTACGCCTGTCAAAGTGTTCAATCTTTGGCACGTTTTTCTTGAATACAAATTCTTTTGTTTGCATGTTAACCTCCTTAGTGGTCACTACGGTTTGTATATATGCTATTGCCTCCTTTCAATAGACTTGTTTGCTAGTTTTGTTGCACCGTGAATGGATAAGCCTATTACCCATTCGTTTTTCTTCAGTAATTTTAGGTCTGCACACTTCATACAGTCTGTACATTTTACGTCCGCATTGAAGTTGTTGGGGCATGGTAGTACCTTGATACCGTTACGTTCGTGTACTTTCCTTGTAGCGTGCTCCTTGTACGTCCATTCGCATGCATATCCCTGCTTTCTTGCGTCCTTGATATCTTGAGGTGTCTCACAACTTGCAATGACATTTGCTCCCTTCCATTCTGACTCGTGGACTTTCGCCCAGGAATGCGTGTATGTGTATGCTATCGAGTTGTTTTCTGACCGCAGGCCGTAGCGTACCATCGCACTACCTATCAGGTTGGCTGATATATGGTTGTCGCTATCTCCTACCACATGGACACGTAGGTTTTTGTTTGCTGGCAACTCGTCTATCTTTTGTGCCTCTATCTCTGCCAATTCTACCTGTATCATCACACGTTGTTCTGGATCTCGGATGTCTCCGTATATGTCTGGATAGAATGGACATGATGTAGGACATGTAAGTTGTGGTGCATAGGTTGCGTGCATGTCGCCTATCTTTTGGTTTTGAGAATTCTGGACAATCAACACTGCTTTCTCCGTGTCCGCAGGCCCCAGTGCATTCCTGTTTAGTTTGCTAGTGTGAACACCTGCATAACTTTGGTTTGTATAGCAGCCGTTCGCCTGTATGATCTCGCCTGCTACCCTTTCTTTTATAACCATGCTCTACCTCCTTAATGCTTTGCATGTTTATCTGTTTACTTGTCTATCTATCTCCTCCTTTTCATCACATAATTTGATTCCAAATTTCCACCCTTCGTTATATGGGCGTGCCTCTCGGCTATTTTTTGATTCTGATAATGCTTTATCTTTAACACCATTTACCACTGCATCTCTGATGCCTTGATGGTATGCGTCCCACATTTTTTCTTGGTAAGACGAATGACTAAACAAAACGTTCACTGCTTGCATGTTGACCTCCTTAGTGGTCACTACGATTTATTAATAGCTAATTCTATTTCAGCCATCACTATTGCTTTACATTGATCTATTTCTAACTCCGACAGACTTTGACTGTATTTAACAGCGTATTGCAAATAGTGGTCGCACTCTTTCTCAGTATTAGAACATAAAGCCAGTGTCATAGCTGCCATAAAAGCTTCTTTATCACTCTTTATTTCCATCATTTTCGTCCTCCTTTTCATCACATAATTTAATTTCTTTGATTTCATTATCTGAATAATTAAATTTACTTTTTAATATCTGTTTAGCCTCCGACTCATTCGGCCCACCTAATAGCCACAAGTCGGGATTTCGTACCGTATCTATCAATATTTTTAATTGATATCTATCCATAGATCTCATTTTTCGTCCTCCTTTTTTAGTATTTCATTGATACTTCTTTTCTCATAAGGTAGCATTTCGTTTACACAAAACAATTCTATTTCCTCTTCGGATGGATTAGTTGCTAGAAAAGTTTTAATTTTAGCTACTATATCTCCTCTATCTGGCATTTTCGTCCTCCTGTATTTCTAATTGATCCATATCGTCTAGCGTCTCCATACAACCTGCACAATTAACCATTCCTTTCGGTGTAATCTCCGTTTCTAACGTAGGATTTCCGCACGTGTCGCAGTCTATGAGG
>Ga0080013_1002440_pt1 | contig 21866 bp, 34 predicted proteins | sample ETNvirenome_6_85_FD_69236 | JGI IMG/M metagenome (GOLD analysis project Ga0080013, IMG submission 69236) | Marine viral communities from the Pacific Ocean - ETNP_6_85 (SPADES assembly) (version 2) | ecosystem: Environmental > Aquatic > Marine > Oceanic | place: Pacific Ocean | collected 2013-06-19 | reverse complement strand
AACGGAAGTATGTGATGATGATGGCGAATTTAAGGGAGCCGTTATTTTTAAAATAAATGAAAATAAAGCTTGACAAACCAAGAAAAATTGTGTATATTATATATAGACATTTTAAAAAGGTTACACGATGAACAAACCCATTGATAATATTATCCAAGCCTTTGGTCCGGATATACAAAGAGCACATGTTTCTACTAAATTACAAGGGGGCAATAACTTTTGCCCGTCTTGTAAGCAGAGTTATGCACCTACGTATGCTTCTAAGGTAGTTGCCATGAATACGGATGACTTAAGTGCCAGAGAGCAATGGATCACCGGTATTTGTTCGGACGCATGTTGGAATGAGTTTGTTGGTCCGGCAGAGTAACCAAACTTTCCCTCGACATTAAGAGAAATATAAATGCAAAAATACTACGCAGTATATATAGAAAAAGATATAAGACTAGTAACTTGGTATGAGGTTTAGAATGGAATCACCTATGTATTACCTGTGCCGTGTTTGGTATTGTACGATTGACTACCTACAAGATATCTTTCGTGGCCGAAGGTTAAAATGGTTCATTCAACGTCACCGCCGAGGGTTTGATGACCGCGAACTGTGGAGTTTGGATTATACCATAGCGAAGTATGTTTACCCTCGTCTTAAGGTGTTTAACAAGCTTAGTAAAGTCTCCATTGCTTCGTGTTTCTTTGCAGATGAAGAGAAGATCGAACACGACGACGCCGATTGGGCTGTAGCAAAGAAGAATCAGAAGGATGCTTATGATAAGATAGAGCAAGCCTTCTTTTATATCTTGGATGACGACGAAAGTTTGGATTCTGGTTTGGGGGAAATGTGTATGGATGATAACAAAGTAGTTTTCCCAAATAAGGATGAAGAGAAGTGGAAGTTGTATCGTAAGGAAATCGATCGCCGTGCGGAAGTTATTGAAGAGGGTCTTGAAATATTCGGTAAGTATTTTCGCACACTATGGGACTAAGTAATCAGAACTTTCATTGGGAAACAATAATAATATAAGTAACACAAATGCCTATAGAAAGACATAAGCAATATGCGTAAGTATATAAGCAAGATAAGTAAGTACTATGCACTAAAGGTAGAAGATAAGATTGTCTTTATTATTCCTTGGGATAAACAACAAGACCCTATCCTGTCTGACTTTCAATTTGCTATTTCTTCGGTATGGGGTAAGTTAGGTACTGACTTTCAAAACAGAACAATATCTGATTATAACATCAGTGGTATCGAAAGAGTAAATGTTAACTATGTATAAGTAAATAGAGTAAAAAATAGAGTGGTTTTTTTGGTGATTATTGGGGGTGTTTATTCTACACTCGTAAATCACCGGGTTTGACGGCTTTTTCGCGAGCCTTGAAAAATCAAGTATTTTAGTTTATTAGAGTGAGAGTGCCACGCGCGTGTGGGGTTGTTCCCTTAAGGTTAAATTTCGGTCTTTATTTTCGATTAGATTAACCCCAACCACAAGATCTTGTGGTTAAGTTGTCACTCTAAGTGAAAAACCCCGAGCATTATAGAAAACATACCACAACATGTTGATTTTATTGATCTTATACCTAACCTGTTGTTTATACTAAACTTACCCACATTCGGGAAAATAATTGAAAAAAAGATGAAATAATTGAAAATAATTGAGAAAAAGGGGTGTATAACTCCAATATTTACAATAACTTACAACGCCTCCGTAAGTGGTTGTTAATAAAGGGGTTAGGGGCTTGACAAATCTCAGTTTTATGGTTATATTATAGGTAGAGATTAGGAGATTAAATTGACTGATAAAAAGACCAAATCGAAAGAAACAAAATCACTGCTGGCCAAGTTGATGGCGGCAGAGGATATTAATGTTGAGTATCGGAATAATGTCAGCACCGCTGCTTTCAATACTGAAAGTCGCACACTGATGATGCCGATCTTCAAGGATATATCTGAGAGTACCACTGACCTGTTTTTAGGTCACGAAGTGGGTCATGCACTGTATACTCCCGAAGGTGCAATTAATGACGTAGTGAAAAAAGGCTCCTCGTATAAGAGTCTTGTAAACATCGTGGAAGATGCACGAATTGAGAAAAAGATTCAGGCAAAGTTCCCGGGTCTTAGTCGTAATTTCTATGACGGCTATGCCGAGTTGATGGATAAAAATTTCTTTGGTTTGAATGGTTGTGACGTTAATGATCTGAATCTCATCGATCGCCTCAATATTCATTTTAAGATTGGAACACGTGCGGGTGTTGAGTTCACCGATGAAGAGCAGGTGTTCGTAGATCGTATCGCCAAGTTGCGTAGTTGGGATGAAACGATTGCCGTTGCTGATGATTTGCTTGAGTATTGCGAAGATAAGCAGGAAGAAACTGAATCGGAATTTGATTTCGGTGACGATTCTGAAGATGGTGAAGGCGACATAGACGATTCCAGTTCTGGTGGGTCAGGCACGTTTGATGATTCTGATGATTCAACGGATCAGGAAGATGATGGCGAAACTTCTGATGAACCTGCTGAAGATAGCAATTCTGATGCACCTACTGACACTGACGAATCTGATAATACTGACGAAGGAAATAATTCGGTAGAAAGTGAAAACGATTCCAAAGATGAGAATTCTGACGACGACGAAGAAACAGAAGCGAATGTAGCGTCCAACCGTGGTGGCATTAATTCGACACCTGAAGAATTGGTTTCTGAAACTATGAAAAGTTTCGATGATCATCTGAAAGATTTAGTTGACACTGAAACCGAATATAATTATGGTCGAATTCCGGATGTTGATTTAGCTAAACTTATTGTTCCTATGGAAACATGGCATGCATTAATTGATAATTATGATAACAAAACGCTCATGGGTTACCCCGCCGCGGCGAAAGAAAAGTTTATAAAGTTTCGTTCCGAAAACAAGTCGTTGGTTTCTTATCTCGCAAAAGAGTTTGAGATGAGGAAAAAGGCAGATGAACATAAGAGAACAAAGGTTGCCAAGACCGGCATACTGAATCCCAACAAGTTGCACTCTTACAAGTTTAATGAAGATTTGTTCCTTCGTAGTGAGATTATTTCTTCCGGCAAGGATCATGGATTTATCATGTATCTCGATTGGTCCGGCTCCATGCATGAAAACATGGCCGATACGATTGATCAGTTAATGTTGTTGGCATTATTCTGCAAGAAGATCAACGTTCCTTTCGAGGCATATGCCTTCACAGATCGTTGGAGTGATGATCCAGCTGGTCCCCAGCCTCAGGGCTTCGGCCAGACCAGATATCATAAGTTTGATAGGGTCGAGATTAATGACATAGGTGTTAATATTAATTTTCGTCTTTTGCATTTGGTGTCGTCTACTCTTTCAACTTCTAAGTTTCAGAATAGCATGACGTATCTTATGCGTTTACGGCTAGCCTATCACAGTAATTTCGGCTATCGGAGTGAGATTCCTGATAACCTGCAGTTGGGTGGCACACCTTTAGGTGAATGCATCATTTCGGCCATTAATATGGTTCCTGAGTTTCAGAAGAAAAATAATGTGCAGATTGTGAATACGATTTTTCTTACCGATGGTCAGGGTCATAATAGTTGTTCCGCGTGGAATGGTAACGAATTTAAACCACCTACGAGCTATTATTCAACCACAGTAATTGCTGATTCTATAACTAAGAAACATTATGATGTAGGTAGAAATCGCGATGGCAGCGGCGTGGATTCAACTATGTTGAAAATACTTAGTGACCGCACGAAGGCTCGTGTAATTGGTTTCTATATTGCGGCGACAAATAGTAAAATTAATTTCAATCGTGAGTATAGCTATAGTGCTGGAGCCTTTTCTGATAGAGACGCAGTGTGGCAAGAGATGAAGAAAAATAATTTCGTCGTGTTTGAAGATACCAAAGGTTATGACCAATATATATGGGTATCTTCCAAGAGTCTTAATATCGACACCAACGCCATCACAATTGATGCTGATATGACCAAGGGTCGCATGAAAAATGCGTTTATCAAACAACGTCAAGGAAAATTTGGCAACAAGGTTATGTTGTCCAAGTTGGCCGAGTTTGTGTCATAAGACGGTTATGACTATGGCACTATCACGTAAGTGTTTGTTTATATTGGACTTACGTCAACCTCCCGTAAGTTAAGTATAAACAGTCACTTACGACACATTAAAAAAAGATGAAAAAAAGTGAAAAAACTTCGTCAAAAACACCACTTAAGTTCAATAAAAACAAGGAGTTATAAACCCTTGGGAGACAACGACTTAGAGCTTGACAAATGACGAAAAAAGCGGTATATTATATATAGAGATTAGAGAGATATTGAGACACAAAAAGGAAAGGTTTCAGAATGGGTTTTACGAGTAAACAAAAAGATTTCATGGCCGCTGCAAAAGAGTGGGCTGCGACGCATGGCAAAGATTTGTCGAAGATGGATAAACACGATTTGCAAGGCGTTGCCAATAGTGTGGAGATGAAGTTTCCGCATTGGATTACTCGCGTTCCTACTTACAAGGTTGATCGTGGTTTGTGGTCGGTTCCGGTTGATGGGGCACCTGCGATAAAGGCAGTGGCCGATAGTTCGGTAGGGGTAGACAAGGCCCCAGATCCCATTACCATTACCACCAAACCTACGGCCGCCGCCATTGTTGCCCCTGTGGTCGAGATGGCCAAAGGTGCAAATGGAATCGGCCAGACGCATGTTCCTGAAAAAGATCCTCTGTTTGTTCCTTTCGGTTCGTTTACCGATATGGTTTCGATTCTGAAATCGGAAATGTTTTACCCTGTGTTTGTTACAGGTCTTTCCGGCAACGGAAAAACTCTCATGATCGATCAGGCATGTGCAAAAGCAAGACGTGCACTGTATCGTGTGAACATCACCATCGAAACTGACGAAGACGATTTGCTTGGTGGTTTTCGTTTGGTTGACGGTGAAACCGTTTGGTTCGACGGCCCTGTCGTAGAGGCTATGCGAACGGGTTCCGTGCTCCTTCTTGACGAAGTTGATTTGGCATCGACCAAGATCATGTGTCTCCAGCCCATATTGGAAGGCAAAGGCGTTTTTCTTAAGAAGATTAACGAATATGTGGACTGCCAACCTGGGTTCAACATCGTTGCAACTGCCAACACTAAAGGCAAAGGCGACGACACCGGTAACTTCATCGGTGCAGGTGTTTTGAATGAGGCATTCCTTGAACGTTTTCCGATTACTGTGGAACAGGATTATCCTGCAACCACAATTGAGAAAAAGATTCTTGGCAAGGTATTCGACAAGTTGAATATCTCTGATAACGAATTTATCGAAAAGTTGGTGAACTGGGCCGACATTATCCGTAAGACTTATCTAGAAGGTGCGATTGATGAGTTGATCACAACTCGTCGTTTGGTTCACATCAGCAACGCATATGCTATCTTTAATATGGATCGCATGAAGGCGATTGAGATGTGTGTTAATCGTTTCGACGATGAAACCAAAACTGCAATGGTTGACCTTTACACTAAGGTAGATGGTGGAGTTGATCCCAACGCTACTGACGATGAGGCTGGTCCTGTAGACGAAGTTTCAACAGATGCGGATGGCAATGAAGTACCCTTCTAACGTTCCCCTTCAACGGTGCGACGTTGAATTTCAACGGCATCTTTCTAACGGACCCCGTAGAATTAATTGGAGAGCAGTTAATACGATGCAAAACCAAGAGTTAGACCTTAACTTGGTCATGAAGATGAACGCCACGGTATACCATAAATATGGACATCCTATGGACTTCAGTCAACCCCTTGATGGTCCGCCTGGTTGCGGTCTTCGAGGCCTTGATGGTCCGCCTGAGGTTTTTATCTTGGAGATAGAAAAAGAATTTAAGTATGGTAAGGGTAAATCAATGGTGGCCTTTGCAGACGGAGGAAAAAATAAGGTCGGTCACGACATCAAGTACGTCAAGTGGTATAACCTATATGGAGATGATGCCGATAATAGCAAAAATAAATTAAACATAAATGATAAGACCTACACGTATGGTGTAGACAAAGCAAGAGAATTTTGGAATGAAAAAATCAAAGAAGGATACAATAGAGTAAAATGAATAGATTCGCATTCATAGTGTGCAAAGATAACAAGATTGAATTCGTTATTCCTGAGATTAATCTACGAGGTTCCGAACCTACTGAGAACGTAGATGATGTACTGTCACTTCTTGTCAATCGATATAACGTAACTGAATATGAGGTTATATAGTGAGTGAAGCAAGACTACATGCACTGCACTGGGCATTCTTTGTGGATGTCATGAACATGAAATTCGAGGATGTCTATGCGATGTTTTCGGCATGGTGTGAGAGTGTGCCGGCCGATGAGATGGCCGACATTATGGCCCTGGGCGATGAGTTGTTTGGCGACGACGACACCGACGACGAGCAGCCCGACAACCTATATACCGAAGATGAGATTTGGGCTGACGTATCATCAGATATTTCGTTAAATTAAAAAAAATAAACCACATAACTTATAAAGGAACATAACGTGGCAAGATCAGTTATCGAAAAGAATAGTAGAGAGAGTATCGTAGTTAATGAAACAGAGTATAAGGGAAACAAGTATGTAGACGTGCGGGTATTCTATAAGGATACCGACGGCAGCCTCAAACCAACTCGTAAGGGTGTGATTATCCGTCCTGAGCAGGTTGGCGAGCTGGTTGCTGCACTTTCTGCTTTTGTTGATGATTCTGTCGAGTTGGTAAGTTAAAACATAGGTAAAGGGGGGTAATCTCTGTCCTTTCCGACATCTCTCGTCTACCCCTCTTTACCTTCATTTATTTCGTCCGCGGTCATACAAAAAAAATAGCCGCGGCTAAATCGCGAGGGTAGTTAAAAAATCGGCCCCCAAAATTTGAGATTCAAAAAAAGTTTTACTATAGGACAATGAAAGTGATGACACGAGCAGAAAAATTTTATTCCAATCCCGAACTTAAACGATTTGCAGCACTCGCAGTAGAGAGTCCCCAAGATATCGACACATGGATTGAAGGACTACAAAATGCATTGTTAGAAACCGCCGACGAAACCGTAGAGAACTCCGTGAATCATTGGAGAGAACGGATGATGGTTGGTAAAGTAAAGAGAGCAGCAGAAGGCAAAATGCCGTCAGGTTACATCACTGGCTACAAGAATGACGAGCACGGGAATTTCACCATCGTAAAGGATCAAGCAGAAACGGTGACGACTTTATTCGATCTCTATAATGATTTAGAAAATTTAGGTTGGGTCGAAAGAGAAATGAAGAAGAAGGGTTTAAAAACTCGCTGCGGAAAAGACTGGTCCCGACAATCTATTCTGAATACCTTGACCAATCCTGCTTATTGTGGTAAAGGGTTTCGGTATCAAGGAAAACTTTTTGATGGAGACATTCCGAAAATCGTTACGACCAATAAGTGGAATAAAGTGCAGAAGATTTTAAAGAGTAGAAGCCGAAAGAAGAATAAATAATCATGAGAAAACAAATTGAAAAAGTATTAGACGTAATGAAGGCCGACTACCGTAAGCGTTCGATGGCCCTGGGTGCCACGGCCATCATGACGAAGATGGCCGTCGAATACGAGAATGGTTTAGAGGTTACGGAAGGCTCGCGTTATTATAAGATTATATCCAATAAAGGTGGTCAAAGAACCGTTGCGGGATTTGTCGTGAAAGAAGGTCACCCGAAGTTTAAAGAAGGGGATCTCTTAATGGCAGCAAGTTGGAATGCACCGGCAAGAAACTTTGCCCGCGGAAATGTCTTCGATGAAGAATCTTTTAAAACGGGTAGTGTTCATTGGACAGGAATAGGATAAAATGAAGATCAAAGACGATCCATTCATCTACTGTGGTGGTTGTCGTAAGGAACACACGATAGACAAAATTGAGTGCGTTGAAGTGCTACCCTACAACGATCGCATAGATCAGTTGGTCTATTGGTGCGATAAAAAGCAAGATGTTTATATCTCAACGTTGTATGAAATATAAAACTGATGAATTTATTTTCCTTCATACCGGCATTTTTTGAATTGTTTGGGGTTTATTTGCTCGGCAGCAAACGCAAATGGGGATTCATGGTGTCGTTAATCGGCAACATCTTGTGGATTGCCTATGTGATTCTGTCGGATTCTACCTATGGGTTGTTGTTCGTTTGTGTTGTGGCTATGGTCCTGAACATAAGAGGTTTTTTGCACTGGCAGAAAACTTGAGCCCATTATTTCTCAGAAAAGCCTTGACAAACGACCATATATTGCTTATATTATATAGGTGATCAAAAATATCATGACGGACACAATGGACAAAACATATCTCATATCCAATACTCATCTTGACACTTCAGCAGTGGTTCATGACATCGGTGACGTATACGAATGGACTTGGATACTGTTTGCCGAAACGCCCGTGATAGAATCGGGATTTGATCTGGCTGTACCGCGTATAGAAGTCTATAAGTATATAGATGGATCAGGCGCAACGCAAACAAAGAGCAAGGTTGTCAACGTCGATGAAGCACGTGCGGAGTGGAAGTTTTGGATCGGCCAAGGTTTCCAAAGGATCACCGACAAAGAGAATAAGGGGTGGAAGTATACGGGAGAGATACGTGAACGAGCAGGAATAAATAAGTTGGCAAAGGCAGTAACGTCCGGTCTGCCGCGGCGCGGCCGCCGCGGCCGCCGCGGAGATGTCCGATATCCCTCGCGAATCGCCGCGGAAGTTGGCGAAATAAATGAAAGAGAGACATCGTGACTGAAATAGATGCATTGGGTGCGCACGTACCCGCAGAAACAGAAGGTATCAAGGAGTCAGAACTGTGGTCGTTGGATGCAACTCTTACCGACCTTATCCTTCCACATATAAAGGCATTCCGTAAGATGGAACGGCATGGATATCCTGTACTTGGAAAAGATATTGAAAAAGTTGACGATGATTCTGTCGATGACGACCGCAAAGAAGCAGATTGGGAAAATATTCTCTTCGATATTGAAAGGGGATTTGAAGCCCATAAAAAATTGACCGCCGCAGAATTCAATACCCATGCCGAAGAGTTGTGGGCTGAAGAAACAATGCAAAAAGGGTTGCGTCTTTTTGCCGAACACTATGCCCACCTGTGGGATTGAATGATAATATAATGAATACAAAAAAAGAACTCGATGAAGATTGGGCCGACACGATGGCTACATTGGAGTCACTGCGTTCGGTGATTGTTAAACAACGTAAGAAGTGGCGGAGAATGATGGCAGAAAATTTAGAGGTTGACAATGTTAAAAAATTACATAAAGAGAGTGAAGTATTGGAACACATGATCAATCGGATTGAGAATGGCCTGAACAAAAGTCTGTATCTACCCAGGGAATGCACTATCACGTCTGCAGACACCGTGAACCGAATTACGTCAGGAGAAAAAAGTGACACAGAAAAATAAAACATTTGGCCGTTATGATAACGGGTTTACATTGACCTTTGAAAATGGATTGGTGTTGTCCACGTGCTTCGGTGCTATGAACTATTGCGAAAACCGTGGAGCTCCGACCCACCTTCGAGGAGGCATCCTCGACGCGTCGTTGTTTTCTGACAACGCTGAAGTTTCGGTGTGGTTGAATAACGCGGAATCCAATGGATCGTACGATTGGGTGAATGGATGGCAAGAGGTTGTGTTTGGTGATGCAGATCCGGCCGACGATGTTCGTGGTTGGGTGGCCATGGCTGAGTGGTTGCAGATTGTGGATTGGTGCCGCACATGGAAACCGGAGTAAGAGATGAATTTTTTAGAATGGGTTGGAATAACTTTTATTATGGTAGGGTTGTTTGTCGGATTGCTATATGCTTTTAAATTTGCAGATAGCGAAAAGAATGATGTAGAAAATAGTTATTATTATAATAACGATGATGACGATTATTAAAAGAGGAAGAAGAAAATGACACAGAAAAATTATGCGATTCGTAGATTGGATTTGATGTTGAAGATCCGTCGGGATTTTCATCGACCGACAAGGGCTGAAAAAAACCCGCGGGCATATACACGCAAAGAAAAGCATCGCACAAACTATTTGGAGATGATGAATGACTGAAAATATTTGGTTGGCCGATGAGTTAACTACGGATATCGATTTGGATTTGGTATCTTTGGTAAGTAGTTCGTTGGCCTATGATGTTAATAAAGTGCGTGCTTTTGTGGTGGCACTTTTAGAAGACGTAAACGATCATACGGCTGCCGAAAAAGTCAACGATGTCTTGATCGCATCAGAGTAAAGGTTTTTTGCCGGTGTGGCGAAATTCGGAAAACGCGCTGAACTTAAAATTCAGTTCCCAAGTGGATTGCCGGTTCGAGTCCGGCCATCGGCACCAATTTATTTTCTTAGTGATATTTATTGTGGAGACTTGTTAGGAAGAGGATATAAGGGAGAATACTTATGGGATTATCATTAAGAAAAAAGCAAAATTTAGCTGCAAAAGGTTTTACTGAAGAGCAGTTTGTTGAAGTGTGTGAGAATAGTGGAACAATGATGCAAGCGTGTAAAGAGATGAGGATGCAATACACCACCTTCATTAGATACGCTCAAGAGATAGGTTGCTATACACCTAATCAAGGTGGTAAGGGAATGCCAGGCGAAAGCATACGACACCATCCGATAGAGGCATACTTGTCTAACAAGGTGCATTACGGAACTGGCAATAAACTTAAATATCGTCTATACAAGGAAGGCATTAAAACAAGTATCTGTGAAGAGTGTGGAGTAGATGAGTGGCAAGGTGTTAAATTAATAATGCACCTTCATCATATAAATGGCGATAGGTATGATAATCAGTTAGGGAATCTACAAACGCTTTGTCCTAACTGCCATTCGCAAACAGATTCGTATACAGGCAAGAATAAATGAATATTAGAATTATTGGCGATGTACACGGTCTAATTTGGGACTATATAGAGATTATTAAAGGAGTTGATAAGTCTATACAGTTAGGTGACATGGGTTTTAAAAATCAGTATACTTTCATGCAGAAATTAATGCTTGAAAAAGAAATAAAATCTGTTGATCATTTATTTGTACCAGGCAATCATGACGATTACAATCATCTTCCTAGTAATAGTTTGGGGGATTTTGGTCATAAGAAGATTGGTCAGCATAAAGTCATGTGGATTAGAGGGGCTTTGAGTATTGATAAAAAATTAAGAACATCTGATGTTGACTGGTGGCAAGCAGAAGAATTAAGTTATAATAGAGGGCAAGATGCCATAAACTTATATAATGAAATACTTCCAGACATTGTTTTGAGCCATAACTGTCCATTTAAAATTCTTTCCAATTTGTATGGTACAGCACATAAAGAGGTAACAATAACTGGTCAGATACTTGATACTTGTTTTGAAGCACATCAACCTAAAATGTGGTTGTTTGGCCATCATCATCAAGACAAAACATTTCAAATAGGTAGAACTACTTTCAAATGTTTGGATGAATTAAGTTATGTTGATTTAGAACTATAATGAAAAATGGGATCGTAGTTCAGTTTGGTTTAGAACGCCGGCCTGTCACGCCGGAAGTCGCCAGTTCGAGTCTGGTCGGTCCCGCCAACTTTACTATCGGACCGGTAGCTCAGGGGTAGAGCAATTGACTTTTAATCAATGTGGCCTGGGTTCGATTCCCAGTCGGTTCACCACTATATATTTATATATAAGGTTTAATTGGGTATAATTATTTATTATAATAAAGCGCACCATATATCACACCATAACAAGGAGAAGTATCATGTCTAAAAATACCGCAAATATCGCACAGGCTATTTCATTGTTGGCAGATGCATTGTCCTGCCAAGTTGATGGGGATTCAATGAATGAATCTGATGAAGATACAGATACTCTAGATAATGATGAGTATGAGGATCTCGTCGATCAGGCTCTGGAGTTTGGCAAAAATGTTGCCGATGATCTGAGTGATATAAGTGCTGATTTGGATCTTGCTTTGGATCTGGCCACCGAAGAGACTGCCGACGACGACAGCAGCTATAATCCCAACTGGGCCGAAAACGAAGATGATTGGCGAAACGCCGATCTCACCGCCGATGCTGCTTCCGACGATGATGTAGACAACGGAGAAGTAGATATTAGTGATACCGATACTGACGACGACGACACCGGTGACGATAAGTCTAAGCCAATCGACCGGGAAGAATTGCTGGACAAAGTGCGCCCGTCGTTATTAGAAGAAAGAAATGCTGAGTTAGATAAAAGTAGATTAGAACTCTCCGATAAGATAGAAGATTTGACCGACAAACTCCGCGCTGTTGCAATGCAGATTGAAAATTTAAACGCAACAGTAGACACATTTGTAAGTGAGGTTGAATCTCTCTAATGGAAGAAAAATTTGATAAACTTATAACGTTAATAGAGGCGCAAAATAAGGCATGGCAAAAATGTCTTATTCTGTTGACTGAAATGAATACATTATTGTTTGAAAAATATAAATCACAGGATATACTTTTAGAAGAACATCCATCGATAAAAGCACCACCTCCTGCAACGGTTGGTCGTGTCCGGCAACCACAACCTTTTAATAACTATTCTGATTCAATACCTTATGGAACTGAATTGGAAGAGGAAAGAGAAGCACCCGCTCAATCTTTCCCTGCTGCTCAAACAGAAACGCCATCAGAATATAATGATGAACCTGAATCTGCTCCCGCACCTGCACCTGAGAATAGTGTAGAAGGTGTGCATCACGAACCTGAAATGAGAATAGCACCCGGGCCACCGGTTTCTTCCAAGGCGGAGTTATTAGAGAGAGTAGAGAAGGTGTCGTAAGTCTAATAAAAACAACAACTTACATCATCTCACCTAAATGCTTGTTTATATTAGATTTAGGTGAGATGAAACTTTTTTCACTTTTTTTCACTTTTTTTAAAATAATTCCTCCGTAACTTCAATAAAAACAACAAGTTAGGCACCCTCATAAGTCGTTGTCTCCCAATGGCTTACAGCTTGACTTTTGATCATTTATTGCTTATATTATATATAGAGATTGGGAGTAAAGACATTTTCATAGGAGAAAGAAGTGAGTGATAAGACAGGTTTTTTGAACGTCGATAAGGGCAAGTTGTTTATTCACGCTGATATATCGGATTCTGATGGACATATGTTGGAAGTTGATATTATGAATGATTATGACAATAGCCTAAATCTTGCTCGTGATTTTATCAACTCTATAGATGTAAAAAGTTGGTATCATTCTTCTTCGATTGATTTTGCAGAAGAGTATGATGTTGATCAGTCCATGTTGGACACTTTTTTGGATAGCGTTCGACCCGTGAAAGGTTAATATGAATTTCGTTGAAAAAATGATGTTTGAAGGTGACGACCACGAAGATTTTGCTGCCTGGATGGAGGAAATGAAAGGTACTTTCATCCGCCCCAATTCTGGTGCACCGATGGTGATTGAAGAAGTTGTTGAACTTAAAGACATAGAGTTTGAGTAAAAAAAATGAACTGTTGCTATAATATTCCTGAGACACCTGAGCATAAAATCGATGGTGTTTCCTATACGTTGACTTCAGACGATGGTGTTTATATGATTAAGGTAGTAAATATTTGTGACTTGATGGATCGTCTTTATCCGCACGGCCATCATAACGTGGACTATATGGCGAGCGGCGTTGCCACTAAAAAGTGGTGTGATGAAAATGATTCGCATTATTATGCGGCACCCCGCGAAGATTTTTCTATTGGCACGGCTATCCGCGACGCGATCGCCAATCGTAAAAGTTGTGTAGTTGTTGAGGATTTATCTTAATGAAAAAGAAAAAAGACATGAAATATCATTTATTTTTCGTTGGCGTTATTGTCATTATTAGTTTAGATTTTTATCTCTCATCTATAGGATGGTAAAATGAAGTCCCTAAAGAAGTATCTCGCCATTGTAAGTCTCGTAGCAGTTAATCCTGTTTTCGGCGACGCGGGCATGTCGATTAGTTATCGTAGCACTCCTGTAATCATACAAAAGAATTGGTTAAATGTTTCTAATTGGCCAGAGGAAGCGGCCTATTATGAAGGTATTACTACGCAGCGATCGCTCAATATGATTAGTGTGAGTTTGTTTTTTGATGATAGTTTGCGAGGCCGTGACGATAAGACGCCTGGTAAGTATGTTACAAAATATTTTGTGCGAGAGTTTGAGAAACCATCCGATAAATATCCAGTTGGCCGGATGGTGGAACATGAAGTAGACATCGGTGACGCTGAAACAGCCGAAGAAATAAATGTAAAAAATGGTTGGAAAAGAGGCGACGATAGAGTTCCTAAAGTATATTCAAAGCAGGTGTATGTAAAATCTAAAGTAAAAGGTTGGTTGCCCGGATGGTCTAATCCAAATCGCGGCGCAGGATATATTATTGGTTTGAATTTTAACTATGCTGCCGAAGAAGATTTGGTTGAGTATTATAGTGGTGACATTTATATTGGGAAACGATTGTTTATTTTTCCACATTTTGCTCATCTGTATTTTAAAGTTGGACCAACCATTGCGAAGTATAACTATGATTTTGTGGATCGATATATGTCAACTGAAACCCGTATCGGGGCTTTTTATAGTATGGGTTTGCAGGCGCAGGTGTTAAAGGGCATCAAAATATTTGCTGAGGCAGAGTTTCGTGGATATAGTCCCGCTCCAATAGGTGACACTTTTAATTTAGAGGATAATCAATTAGATTTCGTTAACGCGCTTCCACCGTTCAGTAAAAACTATAAGGATAGCAAATTTGATAAGAAATGGTTCCGCGACTTGGTTACTCAGGGTATTCGTTTCGGTTTGAAGTTTTCGTTTTAAAAGTTTATAATAAATGTAATCCTTATTATATTTATTGTAGAAAGGAATTGGATTCCCTATGAACCGTATTCCTTACTGTGTCATCCGATAGTCGGAGACACAAACATTAGTCATCCTAAGAAGGAGAATTATTATGACAAGATTACCTACCATTTTGCGCACGAGCGCATTTCCGCTTCGTCAAATCGATTCCGTATTTGACAACCTCTTCAATGACTTTTTTAATACCGTATCTCGTAGCCCTTTTACAGCGGTGAATCAAAAGAGTAGTTATCCGCGAGTGGATATCCGTGAACACCGTGATTCTGTTGTGGTTGATGCAACGGTTCCTGGTCTTTGTAAAGAAGATGTTACCATTGATTACGAAGATGGTCACTTGAAGGTTTCGGCCGATAAGCAGCCCGACGTGGCTGATGATTTCGTTCACCGCGAGATTCATCGCTCGGCATTCTCTCGTTGGTTTTCTGTTGATGAAGACGTATATGATGTAGAGAAGATTGATGCTAGTCTGACTGATGGCATTTTGTCTATTACTATTCCAAAGAAGGAAGAGGCCGTTAAACCTCTTCCTCGTAAGATTGAAGTAAAGTAGTTTAAGTATAGGGAATCCATTTACGCAAAGGCTAGGTAATCTAGCCTTTGCCCTTTCTAAAAAGAAAGTAAAATGAAATTACAAAAACAAATCGGTTTTGAGTTTGAGATTGGTTCGCCAATCGGTCTTCGTCGTGTCTGCACTAAAATAAAAGAAGAGTTAGGAATAGGAGGATTAAAATCTGTTCAAGATTTTACTGTTGAAACTCAACTTAAATGTAATGGTGAAATCGTTACTCCTGTCTGGCCATTCCGCAAAGGGATAGTAAATCTTCGTAGAATATTTCGTTGGTTTGAAAAGAATGGTATTCTTACTGATGAAACGTGTGGTCTTCATGTGAATCTTTCTTATAGAAAGAAAGAGTTTAACTATATGATCGATCCAATGCGGTTAGTTCTTTGCTTTAATGAAGAGAAATGGCTGAAGGTTTGTAAGCGTCGCGACAATGAATATACTCATTGTTATATTGATGAGTTGATTTTAGATTCACGCCGTAAAACATTTGACAATGAGGAGAAAATATATAAGTGGATTGATAATCAATTAGAGACTCTATCAGACAAATACCGCACGGTAAATATTGAAAATTTAGAAACCGGTAATCCTTATGTAGAGTATCGCTGTCTTGGTGGACTTGGATACCACCTGCGTTTTAATATTATGCTAAAGGCTATTATAGATATGTCAAACAATATGGATCGGGCTTTGCCCAATGCCCGCGGCACAGCCTTTATGACCAAGAAAGTAAGAGAATGTTTTTTTCGGAAAGATGACTATAGAAAATTTGTCCCTCACTAAAATTTTATAAAAGTTTTCAAAAATAAATCGTCGGTTGTTAAAATGCAGCCGACGATTTGCGTGATAGTGCCACCTTTTTGCACTATTTATAAATAAAGAAAACGAAACTGCAGCGACCTTTAATAAAGATTGGAGAAATAATATGAGAAATAGTGTAGGCCCTACCATCATTCCAATCATACTGGTTGGTTTATGGTTTTTAGTTTCTGCAGCGATTAGCGAAATACCCGAGCAACCTCGTAGACCTCATGAGGAGATGGATAAAAGAGATTTTCCTTGTAGTGAAAGCTGGCGGCAATTTCCTCTTGCAAGAAATAGAATTTTTCGGAGTCTTGGTTTGACGACAGAACAACGAGAAGAAGTAGGAAGATTAAGGAAACAGTTTAGAGATAGTTTATTGGATCTTAAACATCGCCATAACGAAAGCCTTCTCAATGTATTGGACGACAACCAGCGTCGAAAATTGGAGGAAAAAAAGGGTGAAATTGATAGGTTTTTAAGGGAAAGAATACCACCCGGCGAAAGGGAATATGATCCTCAACCCGATGTTGGTTTTAAAGAAGATCAAGAGCCCGCGGATTCTTGGGAAAGTTTTATGGTTGAAGTAGATAGCAATAACAATGGAGTTTTGGATGAAGAGGATTTTGAAGCGGCACAGGCTCGCGGAGATGAAGATCTTCCTCCATCATGGGTATCTGCGGCCCAGGAATTTGATGCCAACGGTGATGGTGTTATTGATCAAAGAGAATATAGGCAAGTATTCAAATCGTATCAAGAGGAATCTTCTGCCGTACGTCCAGAGCCACAGAAAGAAGATATTACTGCTGGCCAAACAAGCGAAAATTTTAAGGGAACGGGAGTTAGTGTCAATACTTGGGGTATTATTAAAAGAGGTTTTATAGAATAGTTTAACATAACATATATAAATTTTATTCATATCCTTTCTGTATTTTATATTTATACAGAAGGGATATTTTTTTTATGGAGAACTATGTATGGCATTTGACAATTTCTTTACTACACTTTCACAAACAGCTGTAAACAGCGATTATCGGGGTGTTTTTGCAACGAGTGCTTCGACTGTCTCGTTAAGTGCAAATCTAAGCTCGTTATCAGCTGAAGGTGCGGATATTGTAAAGTGGATAAGATATAGAATGGGTGAACCTAAGATTGTTGCTGAGATTGACAACGTGCAGATTTTTTCGGCGTTTGAAGAAAGCAATATTGAATATGGAGCCACTATTAATCGTTATCAAGCAACAAATTGGTTAAGCAATATATATGGGTTAAATCGTGATTTTAGTTCGCAAAATTTAACTGATAAGTTACCTCACAATACGTTAGATTATTTAATGCGTTTAGCTGCACCATTTGCGAGTGAAGCAAATGTTGGTGGTTATCAGAATGAAAGAAAAGCTTATTGTAGTTTTGCATCTACTGATCAAGAGAAAAATCTTTTAACTGATTTTACTGATTTGTCGGCTAATACGACAGTGCTTTCTTATATTACTACCTTAAGTGCTGCAAATATTCAGGTGAGAAGAGTATATCATGCAGCTCCAGCGAGCGTATATCGTTATTATGATCCTTATTCTTCGGCTAATGTATTGGCTCAAGAAATGGATTATGAGTCATACTCTACTGAAAGTTTGTTTTATGTAATGCCTGTATATGCTGATGTTTTGCGCGCAGGCATGTTGGAAACTAGTGACACAGTAAGAAGATCTGCGTTTTCTTATCAAGTTGTTGGTCCTAAATTAAGATTGTACCCACAACCAGTCAGCACAGTAAGGGTGTATATAGATTATACAACGGAAATGGACCCATATAATCCGGATTTTAAAAATCCTGAAATAGGAGATCCATCTATTACGGGTATTACCAGTATTCATAATGTTCCTTTTTCAGATATAAACTATACGAATATAAATTCAACAGGTAAACGATGGATAAGACAATATACTCTGGCTCTTTCTATGGAAACATTAGGGCGTATTCGCAGAAAGTATGCATCTATACCTATACCTAATGGTGAAGTTAATTTGGATGGTGATGCTCTAGTTGGCGAAGGGCAGGAGAAACAGATGGCTTTGATGGATGAGCTTAAAAGTGATTTAGAAAAAGTAAATAATGTTGAACTTGCAAGAGGCGATGCCGAAATGGCGCAATCACTCCAAGATAATATGGGGTTTATACCTTTTCCAACTCCTTTTCTGATGTTAGGATAATACAATGTCTGATGCTAATACAGTACCTTATACGTGGAATGGAACTGGAAATTTTGGTTCAAATCCTTTTGCGTCAACTACGGGCAATGCCGATTATGGTTTATTCTTTACGCCCAGAGAGATGGAGTTATTTAATGATTATAATACCGAGTTGTTGGGTATTATTGCTCAAACAGGAATAAATTATTATAGAATAGAACCTGATAGTAGTGATCCTAACTCTATTTATGGCGAAAGTGAGGTAAAAGTTACCAGAGATCCAGTGCAAGTTTATTGTTGGGTTATGATGGACGAGCCTGAAACAGAAACCAATTCTTTTACAGTAGATGTAAGAAGAAGAATAGAGTTATATATGCATAAAGATAGATTAACAGAACTTGATTTAGTCCCTAGAATGGGTGATTTTGTGGGATATGATAATCAGTATTTTGAAATACAAAGATGTGGTGTACCTAATTTTGTTTTTAGTTACCCACAAACGAAGCTTGGAGTTATTGCGCGCTGTATGAGCGTTAGAGAAGGTGTTTTTGATCCAGATAGAGATTTTGTTAATAAAGAATATGTAGGTGATTCGGAGAATCCATACTAATGGCTACACCATCGAATACACATCAAAAATCTATAGAATTTGATGAAGTAACTCTTTTTTCTATAGATAAAGCAGTTTATGATTGGTTTAATACTAAGCATGCAACAAACATACAAGGTAGGAAAGTGCCGGTAATGTTTGGCGGATGGGAACGCTTTGCGCAGATGCAAGATAATAAACAAGATGATAATTTAAATCGTATGCGTGATCCTTCGGGCATGCTTATCTTACCTTTGATTTCCATTCGCCGTGGTGATGTTACATATAATGTAGATAGATTTGTTTTTCAACAGGCAGATGGAAGCCCGCGAGTACAAATTTCTCGCAGAGTAGCTATGTCTAATTTTGATGCTAATGAACGAGTGCCTTTTGATGGACCTCATATGTATTCTTCTTCTCGTCGCAGATCTGATGCTCCGGTAATGGAAGTTACTACTATTCCTTGGCCTGATTTTGTAACTATTCCTTATACTATAACATTTTGGTCGTCTTATGTAAGACATGCAAATTATTTTAATGATCGAATCTGGCAAGATGCTTACCCTCAAGATTTGACTTATAAAGGATATTATTTTTATGCATTTATTGATTCTGGAACCAATGAAAATAATGAAGAAAATTATACTGACGAAGAAAGAATTATTCGCAGTTCATTTACAATGACCGTTGATGGATATATTTTGAAGAAAGCAGATGCTAGTGTGACGCGTACAGCTAGTAAAATGTTGATGTCTGAAAGCTATATAGAGTCACCTAGAATAGATACGCCCGGCCATAAAAGTATTGATGAAATATTAACGCATGAGCGAGCAAAAGCTCCTCATCAATATCCTGAACCGATGCCTCCAGGTTTAGGAAAAGTAAATTATGGTAGTTTAAATAATTCAGATTTTGGATTGGATAAATATAATCAGTCTCAACAAGCTAGAGTTGGAGGAGGTAAGGTAGATTATAGTAGCTTAAGTGATTATGGTTTAAATAAGTATACAGAGATGTAATATGGCGGCCCCAACTAATCAAGGGTTAATTACTGAAGCTGGCTTATTTATCATCACAGAAAGTGGTGATTATATAGTCACCGAAGCTTTTATAAGAGATGTTGGTGGTAGAGCAAAGCCAAAAGAAATTAAGAAAGATAGTAGCGAGCTATGGGAAATTGGTGCTTCTATTTATAGTATCAATGATAATGCTCTTAAAGAACGGGTTAATATAAAAAAATATATAATGGAAGAAAATGATATTAAAGTTAGTATAGGTGAAAATATTTCTTTACGTAAACAAAATATGATAAATGAGAATGTGATAGTAAAATTATTATCTACCCGAATTAAGGAATGATGCATGCCCGCAATGAAACTCAGTTTAGATAGGGAAAATATACTTGAATTTAACGTAAATATTCAAGGATACGCTAATACATCTACAACTAATACCCCTAAAGTGCGAATGATTTTAGAACAAAAAAATATGGGTTTTTGTATGGTTGCAACAAAAGAAGATAAGACATATTCAGTTGTAATTCCTGAAATGAAAAACATTATGGAGTCTGGAATATGTGATGCTCGTATGGAAGTCATTATTGACAATAAGTATTTTGTACCGTGGGAATCTCAAATAGAATTTGATAAAGAGGTAAAAGTAGAAGCGAGCCCTATTATTAAAAGTGAACCGGAAGTTATGTCGGTACAGGCTCAACCGGTTATTAAAGAAGAACCAGAACCCGAGCCCCAAAAGCCTGTCGTAAAAGAAGAAGCTCCTCCAAAACCAAAGAAAAAAGCTACTCTTCAACTCATCGTTGATAATAAACCGAAGAGAAAAATTAAAAAAGAAAACACAAACATTGATAGCATAATTGATGATTTGAATTTATTAGCAAAAAAAATACGTTAAGAGGTTATAATGGCGAATGTCAAGATAAGTGAACTTACTGCCATAACATCATCTAGTGATTTAGCCAACGCAGATATTGTTCCCATAGTAGACAGTAGTGATTCAAGCACCAAAAGAGTAGCGCTATCTGTGCTCGATGATTTTTGGAGTGGCGGCATCTGGTGCACAGGTACGAACATAGTGTATTTGCTTACTGATTGTGTAGGTATTGGAACTGCTACTCCGGGAGCCGACATGATGTTGCGAGTGCAAGGCGATTCGTGTTATACGGGTGATCTTAAAATTGGTGGTGATGTGTGTGTTGGTGGCGACGATCTGTTTATGAGCACCAATACATCAGGTTATATGCTAGTAGCAGATGGAACAAATTATAATCCAGTTGCTATGTCCGGCGACATCGCGATAGATAGCGCAGGTGCCACAACTATTCAAGCTACATCGGTAGATAATAGCATGTTGGCCGGTTCTATTGCAAATGCTAAACTTTCCAATAGCTCTGTTAGTTATGGTGGGGTTTCGGTATCATTAGGTAGTAGTGACACCACGCCAGCATTTTGTTTGTGCGATGCAACGGCTTATAAGGGTGATTCTGCTCTTGTAACCGTTGGAACAATCAGTAGTGGTACATGGCAAGGCACAGCTATCGCCAATGGCTATTTAGCGAACTCTTCTATAACTATATCGGATGGTTCTAATTCTACAGCAACAGCTTTAGGTGGCACCATGACTTTTTCTGGCACCTCAAATGAAATAGAAGTTGCAGAATCAAGTGGTACGGTTACCATTGGATTGCCAGCTTGTGTTACAGGGCTAACAACGGTATGTGCGACTAATTTTGCTGGCACTTTAGCTACCGCGGCTCAAGGAAATGTAACTTCACTTGGCACCCTAACAACTTTGACGGTAGATAATGTCATTATAAATGGCACTACCATCGGGCATACATCAGATACA
>Ga0080013_1002437_pt1 | contig 21869 bp, 28 predicted proteins | sample ETNvirenome_6_85_FD_69236 | JGI IMG/M metagenome (GOLD analysis project Ga0080013, IMG submission 69236) | Marine viral communities from the Pacific Ocean - ETNP_6_85 (SPADES assembly) (version 2) | ecosystem: Environmental > Aquatic > Marine > Oceanic | place: Pacific Ocean | collected 2013-06-19 | reverse complement strand
AGCAAGCCAAAAAGCTCTGATAGCTTTTCTAAGGATCTTTTTTTCTTCGACGTGGGTCTTCCTCGTCTTTTTCTATTTTCACCTCTTGTAGCACTTCTGTGGGCTTCTTAAAGACTTCCCAAGCATCAAGCACAATAAATATCAAGAGCGCTGCGCAAATTGTTGCTACTGCAAATTCAATCCATGTTAACATTTCTTCTCCTTTTAACTAACTATGTTATCTATTATTATAGCAAAGAAAGTGTATGGAGTCAAGTAAAAAAATGCAAATAATAAAAAAAGTTTTCTGGCAATGTATGTTGATAAGTATTTTTATGTCTGTTCTCGCTGTTCCCGTGGTTCCCGTGGTTGGCAGCGCCGATCACGAACTTACCATGTCTCCCTTTTCGCATGTGAAAAAGATTAGAAATTCTTTGAAGATGTCTCCGCAAGAAGCAATAAAGTTTTTTGGTAAGTCATATAATCCCCTTATTCTAAGCATGGTCAATAAGGCTATCGACAAGCTTAACATTACCACACCAGAAGAAGCGGCACATCTTTTTGGCCAACTGGCATGTGAATCGGCTCGATTGAGCGTGGTCGACGGTCGCTTTGATCCCAATAAGATCGCGGGGAGAAGATACCATGGTCGTGGTGTAATTCAGCTAACTGGAATTAGAAATTATAGAAAAGCACAGAAATTTTTCAATATTATTTTTGTTGGCGATTCCAAAGAAGCCAGAAGAAATCGTGCAAGATTAGCTGATCCCACCGAAGTGGATCTGAATGTTAAAATTCTTTGCTGGTATTGGAATATGAGAGTGAGAAAAGAGTCTCGTCAATCTTTATACAAAGTTAATTATTATTCTATTCTCCAAGTTACTCGGAGCATTCATGATCCTCAAATGAGTTTCGAAACTATTCGAGGAGAAAAGAAAACAAAACATTCTAAATGGCACAAAAACAGTTATTGGTTTCGCGTTAGATACACCAAGAAAATTTATAAACATTATCAAAACAATTTAGAAATGGCTGTCGGCTAATTTATAAAAATTTAAAATCTCCGGTTACTCGTTCATACTCTGCCATCATTTGTGCGGGAGTCAATGCTGATCCGATGATTTTCACAGTTTTGATCTGCCCCTGAACTCTATAAGTATTCCAGCCTCCAATCCACAAATAGCCTGATCCTCCACCGGTGGGGGCTGTCAAAGCGCTAGAAGCAGGACCCCATGGGGCTCCATTTAAATAAAACTGTATAACATTGCTTGTTCTTGTCACCGCAAAAAATACCCACTGATTATAGGGAAAATCATAATGTGTAAGAGTATAATCCGCGTCCACACCCCCACCGGATTCGGAAAGAAAGTATGGCTCATCACTCTTTATAGCTAAAGAATATAGGCAATTCTTCGCCGCAGTTTCAGTTGTAGCTGCATGAGTTACAATATATCCCGTTGTAGCTGCTTGGCTTAAATTAACCACTGACATAACTGTGACATCACCAGTTATTTGATGGGCGACGTTGGCAGCGGTCGTAAGTTCTGTGTTCAGATCTGCATAAAACGATTGACTACCAGAGAACAAAAGGTTCGGATAGTAAAGTTCTGCGCCTGTGTGAACGCTTAAATCTTCTCCCGTTGCTGAGGAGTCATCAAGATTGCCATCAAAATTGTAAAGAGCAACTGGCGTGTTGGTGGTATCAAGTTCTTGACGACCCACAATTGCAGTCTTCTGCGTGAGGACAAGTTGCTTATTATTATCTAAGCCTACATAGCTCCCAGTATTGGCAATTGTTCCTGAGAGGATTTCATTGCCAATAATATCCATCATTTGTGTAACACTTTTTATCTTTAGAGACATATTTATTCTCCTGCTTTAAGAATAAATACTTCCTATTTACAATATTGCGTCCTATAATAGTCACAATTTTTGCAAGAAAGTCTATTTTTGATGAAAAAAGCTTTGTCAATGTTAAAAAGAGCTTTGTCGAGAAGGCTTAAAGCGTTTTGAGTCTTTCTCGGACCGCTTGTTACCCTAAAAATCTCCACATGATCCTTCTTAGCTGTCCTTTTGAGCAGTGCAAAGTGGGTTTCGATGTCGGCGGGATCGATTTTATGCTTCTTCGCAAGGAAGTGTTTGTACAAAGTTAACTGATAAGTCGTCATTGGATCAGTTCTTCTTCTGCTATCCCACCCCCAAGAACACGTCTTCCAGTCGATAATGTGGTGTTTTCCATCTGAAGTTTTAATAAAAAGATCAACAAAACCTTTGAATTTAGTTTTTTTATTGTCGATCTTCTCCATTAAACTTTCTTCAGAAGACAATATTTTAAAATCTCCGAAGTGTTTTTTGAGAAATGGGATTGCTTCAGGGGCTACTTTACCACCTTGGACAATCATATCTTCCACAAATTTTTCATCAATTTTCTCTTTTTCCGCTTCGGGAAGCCTTTCAATCTCATCAAAAAAGCAACTCGTGAAGTTTTTTGGTGATTCTTCTTGTTTCCACTCCTTTATCAGCGTTTTTTCGCAAACAGTGTGCATTGCACTGCCAAAAGCAGTATAAATATTGCCTTCAAATTTCGCTACTTTGTCGATGTAAGCCAGTTTGTACTTGTATGGGCATTCATTCCATAGTTTCAGCCCGGAAAACGATATGTGTGACATGTATACTCCTTCTATTTTAACATGTGTTCTATACCACTATAGCACGTTTGAAATTAAAAGTCAAGATAAAAAATAAGAAACTATTTACCACTTCGGACGATAATGTTTATTTGTATTTAAGGAGTTATATTATGGAGTTTTTTCTAATTATGTCTGTGTGGGGTTCATTGCTTGTCTTTCTTGCATGGCTCAAATACACTATTGAAAATTAACACACATGGAGGAATATCCAATGAGCAAACATTTAAAAGCAATTAGAGACGATTTGACAAGTTTTATAGAGACGGATATCCGGGGATTTGAAATTAAAAGTAAAAAAGATAACTGGTTTATGAAACTGGCTGGAAAATTAATGTTTTTTAACAAAAGATTTATGACTGGATACATTACAACCTTATATCCGAAGGTTTATGTGCCAGAATTACCATGGAGAGAAGATAGTCATTTACCAGCAATTGCCGTTTTGGCTCATGAATGGGTGCATCTGCATGATAGAAAAAGATTAGGATTGATTTTTAACTTTTTATATATCACACCTCAATGCCTATTTCCGTTGGCGTTGCTGGGATTTTTCAATCCTTGGTTCTTTTTATTCTTTTTATTTCTTTTGCCCCTTCCGTCCCCCGGCAGGGCATGGGCTGAAATTCGTGGATATCGTATGACAATGGCTGTACATTATTGGCTCGGTAGGCAGAAAGTTGATTTAAAATGGATGGTGGAACAGTTTGTATCCTCTTCCTATTATTTTATGTGGCCCTTTCGTGGATACTTGATGAAAAGGTTTGAAAAAGAGTTTCAAAAAATCAAAAATGGAGAATTGTCTCCCGAACTTCAAGTTATTCATGACGTAATTAAAAGAAACATGAAATAACTTTTCAATTGCCCCCTAATTTTATTTTCAGTAAATGATATAATGTATGATGGTTTAAACTATTTATTATAAATGGAGGGTATTTGTGTGTCTTTTCGCAAGCCAAAATACAACAATCTCTTGGTTCCCGAAGAAGCCAAGGCGAGAACTACTGTGATGCAACTTATTAGTTCGCACAACCCGTGGGTCAATCCTTACGATATAGAAGAATTGAAGGGGGTTATTAAAATGACCGACGCTGAAATCTATTATATAGCGTCTGTGGTGCTAGAGCTAGAAACAATCAAGCAGCAACGTGCGCTATTAGACATTCTCCATGTTAAATGTGAAGAAGAAACTATGTACAGATTTATGTCGTATTTCCCACCAGAATCTTTAAATGAAATGATGCTGAGTTGTTAAAGGAAAATAAAATGTCTGAATTTGAAAAAGATTGGAAATATTGGAAAGAAAATATTTCTACCCTGCAAGAAGATGAAATTGAAGAAGTAAAAGATCCGCTCCCACAGTCTCCCTTTCAAAAGGCTCTGTTTAAAAAACACCCCAAAGATAAAAAAGAATTATTGGGACAGGGAGGCAGCAAATATAAAAAAGGTCCTTATAATATTAAGATTTCTTATAAACGCTCCAAATCTGCACCACCCCTAGGCGAATCTAAGATTAAAAAACTTCTAAAAGAATTTCAAGTGATGTATGATTTTTCGGACTTGAACATGAAAGATCATTTGAATTATGATATTTGGAATGATGTTGGCTATATTCGCGACGAAGTGGGTAGCAAACTAATTGAAATTGCTGAGGATTTCTTTGAATCTTTAAAATTACCTAAAGGCGTAGAAATACTCGATATTAAATTCACTGGTTCTTTGGCAAATTATAATTGGACGATGAATTCAGATATTGATTTGCACATTGTTATCGACTTTTCAAAAGTTTCCAACAAGAAGGACATGATCAGGGATTATATGAATTCTAAAAAGTCCGTCTGGAATGACCGTCATGACATAAAAATGAAAGGGTTTGAAGTTGAGGTTTACGTTGAAAATATAAATGAGACTCATTATTCTTCAGGTGTATACTCTATTCTCAATAATGAATGGATTGTGAAACCTAATCCTAAAAAACCTGTTATCGATGATATTGAGGTAATGAAAAAAATTAATTCCGTTGGGCGAAAGATTGACAAACTCAGGGGCACCTTTGCTCGCGGACAGTATGAATCTTCTTATCTAGAAGCGGAAGGTTTACTGGACAAACTCAAACGAATGAGAACAGCCGGCTTAGTAAAGGGAGGGGAGTTTTCAGTTGAAAATCTTGCCTATAAAGCTTTGCGGAGAATTGGGATGATTGAGGAGATTTTTGATATAAAATACGATTCTTACGATAAAAAAATGTCTATAGATGGCATTATCACATATGCGAACAATCCTGTAAAACAAGGACAAATCGCATATAGCGCAGTTAACCAAGGGTATATACCTTACGAATAAGTGAAAAGGAAAATGATCTTTAATGAGAAAGTGTTTAGGTTCTTTATTTTCTCGACAATGGTTTTCAATGTCATAGATATTGCTGTAACTGTAAAGTTTATAAAGTATGGCAAATATGGTGAAAATAATCCATTTATGAAGGTGTTCTTGTCGATGGATGGCATTATGCCTTTTATTTTGATTAAAACACTTTTGATTTGCGGTGGATTGTATTTTATTTATAAAAAAAGAGATAAGATCATGGCTCAAATCGGCGCTTATCTCTGTTTTTGCTTTTATTGGGCATTAATTGCCCATTTTTACTATTTTTTGTGGTGCAAATAACTAATTATGTTGTTTGCGAGGATTTAAAATGAGTTCGTTTAGTTCATATGAGAAAGATAAAGAAAGATTTGATGGGTGGCGTGGTTTTTTGGCGGAACAGGAAGACGTTGAAATTAATACATGGGGGCAGCTACGGAAGACCGTTAAAGGAATAGTAATGCGAGATAAAGTTGAGGGGGTGGCTAAAGTCGGTTTAGATGTATTGGCAGATGCCATTCCGGGTGGGGGAACAGTTAAAAAGGCGTGGGACTTGTTTAAAGCCCTTTATAGCGCCCCGGATAATAAAAAAACTAACACAAAACTGGATAAAATTAATATTGATGATGAATATTCAGCAATTGTAGATGATACTATTGAAGACGCTTTTTTAAAAGTTCTTGTGGCAGCTATAGAAAAAGAGCCTGAAAATGAAAATATACCCGATGATTGGGACATTTCAAAGCAACTGGAACAGTACATTGGGGAAAAATATGGAAATAGAACAGTAGCAGGATATAAAAAATGAAAATAACGAACAATACAAATAGAGATATTTCAACTCTCACAAAAACTTTAGAATCATTTGTCCCATATGCTCAACAAAGGTTAGAATATGATAAACCTTTTCAAATTGTTTTTGAATCAGATGAAGAAAATTCCAAGAATATTTTTGGAAAAACTGCTTATTACGATCCGATGTCAATGAATGTTCATGTGTATGTGGATGACCGACATGATAAGGACATGTTACGTTCTATTTCCCATGAAATGGTTCATCACGCACAAAATTGTCGTGGGGAGTTTAATGGAGCATTTGAAATGGGGGAAGGTTATGCACAAAAAAGCCCTCATTTGAGAAATATGGAAGCAGAAGCCTATTTAGTAGGTAACGGTTTTTTGGTAAGAGACTTTGAAGATTCAATTAAAATGGGAGACAGGATAGTGCAAGAATGGAAAAAGGAAAGTAAAGAGGTGATAACTGAATTGAAGAACAAATCAAACGTTCAAACTTTGGAAAAACATGTAATTTTTCAAAAGATAATTGAACTGGCTACCAAGCTTAAAATTGATGACGAACTGGAAATAGCACAGTTGCTCAGTTCTTTTGCGAGTTCGCTAGGGGTACAGCCGCAGTCGTTGATCAAGGTGCTTTCGCGACTTAAAACAGATTATACGGGAGATGCCAAGGCAGCGGGAGTAACAGCGCAAGGTGGCGCTGAACAGCAGCAAGTAACCGAAGGGAAAAAAGCAGTAAAACCCGAACCAAAAGAGGCGGAAAAAATTGCCAAGCCAGAAGAAATAAAAAAACCAATTACAAAAGAATCCGTCAAAGATCATTATAAGGTTAAAACTCAAAGATTATATAAAGAATTGATGAAAAGGCTCATCAAAAAAGGAGATAAATAAAATGAAACCGAAAAGAAAACGACTTGTGAAAAGATTAGCTGAAGCCAAGGCAGCAGCAGAAGCTGCTGCGGAAGTCGCCGCTGCTGCCGCGCCGCCTGCTTTGAAGCCCGGACCAGTAGTTGAAAAGCCAGCGGAGGTGCCCAAAAAAGCTCCAAAGAAATCGTCCAAAAGTTCTAAATATAAAGCCAAAAAAGGTAAATAAATAATGCCTGACTTTAATGAAATAACTCGCAAATTTCTTTTGGGCGAGAGCAAAGAGGATTATAGTTCTCAATTTCATATTCGTGCTATTGGGGAAGCTTTGAATGCGTTAGTTCCCACAAGCCAGAAGCAACGCAGAAAAGTATTTGAAGCTTTGGAACATTTGCGGCATGTTAAAAGAAAAAACCGCCTATTGGAAGAGAAATACAGAGTATTGGAAGAAGAAAACAACATTCTCAAAGAAGGTGAAAAGTAATGGGCGCTTTAGGCGGTCATATGCCGCATTTGTACGAAGATCCGTACCTTACCTTCAAAACTCTCAAAGACGTGTTTACACGAGCTTCTGAGGGGCAATTAGAGGGTACTGAGAAAACAGACGGACAGAATCTGTTCATCTCTTATTCGGTAAAGGACGGAAAGGCAAAAGCGGCGAGAAATAAAGGCAACATTAAAAGCGGTGGCTTAACCGCCAATGGCTTAGCTAAGAAATTTGGTGGTCGGGGGAATCTAGAGAAAGCTTTCACTCAGGCTTTTGATTCTTTTGAAAAGGCTGTTAATGCTCTAACTGATGAAGAAAAGGTGGAGATCTTTGGAAAAGACGCTGATATTTTTTATAATGCTGAAATCCAAGACCCACGCAGTGCAAATGTTATCAACTATGATTTTAAAACGCTGAACATCCATCGGGTTGGACATGCGAAATTTAATAAAGAAACCGCTAAAATAGAAGAACTCGATGTAGCTGATAATGCTGCCAAGCTTGAAAATGCTCTGGAAAAAATGCAAGATCATCTTGAGCACGATGATTTTCGCGTACAGATGAACGCTATAAGAAGGCTTGAGGGTTTAGGAACTGATGATGTTCTCAAAGCCACTCTTGAGAAATTAGAGAGTGAAATTAGTTCTGTTGGCGTTTCTGATGGGCAAACCATCGGAGATTATCTGACTTTGAAGATCATTCCCATGGTCAAAGAAGATTTTCCTTCCATTCCAGAGGAAAAAATGGTCATGATTATGGACCGGCTTTTTCGGGGAACAGAAATTCCTGCCAAAGATATCAAAGCAGGGTTGGAAAAAGATCAACAAAAAGAAGTGTCCGCTGCCCTTAAAAAGCTCGGCGACTATTTTAAAGTGGCAATTGCCCCCATTGAAGAAATTATTCATGATTTTACTGTCGAGATTTTGAAAACCTTCCACAGTGCATTTGTTATCGACAACGATAAGGAAGTGAAAAGACTTCGCAAAGAAGTTGCAGCCGCCATCAAAGGCATTGAGGCATCGGGTCATGAAAAAGCTATTGAAGTGCTTACCAAACAGCTTGCAAAACTTAAAAACGCCGAGAATGTTTTTACCGCATCAGAAGGGTTTGTCTTTGATTATGATGGGAAAACCTACAAGTTTACTGGAAACTTTGCCCCTGTAAATCAACTTCTTGGTTTATTTAAATATGGGCGTGGAAAAATACCCGCTCTTTCTAAGTTGAACGAAGAAGTGGAAGGGAAAAAATTATTGGTTCTGCTTCCCGGTGGCTATAAGCCCCCAACAAAGGGTCACTATGAGATGATTAAATATTATAATGATCACCCCGATGTTGGAAAGGTGCTGGTGCTTATGGGTCCGGCGCCTAGAGATGGAATTGGGCGTGGAGTGGCAATGAAAGTTTTTGATGCTTATGGAGTGAAAGATTTTGAAAAGGTTAGCGTTGAGCCCACTGAGCATAATTCCCCCATTAAAGCTGCTTATGAATTTTTGATTAGCGATCCGAGAAGGGAAGACTATAAAGATTTGGTTTTTTCTATGGGAGCTTCAGACAAGGCAAATAACAAAGGAAGACTGGATTTCGAAAGAGCAACGAAGTTTGTAGAATATTATAAAAACAATCCAGATAAACTTCCAGAAGGCTTTGAAGTAGGAGAGCCTCCTTGTTGTCCCGCTGTAGGAGGAGAAGTTCCCCTAAGTGCCACAAACTTACGAACAGCCATTGAGAACAAAGATCTTGAAACAGTTAAGCATCTTATTCCTGACCATATAGATCCTGAGAGACTAGTTAATATTATTAATGGCATAGAGGAAGCATCTGGTGCGGGTGCGGGTGCGGCTGGTGGTTATTCTCTTCCTTTGGGAATGAAGCCGCCTCGTTTTAAAGAAGATGATGAAGACGAAGAAGAAAACAAAATCCGCGAAATGGTGCGTAAAGGATTGAAAATAATTATGGAAGAAAAAAATATGAAAGCACAACGAGAATTTAAATTAAGAAGTATTGTGAGAAAACTTATTGAGAAGAAAATTCTCAAAGAGCAAGAAGGTGAAGATATGGCGCAGGGTGCCCATTCCACTGCCATTAATTATCTCGAAAGGGTTCTTAAGTCTATAATTCCCGGGAAAAAGGGTGGTTCCCAGCTTGAACCCGAATATACTTCTTTATCACGCCCTGAATATCGGAAGTCTTTTATGAAGCACGTTATCCAAGGGTTGTACGACGAATTAACACCAAGAGTCTCTCTGGGCGGTCTTTTAAGCAAGTTTGAGGCAAGAAGACAGCAGTTTCTTCAAAAAGGAGAAATAGCGCCTCCGGAAGAGGAAATGTTGCAGGAAGAGGAAGACTTAGTTTTAAAACTGGATGATGACGGACTACCAGCGGTACCGGAAACGGAAGAAGCAGAAGAAATAGAAGGTGACTTCCCCGAAGAAAAACAATTAAAAGGCGAAAATTCAATTGGGAGAAAAGCAGCCTATCGGTTTATCAAAGGGCAGTTGGATGCCATCGTTAGAGCTTTGGATGATTTGGAAGAAACCCCCGAAGAGATTGCAGCACGGGAAGCTTCAGATCCTGAATCTATTGATCCTCAAGAAGAATATCTCGATTATCTTTTCACAAATTTGATGCTTCATGCTTATAGGTTAGAAAACCAACATTTTAATTCTACTGATGAAGAATCTGAAACTTTCTTTAGAGATATTGTGGATCGAGCAGAAACAGAAAGAGGCGAAGCAGAAGAAGTGATGACAGGAGCCGAAGGCGAAGAAGCTTTGGATATAGAAGTGCCCGAAGAAGAGCTAGCTCTTTGATTCATTTAGCGTTTTAATTTTTAAGTAAGCTGCAGGACAAATTCTTTTGACCTTGTCCCTGTCATACAAAAAATAATCCGTAAATGCAGTTGCAAAATATTCTCTGAGAGAGGTGACAGAATAAGGAGATGGGAAATATCCTTGAATAAAGCCATCTAGAGCATTATAACCCACTTCATCATACAAATAAAAATCAAATTCTTCATTGTAACGAATATCTAAAAAATCATATAAATCAACCACATATCCCTCGTTTTTTAAAATTCGATAAAGCCTTTTTCTTTTGGCTAAAAATTCAATTTCTATATCATCATCTCCATATACATCGTCCATAAAAATGGCTTCTACGCTATGAGCAAGTTCATGAATAATATCGTCCAACATATCCATATTGCTATCTTGATAACTGGTTACATAGATGGCGCCATCTTTAAAAACAGCATTAATCTCTCTTTCGTCAAATTCCGGCAGATGGGCAATATATATGCCATCAACGCCATAAAATAAATCTTTAGGGATTTTTTCGGTAAGAATGGAAGCTACAAAGCCTACATTGATTTTTTCAGGATTTATTTCGTCTACAACAAAGCAAGGAATATCTCCATGAATATAATATTCTCGCATTTGGTGACCCATAAAATTATTGTGTCTTTCTTTTAATATTTCACGGAGAGTCATTTTCCCCTACACCTTTTAAATATTCAACATCTGAAATAGCTTGATCATACCCCCTTAAAAAGTTTTCTTCTGCAACAGAAAGCACAAATTCTGGGAATTCTTCTGCCATTACCTCGACGATCATTCCAACTGTGACTTCTTTGTCTTCCGGCAATTGCTTGTGCTCTCCAACAAAATTGACCAAATATTGCTTAAGTGCCGTGTCTTGGTCTAGAGCTTCTCTTTGAGAGACTAAGTCTTTAAGATTGATTGTTTCCATTTTTCTACCTTTCTCTTATATTATAGCTTAAATATTAAATTGTTTTAATGCATCAATGGTGTTTTTATGAATTTGTGCTTTGACCTCTATTTTTTCTCCGGATCGGTCATGGAATTTGTTGGAAATCAAAACGCCCCCTTTTTTTGTTATAGCACGGTTGACTTCATCAATATCAATCCATCCCCATGCATCATGTTCGGAATTTAAGGTGCAAGGAAATTCTCCAATGGAGCCCACTAAAAATGTCACATGTATAGAGTCGCCGTTGATGTCTTCATGCTCTTCTATTGGGGCTCTGCCAGAAAGATCTTTTCCAACCTCTTCTGTTGTTTCTCTAACTGCTGTTTCAAGTGGCGTTTCATCCGGCTCTGTGCCTCCTCCGGGTCCGGTAAGCTCCCCAATGCTACCTCCTTCGGAGCGGCGAATCAAAAGAATGCTATCTTTCGGAGGGCAGAAAATAATAAAACCTGCTCCCTTAACCTTGTCGTCCTTTTCTTCTTTTTCTTCTCGCAGGAAACCTTTCCAAGTTTCCAAAACATGATCAGTCATGAGGTCATCCTTTAATTTTTTCTAAAGTAGGCTCGGGAATTTTATTTGGGTCTTCTATATTCTGAGTGGCAGTCAGGAGCATCATAAACACTTCAGTGGAATGTTCAGGTTCCATGGTCTCTGCCATTTCGCCATAATTTCTCCAAGCTTCCATAATCGTCAATTCATTTTTTTTAAAAGACGTACAAATTAAACACATAATCGTTTCCTCCTGTTATTGTGATATTATAAATAGAATTCTCTTTTCAAATAAACCATAATGGTTCCATTATGAGTTTCATTGTGAAATCCCTATTCTAGTTCTTTTGTTTTTTCACCCAAGGAGAAGGCATCCTTTTGAGCCTCGAGGGCAGAGTCTTTGGCATCTGGTGCATTTAAAAAATATTCGCTCGCATGTGTTGAAAGCGCGTCTAAATCTTTATAGATACCTGTAAGAGTATTACCCAGCCGCTCGACATATTTGTTGGCAATTTCTCTCAATCTTGTTCTAGAACCAAGATCTAGAGTTCCAAGATGATATTCCTCCTTCCTTATATAAGAAACACTAATCCCCGGCTTTCCCCCTAGCTTCATCGAATCAAAATCCCCCGGAATGCCTTGGTGTTTATCGCCAACGGTAAAAGAATAAAAATCAATACTTAAAACTTCTCCGGTTTCATGAACTCGATTTTTAAGTCCCACAATATATGTGATGGGCATTTGATATTGTCTAACAGCCCGGTCAAGATTTTTTTCAGAACCTTTAATGTATTTTGGACCAGCGAATAATAGTTTCAAGCTCAAAGGCTGATCATCGGCGTCTAGCAAATCTTCAATAGGTTGATTTGGCCCTCCGGGAGTTGGAACCTGACGAGCTTTTCCGCCCAGCAAAGCAGCTAAAAGGGACTCAAACAGAAAGCCTCCGGTTTTGTCATTAAAGTCATAAATAATAGCTGCCAAAGCATCTAAAAATACCAAACTTCCTAAAATCTCTGGAACGTCTTTTGCTGCCACACATTTTTCATCGCAATCTTTAACCAAGTTTTGCAAAGAACTAATCTTTTCGCCTAGTGTTGAACCTTTAATTTTGCTCGTGAACATTTCAATAATTTCTCTATCTCCATGTCCCGGTTCCCCCCATTTTTCAGTTATTCGTAACTGAGGAAGAGTGAGAGTTAATCTCTTCTCCTCTTCTTTTAAAACCTTACGCCAATTTTCAAATAAATCTTTCATCATAAAATCCTCGCGGCTAATGTTGCTGTTTTTGATCTCTCACCTTTAATTAGTGTCACATGACCTGCAATCTCATGTTCTTTAAATTTTTCAACGGCATAAGTCAAGCCGTTCGAAGTTTCATCGATATACACATTGTCAATTTGTTCAATGTCACCAGTCAAGACAATCTTGGTGTTTTCACCCACACGCGTTATAATGGTCTTTAATTCGTGTCTGGAGAGGTTTTGTGCCTCATCTACTATAATGTATGCATTTGAGATTGAACGCCCTCTAATGTACGTTAACGCCTCGATTTCGATGGTTCCATTGGTCATGTACTCCTCCATCATCATTTTGTCATTGCCCATGAGGTATTGAAGGTTATCTCGAATTGGAGCTAACCATGGTCTCATCTTCTCTTCCATTGATCCCGGAAGATAGCCTATGTCCCTTCCCATTGGCTGAACAGGTCGAGAAACAATAAGCCTGCTATACATTTTACCTTCCAAAACTTGTTGAATTCCTGCCGAAATAGCCGCAAGAGTTTTTCCAGAGCCTGCTTTTCCAATCAAAGTGACAATTGGAACATGCTCATCCAGTAAGAGGTCCATAGCGAAGCTCTGCTCTTTGTTACGGGGCGTTATGACCCATTCCCAGCCCTTACCATCAAAGACGCGACAAAGAGGCTTAGAATAGCCTTTAAAGCGCGATAAAGCAGTCTTCTTCTCATTGGCATTGGATACCAACATCACATATTGGTTTGAAAACACTTTTATGTCGTCTTTTTCAACAAAAACATCTTTTCCTTCATAAAACTGATCAATAATTTGGTCGTCAACAAGATACTGAATAAACCCGGTATATAAATCATCTGTACTTCCAACAACTTGTCCAGCCAAATATCCTTCGGCCGGGATTCCTAGAGCATCACATTTAACACGCATATTAATATCGCGAGAAACAACAATGATTTTTCTTTTGGGATTCTCTCTTTTCTCAGTTAAGGCAACTCCGATTATTTGATTATCCGGGCTTTTCCTATCAAAACTAGGGGGAAGATCTTCTGGATCATAAGATTTGCAGGAAATTATTCCCTTACCTTTTCTAAGCCTAACGCCTTTATTGAGGCTTCCTTTCTCCCTTAACTCATCAAAAATTCTTATAATTCCTCTAGCATGAGCGCCGACACCGTCTTGGCGACTTTTGTGTTTATCGATCTCTTCCAGAACTTTAAGGGGAATGATAATATCGTTATTTTCAAAAGAATAGATAGCATTAGCATCAGTAAGATAGACGCTAGTATCAAGGACATAAGTTTTTTTTGCCATTAGTTTTTCCTATCAATTATGTGGCACTTTAAAGATAATTAGTTTTTATTGCCGAATCTATCCCTATTTTACTATTTATTAATAGGCGGGGCAATTTATCTTGAGAGGAGGTGAAATTGATCAGTATACACACATAAGGAGACTGATAGAATGAGAAAATTATGGCTTTTACTTTTTGGAACGGCGCTAGCGATGGCATTTATGAGTGCGACGTTATGCTGCGTTTCTTTCACCCCGAGGCTCAACGCAGGTCTCAGCACAGATAAGGTTTTTCCCCGAAAATCCTTTCTTTTTGTTGAAAAGAAAACTACATTCTTCCTGTGTACCACAAACCAATGTAAGATGGTTTTTTCTGGTAAGATGACAGGAAGTGCTAGTGTTATTTATCACAACGAAACACGCACTTTTGTCCTAACTGCTGCTCATATGGTTTGGATGAAGCCTATTAGCTTTTTTCGGAAAATTAAGTTTGAAGCACAAGGAGAGCTTAAAAGTGTTGATAGTTGGACGCTCATCGACATCAATGGTAAAAAATACAAAGGAATTAAAGTCGTTAAGTCAAATAAAGAATCAGATTTAGCTATCTTATCCATTAAAAAGGCGAAGATTCCAGCTTTAGAAATTTCTGATCAAGCTCCGAGAATTGCTGATAAACTTTATAATGTGGGTGCCCCAACCGGAATGTTTGGCAAAGATATGGTCCTACTTTATGAAGGTAGGTTTCTCGGATATTATCAAGATGAACGAAGAACTGCATTTAAATTAAAAGTAGCAATAACAAACATTCCTGTTGCCGGTGGAAGTTCTGGTTCTCCCATTTTAAATAGTTGTGGAAAAGTTGTTGGAATGGTCTCGGCGGTGAATAGAAGCTTTCATCACATCTCTATATCTCCAACTTGGAAACAACTTTCTGAATTTGTTAAGAAACATCTTCGCAAATATGGATATGGAATGTGCATGAATCCTGAACTTCAGCCCAATCCAAGCAAAGAACCAGTGGCTCCGGACTTACGACAATTTAAGTAATTTTTTATTTTGGTTTTGGCTCATATTTATCAATTATCTCCTTAACTTTTTCACATTTACTCTGTTCATAATATTCTGGTCTATTCTCTGGGCTTCTTACAAGCCACGATAAATATCCAACTATAGAAACAGAAATACAAAATAAGAGTGTTAATAATAACTTTTCCATAAACTTATTTCCTTATTAATAATAAGCTTAAAAAATCTTATAATAAGATAATATCATACTTACAGTTTTTTGTCAAGTATTTCTTTTCTTATTTCTTCTTTTATTTTAAACTTATTAAGTCTTTTATCAAATGTTTTAATATCAAGACCCAGTAATCTTGCAGCTTCAACCTTTGATCTGGTGCTGGATAAGGCAAATTTATAGATGGATTCTTTTACAAGATTATCCAGAGATCTGAGGATCTGAAGTCCGTATAAATAACCCCCTGCTGCTTTAACAGCCAATTCTAATTTAACTGCTATTAAGTCTTCAAGAGAAATATTATCCACTTTGGATAAAAAGTTTTTATCTATTTTTTCTTTACTTTTTAAGCTTTTTATAACAGAATAATCTTTATTTAAGCCAAAATTCTTATTTTTATTGTTCCAACTCATATTTATTCCTTGTATTTTTATTATACTATATCTTAATATTTTTTTTAAATTGTATTATAATGTTTATTAAAGGAGAAATAAATATGGCAATTACAAATACATGGTCGATAAACGACATGCAAAGAACTGACTCAGACGGGGTTGTATTCCTCGTTTACTGGTCAATGGTGGCGGCAAGCGATGGCGATCCATCGTACACTGCCACAGAAGGCGGAAAACTCCGCTGTGAAGGGGACCCTACGTCTCCGGATTTTATTCCTTACGCTGATCTTACTGAGAACGATGTTCTTGGCTGGGTTTACGCAAGCCTAGTGGAAGGTGATGAAACACCTGCCGAAGCTAAAGCTCGTGTTGAAGCTGATCGTGATGGGAAGGTGCAGAAGCAAATTGATGCGGCTGCGACGACTGCCTCTGGAATGCCTTGGAAAACCTCGGAAGAATCAGAGTAATTAAACTTAAATAAGGAGACTTATAATGGCGAAAAATGAAAAGAAAACCATTACTGTCAATGACGTTGAATACAACGTTGAAGACTTAACCGAACAACAAGTAGCTATGGTAAACCACATAGCCGACTTGGATAAAAAAATGGGAAGCCTACGCTTCAACCTAGATCAGCTTGACGTAGGTCGCCAAGCTTTTTTTAGAATGCTAACGGATTCTTTAGCAGAATCAGAAGCCCCTGAAGAAGCTGAAGTAGTGAACGGATGATATGCCCTTACAAAAGTTACAGTTCAGACCCGGAGTAAACAGAGAAACCACTTCGTATACAAATGAAGGCGGTTGGTTTGACTGTGACAAAGTAAGGTTTCGTTTCGGCACCCCCGAAAAGATAGGCGGGTGGGAAAAGTATTCAGGCAAGAGCTTTTTAGGTACTTGCCGTGCATTACATCCATTTGTAGCCCTTGCGGGCGAAAGCTACTTGGGTGTCGGAACGCATCTAAAATACTACATAAACGAGGGTGGTGGTTATAACGACATCACACCTATTCGTGCGACTACTTCTGCGGGTGACGTAACGTTCGCCGCGACCAACGAATCATCGACGCTGACTGTTACCGATAGTAACCACGGGGCGTTGGCAGGAGACTTTGTTACTTTTAGTGGCGCTGCGTCGCTTGGAGGTAACATTACTGCGGCGGTTCTTAACCAAGAATACCAAATATCTAGGATTGAAAACGACAACACGTATGAGATCGTAGCTAGAGAGGTTGCCTCGCTTAATGACATTACCGTTGATGGGGCATATACCCCGACGGCGGTTTTGGCTAATAGCTCAGACACCGGTAACGGTGGTTCGTCAGTTGTCGGCGCTTACCAAATCCAACGTGGTTTGGATACAACAGTAGCCGGTGCCGGTTGGGGCGCAGGTACATGGTCCCGTGGAGCGTGGGGCTCTGCCGCTAGTTTGACTGCGGTAGGTGACATTCTGCGTATTTGGAGCCATGACAACTTTGGTGAAGACCTAATTATCAATGTTCGTGACGGCGGCATTTACTACTGGGACAAGTCTACCAGTTCACAACCTTTTGCTCGTGCCGTAGAGCTAAAAGACCTTGCAGGCGCGGATACAACAACGCCAACCATTGCAAAACAGGTCATGATTTCTGACCGTGACAGACACTTTATTGTGTTTGGTTGCGATGCACAGGACAACATTGGGGTCCAAGACCCGCTGTTGATTCGTTTTTCTGACCAAGAAAACCCGCTGGTTTGGAGCGCAGAAGCTACCAACACGGCAGGTGATCTACGGATCGGTACGGGCTCTGAGATAATCACGGCCCTCGAAACACGGCAGCAAATACTGGTGTTTACCGACAAATCGCTACATGCGATGCAGTATTTAGGCCCACCGTTTACTTTCGGTATCTCTATGATTTCCGAAAACATCACCATTGCTAGTCCTTTGTCCGCTATTGCGGTGGATGACATGGTAATGTGGATGGGTGAGCAAGAGTTTTACATCTATTCTGGACAGGTGCAGCGTTTGCCGTGTTCTGTCAGAGCATATGTATTTAACGATTTTAACCAAGACCAAGCTGAAAAAGTTACCGCAGCGGTAAATTCGTCGTACTCAGAGATATGGTGGTTTTACCCCTCAGCAGGCTCTGACACCATCGACAAGTACGTTGTATACAACTATCAAGAGCAGGTTTGGTACTACGGCAACATGAATAGAACAGCATGGATTGACCGTGGTATTGGTCAATATCCTATTGCAGCAAGTACAGACGGCTACTTGTACTACCATGAATTTGGTACAGATGACGGTAGCGTCAACCCTCCAGCCGCGATTAGCTCGTACATTGAGAGTAGTCAAATGTCGATGGGTGCTGGAGATAACTTTGTATTCTTGAGCAAACTGATACCTGACGTAACGTTTGATGGATCGACCTCACCGTCGCCAAACGTGGATTTCACACTAGAAACCAGACGTTTTCCGGGTACTGACTATAGTCAAACAACAAGCAGTAACGTAATCCGCAGTTCTACTGTGCCTGTTGAGCAGTTTACCGATCAGGTAAGGCTCCGTATGCGCGGTCGCTCGTTTGCGTTAAAAATAGAATCAGACAACACGGGTGTTGAGTGGAGACTTGGGACACCACGTGTTGAATTAAGACCGGATGGGCGTAGATGAGTAGAGGCTTAGTACAACCATTATTTCCAAATGCACCGCCTGATTACAATGCAGAGTATATGGCGGAGGTTGTTCGTGCTTTTTCGGTTTTCTTACAACAAGTAAATAACCCCGGTCCTTGGCAGGCATCAGCACTAACTTTGCCTAACTTGCAGACCGACAACTATAACCTTCCTATTGGCGGTATCTTTCAACACGGCGATCAATTGCGTATCACGGTCCCAAATATGCCTTATCCAAGAGGATCAGCAGCAACGGGGGCCGTGGGTAGTGTCACGGTAACAACATAATGAGTGATGGAACAGTAATAAACATGCCGGATGGCAGTAAATGGAAACCGGCCACTAGCACAGACATGGTTCATTGTGCTAACTGTGATAATAAAGTAGATACACCGGAGGAAATAGCCTCTTACCCAGATGGAAACTGCCCACAATGTGGTTCTCCATGGACTGGAAGTGAGAACAGAAGTACAATGATACAGGTAACTATGCCTGAAAGCATAACTGGCGGAGCGGGATAATGGCTGAAGAAGCGTTGAAAGTAGAAGAAGTCGAAGAACTGGAAGTCCCGACCGGTGGTATTGGCGATTTTGTCATGGAAGATGACGAACTTGAAGCCGTTTACGGAGATGACTCCGAAGTAGATGCGGAAAGAGAGTTTGGCGATGACGGTATAGCACAGTTTCCTGCGCTGGCAGAGCGCATGGCAAAGTTTGGCCGCAATGAAGACAATATGCTGGCCCACGTTGCAGAGGGCGAATTAGTTATCCCCGCACAATTCCTCAAAGATGAGGTAATGAAGCAACGTATTTACGACGTTCTTACGGAGGCTGGGGTAGAAGACCCTGAAGCTTACGTTGTTGGTTCTGAATCAAACGACCTTAACCCTACTACTGGATTGCCAGAGTTCTTCCTTAAAAAGCTTTTCAAAGGTATTGGTAAAGCAATCAAGAAGGTTGTTAAGGGCGTAATTAAAATAGTCAAGAAGGTCGCTCCGATTATCTTGCCTATTGCTTTGGCGTTCACGCCTCTCGGACCTATTTACGGTGCGGCTTTAGGTTCTGGTATAGGAACCTTAATACAGGGCGGAAGTATAAAAGACGCCTTAAAGTCCGCACTTATTTCAGGCGCTATTGGTGGTGTAACCGCCGGTTTCACAGGTAACACCGGGTCCTTTACAGGTAACATTAGTGAAGCTGCAAGTAACTTTGGCGGTCGTTTCAGTCAAACGGCGTCGGGCTTCCAGTCTACTATGACAGGTGGCGGTTTTACTGGGGAAGGCAACCTTTTCTCTAAGTACGTGCCTACTCCGGGTTCAGAATTTGCTAAAGCAGGTGAAGCCGCCACCCAAACGATTAAATCAGGTGACACGCTCAGTCAAATAGCACAACAAAACAACACAACCGTTGAAGCTTTGATGCAAGCTAATCCGCAAATTACTGACCCCAACATGATTATTGCGGGTGAGTCTTTGACACTTCCACCTGCAAGTTCAGGGGCAGGGGCTGCCGCAGATGCTGCCGGAACAGCTACTGAAAGTGCTACGGATAGTGTAGTTAAGGATGTGGTCACGGATACAGCAACAGATGTGACAACAAATGTGGCCGACGATCAAGCCCGTAATGTTTTAGAACGAACCGGCGACTATATGTTCCGTGGGGGCCAGACTCCCGAACAACTTGCACAGGCAGCAACAGAAGCTGGTGACGCTTATTTAGCAGCTACACCAAGACATCTTCAAACAGCAGCAGGATTTGAAGCCGCTAAAGCCTCGGCAGCGCCCGGAATGTTAACCCGATTTGGACCAAGCGCCTTGGTAGGCACCGCAGTAGCGGGTGGCATGGGCTTCTTCGAGCCGCCTGAGATGGAGCAAGCTAACTTTATTGACTACAACGAAGACGGTACTCCTGTTACGGGTGCAGATTTAATTGCAGCCGATCCGGGCAAATACCTTGTTCACAACCTTGGTAACCTTCAGCTAAACACTGAAACAGGCGAATACGAGACTATAGGCCAAGACACTACTACCGAAGAACTTGAAGAGGCCGGATACCTGCCTCCAGCGATGCAACCTGTTATGGCAGGCACCGCACCAGTTAATCAAGCTGGCTACCTTATGGCCAGCAACCCCGGCGGCCCGTTTGCACGTCCTTACGTTACGGCAGCCGATGGTGGACCAATCTTCCCGCGTCGCACAGGCGGCATAGCCCCAACAGAAGGTACTCCGGGTGAAGATAGCGTTCGAGCCATGTTAATGCCCGGTGAGTTTGTAATGACTACCGACGCAGTACGTGGTTTAGGAAACGGAAATCTTAACAACGGCATCAAGAATATGTATACGGTTATGCGGAACCTTGAGAGTCGTGGGAGGGCTATGGCGTAATGGCTGAACAATCCACACAGATAGTCCGCGAAGCTCCGGAAATTGAGGCGTATAAACTCGCCCTACTACAATCTGCTAAAACTCTTGCTGACCAAGGACAAACTATTCCGCCCTATATGGTTGCGGAAATGTCCGGCCTTCAGATCAAGGCGGCGGAACTAGCAGAAGCCGGAATTGGTGGTTATCAACCTTACTTACAAGAAGCGGGATACACGTTAGGCGACGCACAAACCGCTTTTGGCGGCATCATGGATGCTGCGCAACCGTATCAACAAGCTGCCGCTGAGGCTATGCAGGCGGGCTTAACTAACCTACCCGGTCAGGTTACTGCCGCTCAAACAGGTATCTCTGACGCGATCACCGCGGGTGGCGCGGCAACGACCGCGGCCCAAGGCGCATTAGACACCGCAGCAACAGGTGCTAGAACCGCTGCCGTAGGTGGCCAACAAGCATTGGGTACTGCCGCAGACGCGATTCCCGGTGTTGTCAGCGACGTAGCTGCTGGAACTCAGGCTGCAAATCAATTAGCTGCGCAAGCGGCAGCAGACGCTGCTGCGACGGGCCGTGTAGACACCATGGCTGCACAGTTAGCCGCGGCAGACGCTGCGTCAAGAGGATTAGCATCTACTTTAGGTCAAGCTGGAATACAACAGGCTGGAGCAACCCAAAAAGGTTTGGCAACTGCTGCCGGAACAGCGGCTGACGCCGCTACTGCCGGACAGGCCGGGTTAGACGCGGCTTCTCAAACCGCAGGACTTACTGCGTTAGGTGCTGGACAAAATTTAGCGGCTGCCACACAAGCCGGTTCCGATGCGGTGACTGCGGGACAGGCCGGGTTAGACGCGGCTTCTCAAGCCGCAGGGCTTACTGCGTTGGGTGGCGTACAAAATTTAACCGCCGTTCAACAAGACGCTTTAGCTGCACGACAATTAGCAGGTCAAGCTAGAAAAGATGTTGGTCAGACAATTACTGGGGCCAGAGATCAAGCTTTAGTTGGTCAGGCTAACTTAGGCACGGCTGCTGGAACAGCACAGGGTCAAGCAGAAGCGGCTGGTCTTGGAGCGCGGACCGCGGCTCAACAAGCTGGAACAGATACTGCTTCAGCTATTGCGGCGGCAAGAAGAGCAGTAGGAACCGGTCAAAAAGGGTTAACGCAAGCTGGAATTGGTGCTTTAGAAGCTGCGCAACAAGCTGACGCCGCTACACAAGGTGCTATTGAT